>Ga0209253_10000878_pt1 | contig 26140 bp, 30 predicted proteins | sample FrelakmetBRP12BR_FD_187145 | JGI IMG/M metagenome (GOLD analysis project Ga0209253, IMG submission 187145) | Freshwater lake sediment microbial communities from the University of Notre Dame, USA, for methane emissions studies - BRP12 BR (SPAdes)... | ecosystem: Environmental > Aquatic >...
CACGCGGACCGACGCCGTCGCCAGCCGGTCGGGAAAGAAGGCCAGCGGGAGGAGGGGCCTGGGGAGGTCGTAGCGGGTCACGGCGAGAGCGCCGAGCCGCAGCGGGCCGTCTACCGCCTCGGCCCGCGCCGCGAGCTCGCTGGCGATCGTGCCGCGGTGACCTGGCGCCCCGGTGAGGGACAGGAGCCAGACCCGCCGCACTCCGGGCAGCAACTCGTCGCCGGCGGCGAAGCCGGGCAGGGCCAGGACCGGGAGCGCCGCATCGGGGTGCCGGGGCAGCCGCTCGGGGAGCACCTCGCGAGCCCGCTCGGCCCATGGCGGAGACAGCGCGACGACGTCGCCGGGACGCGCCTCGCGGGCGAGGAGGGCGGACGCCGCTTGCCAGTCGATGGCCGACGGCAGCCGGGACGAGAGCGTGGCCTCGAACCCCAGGCCAAACAGCCCCAGGCCGGCCACCACCAGCGCGAAGAGCGCTGCCCAGGTCGCAGGGCTGGGCGGCCAGAGGAGCGCTCGAGCTCGGGCGCGGGCCGACTGCCAGCGCGTCGGCGGCGGCGCCGGGGGGACGCCGGGCCGGTAGCGGGGTCCGAGGTAGTCGGGTCGGTCGCTCACGGGCGCCGTTCCTCGCGGGAGCGCCGCGCGAAGGGCCTAGGTCTTCGCCATGCGGATCCGCCGCTCGCTCTTCTCGCGACAGAAGGCATCCAGGTCGAACTCCGGGTCGGCCGGCAGCGTCGGCGACCACGACGGGTGCATCGCGCAGCGCGCGTCGTAGCAATGGTGAAGCCCCCAGAGGTGGCCGACGAAGTGGATCGACTCCCGCGCGAGCCGTCGGCGGAAGATCTCGATGGACGCCTCGGTCACGCCTCGCGGGGCGAAGAAGGACGTGGAGACGACCGCCCGGTCGCCGTCCTGGAGCGCGAAGCCCCAGGCCGGTGGTTCGCCCAGGGGCCCCTCCGGCAGGGAGAGCTCGGCGCTCGTCAGGTAGAGGACCTTGTCGTCGGCGAAGGCCCGCACCGGCGTGACCTCGTCGAGGAGCTTCTGGGCGTCATGGCGACCGTCCTTGCCTTCCGCCGCCTTGGGCAGGCCCCGGGTGCCGACGTGCTCGGTGCCGAGGCCGAAGGCCTGGAAGAGGGTGCGCGACAGGAAGGCGATGTCGCCCTCGTCGTAGGGTGCAAGCGTGACGATGCGGATCACTTCTTCTTTCCTCCGCCTGCCTTCTTCGCGGGCCTTGCCGCCTTGGTGGGGCCGGCCCTGGGAGCCTTCTTGACGGGCTTCTTCTCGGCCCGGGCCGGCCTCGCGGCCTTCTTCGGCGCGGCCCTCGCGGCCCTCGCGGCAGCAGGCTTCCTGGCGCCCTTCACGCCGCCCCTCGCCAGCCTCGCGGCGGCCGCCGGGAGCGGCTCTGGCTTCGCCGGGGAGGCCGCCGGCGCCCGGCCTGCCTTCGCGCCCTTGGCGGACGCGGGGGGCTTCGCGGCCCTGGCCGGAGGCGCGGCGGCCTTCCTCGAGCCGCCGGCGGCGACCGGGGCAGGTGCTGCGTCCACGACCTTCTCGGTGCCTTCCGCCTTCTCGCCGTCCTCGCCTTCGCCCTCCGCGGAGCCGCCGACCCCGGCGGCCGCCCCTTCGATCTCGGCCAGGTCGAGCCCGAGCTCGGCGAGCCCGAGGTCGTCCTCCTCGGCGGCAACCGGCTTCTTCCGCTTCCAGGGCGGCCCCTTCAGCTCCACCGGCCTGGGCGGCGGCCTCAGCGCCAGCTTCACGCCCGCCGGCGGCATCAGCGCGTAGTCCACGTAGTCCTCGGCGATGGAGGCTGGGACGCCGAGCGAGACCGAGACCTCGCTCACGAGCAGGTGGCGGGAGCTGTCGTAGAGTTCGCGCTCCTTGGCCGGCAGGGGGCGCATCCGCGCCAGCGAGTGGAGCCCCTTCACGACCTCGGCGACGCCGAGCACTCCGCCGGCGATGAGCCGCTCCACGTTGTCCCGGTGGCGCACCTTCCAGTCGAGCTCCGGGTCGTCGTAGGAGGCGCCGAGGTAGTGGAAGACGCCCTCCATCTGGCTGGAGGACGCGACCCGCCTGAGCCCGATGCTCGCCACCTTGGGGATCGGCACCAGCACCGTGGCGCCGTCCTCCTCGCGCGTCATCCGCACGAACTCCAGCCGCTGCCCGGCGATGTCCTTCTGCTCCAGGCCGACGATCTCGCAGACTCCCTGGTTCGGGTAGACCACCCGGTCGCCGGGCTTCAGCTCGGCGGCCGACAGGATGTTCCCCTCGTGGGCCGGGTCTTCATCCTTCTTCGGCTCGCGGTCGCGCTTGGACGGGGCTCTCACGGGGCCAACCGTTACCACGCGTGCGCCCGGGGCGGCAACGGCGGAAGGGCGGTCAGCGGGGTGCTACCGGGTGCAGGCCGGGCCGCCCTGGCTCAGCACCGGTCGCGCGCCGTCCCCGCACGACGGGCACGCCGGGTCGCGGTGGGCCCGCAGCGTGCGGAACTCGGTGCGCAGCGCGTCGAAGACGAGCAACCGGCCCACCAGCGGTTCCCCCACGCCGAGAACCAGCTTCAGCACCTCGTTCGCCATCAGCAGCCCCACCACGCCCGGCAGGACCCCCAGCACCCCGGCCTCGGCGCACGAGGGCGCGAAGTCGGACGGGGGCATCTCGGGGTAGAGGCAGCGGTAGCAGGGGCCGCGGCCGGGGACGAACGTCGATGCCTGGCCCTCGAACCGGTACACCGACCCGTGGACCAGGGGCTTGCCGGCGAGCAGCGCCGCGTCGTTCACCAGGTAGCGGGTGGGAAAGCTGTCGCCGCCGTCCACGACCACGTCCCAGCCGGTCACGAGCGCCAGGGCGTTGGCGGCGGTGAGCCGCTCCGGGACCTTGACGATCGACACGCCGGGGTTCAGCGACCCGAGCGCGAGCTCCGCCGAGTCCACCTTTCGCATCCCCAGCGTGCGGGTCGAGTGGAGCACCTGCCGCTGCAGGTTGGAGAGGTCGACGACGTCGCCGTCCACGAGCCCGAGCGCGCCCACGCCGGCGGCGGCCAGGTACAGGGCCACCGGCGAGCCGAGGCCGCCCAGGCCGACGAGCAGTACCCGGGCCCCGAGGAGCTTCGCCTGCCCGGCTTCGCCCACCTCGGGGAGGAGCAGGTGGCGCCGGTAGCGCTCCCGCTGCTCGCCCGACATCGGCGCCGGCCGCTCCGCCTCGAAGCCCAGCTCCGTCCAGCGCTCCCAGCCGCCGCGCATGGAGAGGACGTTGGCGTACCCGAGCTCGCCGAGCGACCGGGCCGCCAGCGCCGAGCGGTTGCCGCGGGCGCAGTAGAGGACCACCTCGGCGGCCGGATCGGGCACGAGCGCCTCGATGCGCGCCTCGAGCAGGCCCCGCGGGACGTGCACCGCGCCGGGCAGGTGACCGCCCTGCCACTCCTCGGCCTCGCGGAGGTCGAGGAGGTGAAAGCGCCGCCCATCGGAGAGCCGGCGCCGCACGTCGTCCTCGGAGACCTCGCGGATGGAGACCTTCACCTCGGCGAGGAGGTCGCGATAGCGAGACATGGAAGCCTCGATAACGCCGCCAGGCGTGGCGGGTCAACCCGGGCGGTGGTCCGGCCCGGGCGCCGCGGAAAGGGGGAGCCGTGCGGGGCGGCGCCGCTGCCGTCGGCGGCTGGAGGCCTCACCGGGCCGCGGCGAGCAACGGGGCCCCATCCTCGGCGGCGCGGATGCGGCGCGCTGCGAGGTCGAGGTAGCCCTGGTCCATCTCGATGCCGAGGAACCGGCGGCCAGCCATCACCGCGGCGACGCCGCTGGTGCCCGAGCCGTTGAAGGGGTCGAGGACCAGGTCGCCCTCCGCGGTGCTGGCGGCGATGACCCGCTCCAGCAGCGCCAGCGGCTTCTGGGTGGGGTGGCGACCCTGCAGCTTCTCGCGGGATCCGGGCGTGGGCAGGGCCCAGACGACCTGGTCCCCGCCCGGCTCCGGCCGCTCGCTCACGGACCACAGGTCGCGCATCTGCTTGCCGCCGTTCGCCTGCTTCATCTCCCGGTAGTTGAACCGGTGGGCGAGCGGCTTGGACCGGAGGGGAGCGGCCCAGAGGAGGAGCTCGGTCGAGTGCGTGAAGAAGCGGCAGGCGAGGTTCGGGGCGGCGTTGGGCTTGAACCAGGTGACGGTGTTGAGCAGGTGGAAGCCCAGCTCCTGCATCGCATAGCCGATCGAGAAGATGACGTGCTGCGTGCCCGACACCCAGAGGGTGCCGGAGGGCCTGAGCACGCGGCGGCAGGCCTGCAGCCAGGCCCGCTGGAACTCGTGGTCCGTCTCGACGCCGCGCGACGCGTCCCAGGCGCCCTTGTGGACGGCGACGCGCCGGCCGCCCTGGCAGGTCGTGCCGCCGTTCGAGAGGTGGTAGGGCGGGTCCGCGAAGACCAGGTCCACCGATCGAGGCGGCAGCTTCTCGAGCGCATCCAGGCAGTCGCCGAGCACCAGCGCCCAGCCCTCGCCCCGCTCCATTGTGCCGGGCAGGCCGTCCCACGCGTGGAGGTCGAGGCGTCGCGCCATCCGCTCGGATGGTATGGGCGATATCGGATCCGTCCACTTTTCGTCCAACTTCGACTATCCTGCGCCGCCCATTCCATGCGCGGGCTGGAGGGCGCGCTCCGCAAGGCGCCCGGCCCCACGAGGCAGGTCGAGATGTCCCAGCCAGGCGACGGCAGTGCGCGGTTCGAGGGGCTCATCCGCCCCTGGTTCTTCCCGTTCTTCGGACTCACCGCGGCCTTCGCGGTGGGCGTCTTCTACACGACCGGGCTGCTCTCGGAATCGGTGGTGGGCGCGCTCGTGGCGGTGCTCGTGCCGCTCACCCTCGGGCTCATGGTGGCCCGGCCCGCCTTCGGTGGCCGGGCGCCCGCTGCGGCCCGGGCGCTCCTGCTCGCCGCCGGTGTCCTCACGTTCCTGGTGGCGATGATCCCGGCGCTGGAGGCGGTCCACCCCGGCGAGCCGGTCTTCGTCGGCGAGCTCGAGCGCGCGGAGCAGTCGGTGTCGCTGCCCGGCGGCGTGGAGGGCCGCGTGCTGGTGCTCGTCTCGGCGAAGCTCTCTGGCGGGGGCGAGCCCTCGGTGAGCTTCAAGCTGGGCGGCTTCGAGCCCGCCGTGGAGGGGAAGCTGGAGCGGACCTACACCACGGCCCGCGTCGGCCGCGGTGGCAGCGCTCGCATCGCGCGGGACCACGACAGCGACTGGTTCGAGGCCCGGATCCCTGCCGGAGCCCAGGAGGTGCGGCTCGAGCGCGTCCAGGGACTCAGCGGCGGTCCGCTCCGCCTCGAGGTCTACCGGGAGTGGCTGTCGCATCCGTTGGCCTGGATCCTGGCCCTGCTGGTGCTCGCCCTGGCAGCCATGGGCGAGGTCCGCGCCGGCGTCGACCACGGCAGCGCCATCGCGGCGGGCGTGGCGCTGGGGTTCGGCCTGGTGGTGAGCTACAACGTCACCCCGGGCCGCGCCGTCGTGCCGTCGCTCTGGGCCATCGTGCTGGGCGCCATCGTCGGCGCGCCGCTGGCGGTCGTCGTCCGGCTTCTCGTCCGGCGCCTGGTGCCGGCCGAGCGCGCAAGCGCCCGGGACGCTTCCCCGAAGGGTGGGAAGGCGAAGGGGTAAGGCCCGGCTGGGGGACGGAGCGCACCATCGACAGCGTCTTCGTCAAGGAGGCGGCCCTTGCCGCCGGATTCCACAAGGTGGGGATCGCCCGGGCGGAGCCGCTCGATCCGGCGCCGCTCGATCGGGTGCTGGCGCGCGGCGCCGAGGCCGACATGGCCTGGCTCCGCACCCAGCGCGCCGAGCGGCTCGACCCGGCGCGGTTGCTTCCGGGCGCACGAAGCGTCGTGGCGCTGGCCCTCGCCCACGCCTTCGCTCCACCGCTCGACGACCCCGGTGCGGGCCGTGCCGCGGTGGCTCGCTACGCCCGCGGCCGCGACTACCACGGGGTGATGAGGCGGAGGCTGAAGGACCTCGTGGGGCGGCTGCGGGCTCGCGACCCGGGGCTGCGCGCCTTCCCCTCCTCCGACGTCGCCCCGGTGATGGAGAAGGCCTGGGCCGCGCGCGCCGGCCTCGGCTGGGTGGGCAAGAACGGCTGCCTCATCACCCCGGAGCTCGGCAGCTGGGTGCTCCTGGCCACGGTGATCCTCGACCGCGACCTCGCGCCGGACGCGCCCCACCCCGAGCGCTGCGGCGAGTGCACGGCGTGCCTGCCCGCCTGCCCCACCGGCGCCATTCCCGAGCCGGGGCTGGTGGACGCGCGGCGATGCCTCTCCTTCCATACCATCGAGCGGCGCGGCGTCGTGCCGGACGAGGTCGCCGCGCGGGTCGGCCGCTGGGGCTTCGGCTGCGACGACTGCCAGACGGCATGCCCCTGGAACCGCGCCCCGGGCGGGGCCAGCGACCCGGAGCTCGTTGCCGCCCGCCACCCGTCGCTCGACCTCCACCAGCTGCTGGCGCTGGACATCGAGGCTTACCGGAGGGGCTTCTACGGTACGGCGCTGGCGCGCGCGGGGCAGGCCGGGCTGATCCGCAACGCCGTGCTCGTCGCCGGCGCGAACCGGGAGGTGCGTTTCCGGGAGGCGGTGCGCCGCCTCGCCTCGAGCGGGCTGCCGGGCGTCGCCGCGGCTGCCCGCTGGGCCCTGAAACGGCTCGGCGGCGGAGGGGGCTAGGGCGTGGTGGAGCTGGCGATGCTGCTGCACTCGCTGATCTCGGCGGGGACGTACCTCGCCGCCAAGCGGGCGCTCGTCGAGCTCTCTCCGTTCGAGCTGGCGCTGGTGCGGTTCACGCTCGCGGGCGTGGTGTACGTGGCGCTGCTGTGGCGCCGGCCGCCCCGCGTCGCCCGCGGCGACCTCCTTCGCCTCGGCGCGCTCGGCTTCGTCGCCATCCCTCTCAACCAGGGGCTCTTCCTGGGCGGGCTGTCGCTCACCACGCCCGGCCACGCGGCGCTGCTCTACGCGATGACGCCGGTCTTCGTGTTCCTGCTCGGCGTGTGGAGGCGGGAGGAGCGCGCCACGCCGCGAAAGCTCGCCGGCATCGCCATCGCCTTCGTCGGGGTGGTGGTGGTGCTCCTCTCCCGCGGGCAGCTCGCCGGCACCGCCGCCTCCCGCTCCGGGCTCCTCGGCGACCTGCTGGTGCTGCTCGCGGTGGCGGCCTGGGCCATCTACGTCGTCTTCGGCAAGGGCTACGTCGGGCGCTACGGCGTGGTCACCACCACCGGCCTGACCGTCGTCCTCGGCACGCTGCTCTACCTGCCGCTGGGCCTGCTCCTGTCCCGCGCCGGAGACTTCCAGGCCCTGTCGCCGGTCGGCTGGGCCAGCGTCGGCTACCTGGTGCTGATGACGAGCGTCCTGTCCTACCTCATCTACTACTGGGCGCTCGGCCGGGAGGACGCGACCCGGGTGGCGATCTGGTCGAACACCCAGCCGGTGCTCACCGCGCTGCTCGCCTGGGCGGTGTATCGAGACCCGCTCACCGGCGCGTTCGTGGCCGGCGGCGTGCTGGTCATCGCCGGAGTATTCCTGACCCAGCGCGGATGAGCTCCGGCCCGGCCGCCGCGTCCGGGCGTTGAGCGGCCCGGCGCAGCCGGTTAGACCTCTCGCCGATGACGCTCGCCGAGAAGCTCTCCGCCGCTCGCCGTGGGGCCGCCGTGGGGCCGGTGGTCGCCCGTGGCGTCCTGCGTCTCGCGGGCAAGGACGCCCGCGACTACCTGCACCGGATGTCCACGCAGCACCTGGCCCGCCTCGCGCCCGGGGAGAGCGCCTATGCCGCCTTCCTGACGGCCCGCGGGCACCTCGTCGGCGACGGGCTGGTGGTGGCCCGCCCGGGCGACCTCCTGGTCCTCACGGAGCCGGCCGCGGCCGCCCCGCTCGCCTCCCACCTGCGGAAGTTCGTCATCATGGACGACGTGGTCGTCGAGGACGTCTCGGCCTCCTGGCGCGTGCTGCCGGTCCTCGGACCGCGCGGCATCGAGCAGGCCCGCGCCGCGGCGGCGTCCGGCGCGCGCGGAGCGGCCGCCTCCGGCGCTCCAGGCGCAGGGAGCGCCGTGGCCGCCCCGGGCGTCGCCGCCCTGGCCGCGACCCCGCGGCGCGGCGCGCCGGCCCTGGAGGTGGTGGCCGGCGACGAGGCCGCCAGCTGGCTGCGGGATCGGCTCCTCGCGGCAGGCGCCGCGGAGCTCTCCGAGGCGGACCTGGAGGCGCTGCGGCTCGAGGCTGGCCTGGCGCAGTTCGGCGTCGACATGGACGGCGACCGCCTGCCCATGGAGGCGGGCCTCACCCGCGATGCCATCCACTTCGACAAGGGCTGCTACGTCGGCCAGGAGGTCGTTCTTCGCGCCACGGTGCGCGGCCACCTCCAGAAGGGGCTCGTGCAGCTCGAGCTGCCGGCGGGAGCCGGGCCCGGCGCTCGCCTGCGCGCCGGCGGCCTGGAGGTCGGGTGGGTGACGAGCGCCGGCGAGACCTCGGGCGGGCGGCTCGGGCTCGGCTACGTGAAGCGCGCCTGGTGGAAGGAGGGCGCCGCGCTGGAGACGGATGCGGGGCCGGCGACCGTGCGCAGCGTGGTGGTGCACGAGCCGGAGGCCTGATGCGGCCGGCTCGCCACCCCGGCGCCGCCGTCTCCGGTCAAGCCTCGGCGACCGGGGTCTCCGGGCCCTTGGGGCGGTCCTCGCCGCGGTTCCGCAGCGCGTCCACGTCACGGCGGAGCTGGGCGACCTCGCCCTGCAGCTCCGCGCGGGAGGCGCGCAGCTCGGAGCGAACGTCCTCGAAGGTGTAGCGGATCTCCTCCGGCGAGATGCCGAGCAGCAGGCGCCGTACCGCGGAGAGTGCGCTCTCGAGAGGGTTCTTCATGGGGGTCAGCCCTTCTTCACCGCGCACGCGGAGATGGCTGCGGTCGGGTCCACGGCTGCCGACCCGCTGACGATCTCGCGGACGGTGCCGTCCGGGTCGAGGACGTAGGTGGTCCGGTTGGCGAACCCGAGCAGTGGAACGCGGCCGCCGTACTGGTCGGCCACCTTGCCGTCCTCGTCCGAGAGGAGGAGGAACGGCAGCTTGAACTCGGCTTTGAACTTCTTCAGGGTGGCCACCGCGTCGGTGGAGATGCCCACCACCTGCGCGCCCTTCTTCTCGACGTCGGCATACCGATCCCGGTACGCTTGGTTCTCCTTGTTTCAACCAGGTGTGAAGGCCTTCGGGAAGAAGGCCAGGATGACCGGTCCGGTCTTGAGGAGCGTGGAGAGGGCCACCGGCTGGCCGTCGGTGTCGGGAAGCGTGAAGTCGGGCGCCCGGTCTCCGACCTTGAGCGTCGCCGCACCGAGTGCCATGGCGAGGAACGGAATCTTCATGGGGCTCTCGTACCGCGCGCCAGGGGGCGACGCAATCCATCCGGTGGGGCCGACCCTGCGGGGGTGGGCCGCCGATCGGCCGGCGGCCGGGGTGCGGGACGTGGGGCCTCAGGCGTGGTGGACGACCGCGGCGCTCGCCAGCAGCGCGGCCAGGTCGCGGGCCGCCTCGAGCGCCCACGGAGCCGTCGCCGGGCCGGCCAGGGGCTCGGCCGTCCGCAGGCCCGGCCGGTCGCCGAGAAGCAGGCCGGCGAGGCGCGATGGGTCAGGGAGCGCCGACGCGAGCTCGGAGATGGCGCCGGTGGTCACGAGCGGGAGCGACGGGCCGAGGGCCGCCGCCCGCGTCAGCATCGCCGCTCGAAGCTGCGGCACCGCCGAGCCGGTCTCGAGAACCAGGTCGGCGCCGGTGACGGCCTCCTCGAGGTCGGTGGTGGCGAGCACGCCGTCCATGATCTGCTGCCGGTGCTCCGCTGGCGCCGTCCCGTCCTGCACGGCCCGCTCGAGCTGGATGCGGACCAGCAGCACCCCGGCACGCAGCGCGGCCTCGCTGGGGTCCCACAGCCGGACGCTCAGCCCGGCGAGCGCCGCCAGCCGTGCCGCCGTGATGCCGGCGTCGCCGGCGCCCAGGATGGCGAGGGTCTCGAGGGTTTCGCCCACCGCGCGCCGTCGTAGCAGCCGCCTCGCCCCCTGGCAAGGCCCCGTGGCTCGGCGTTGCGGGGAGGGGGCCGCCAGGCTCAGGGAGGTGGCGGGAGCGCCACCGCGGTGTCGAACAGCACCTTCCAGCCCTGTGCCGCACGCTCCCGGACGACGAGCCACGCGCCCCGGCGGGGCCCGGGGGCGTCCTGCCGCTCCCACGTCCCCATCGACGCCTGGAGCGTTCCGTCGCGCGATGTCAGGGTGCGGAGCTCGCGGCGTGTGGCGCCGCTCGACTCGCTCGACGGAGCCAGGCCCATGTCGAGGCTGGCCAGCCAGGGACCCCCGGCCGGCCGCGACCAGACGGTGACATACCGGCCCTCGGCCACGGAGGGCTCGCCGGCCGACGCCTTGGTCTCGAACCGGAAGGAGCCGGTGGTCCAGCCCAGGTCGCCGGACCCCGCGCCCCCTGCGGCGCTGGGAGCCCAGCGCAGGGACGGGCCTCCCTTCGCGAAGTAGCCCCTCCAGCCCGACCAGACCTCGTCGCGCCCGGACTGGAGCGTCCCGGAGGCGAAGAGCGCGTCCGGCGCCACGCGGGCGAGGAAGGCGGTCTCGTCGCCGCCGGCCAGGGCCGCGGCCCACCCGGCGTCGGCCTCGGCCAGGCCGCTTCCGGGACCGTCCCGTCCCGGCGGGCCCGGATGCGCGCAGGCCGCGGAGACCAGCGCGGCGGCAGCCGCGAGCGCGGGCGCGCGTCGCATGAGCGGGCCGGCGCGGCTATGCGTAACGGAGGCCGCGCTTCATGTCGCGCAGGCGCTTCACCCGCTCCTCCAGCGGCGGGTGGGTCGAGAGCAGCGCCGCGAACGACCGTCCGTGGAGCGGATTGACGATGAAGAGGTGGGCGGTGGCGGGGCCGGCATGCTCCATCGGCCGGATCTGGTTGGCCTGCTCCATCTGCTCGAGCGCCTCGGCCAGAGGCTCCGGGTCGCCCACCATCCGCGCGCCGGTCTCGTCGGCCGCGTACTCCCGAGAGCGCGAGACGGCGAGCTGGATGAGCATGGCCATGATGGGGGCCAGGATGGCCCAGGCCAGCGCACCGATGATCCCACCGCCGTGCCCTTCCTCGTCCCGGCCGCCCAGGCCGCCGAACATGCCGGCCCACTGGATCATGTGGCCCAGCGAGGCGACGAGGCCCGCCACCGCCGCGGCGACGGTGGCGATGAGGATGTCGCGGTTCTTCACGTGGCCAAGCTCGTGGGCGAGCACGCCCTCGAGCTGCCGGCGGCTCAGGATCCGCAGGATGCCCTCGGTGACCGCCACGGCGGCGTGCTCGGGGTTGCGGCCGGTGGCGAAGGCGTTCGGCGTCTCCGACGGGATGAGGTAGACGCGCGGCATCGGCATCCCCTCCTTCCGGGTGAGGCGCTCGACGATCTCATAGACCTCGGGCAGCTGCTCGCGCGTCACCGGCTGTGCGCGGTTCGACGCCAGCGCGATGCGATCGGAGAACCAGTACATGGCGAAGTTCATCGCCAGGCCGATGCTCCCGAAGAGGACCATGCCCTGGTAGCCGCCGACGAAGCTGCCGCCGATGGCCAGAAGGGCGATGAGCCCTGCCATGAAGAGGAAGGTCTTGAGATAACCGCGGCTGCCGCCGTAGGACGGGGGCTGGGTGCCGCGGACCGGGGTGGGCTCGTTCCATGCCATGCGCAGCAATCTAACGACCCTTCCACGCCCGTCAAATGGGATCGGCCAGCCGGCTCATCGAAAAACCCGAAGGTCCGCCAAGATTTAGCGTCGGGGCCGGACTCATGCTAAACGCGATGCCGGGCGATATCGGAGGCGGGCATGGCGGCGAAGAAGGCACGCGCCACCGCCGTCCGGCCGGCGGCTGCCGGCAAGGGCGAGCGGGCGGCGAGGCAACTCGAGCTGGTGAGGATGGAGCCGGTGGTGGCGCCGGTGCGGGAGCCGGTCGCCGGTCGGGATCGAAGGACACCCCCGGCGCGCGACAAAGGCGCCCGGCCGACGGTGGCCTCCGTACCACGCGGCGAGACCGCGGCGGCCGTGGCGGAGGCGGTGCCGGCGTCCGCGTCGACCCCCGAGACCGTCGCGCCGCGCGCCCTGCGCCGCCGCGCCACCGCCGAGGAGATGGCGGGGCGCCAGCGCGAGATCTCCATCTCCGAGTTCTTCACCAAGAACCGGCACCTGCTCGGCTTCGACAACCCGTCGAAGGCGCTGCTCACCACCATCAAGGAGGCGGTCGACAACTCCCTCGACGCCTGCGAGGAGGCCGGCATCCTCCCCGAGATCACCGTCGAGGTCCGCGACCTCGGGTTCGAGGCCGCCAGCGACAAGGGCCGGGACGCGAAGGGCGAGCTCACCAAGGGGGAGGGGCGGTTCGTGGTGGTCGTGGAGGACAACGGCCCGGGCATCGTCAAGGCCCAGGTGCCGAAGATCTTCGGCAAGCTGCTCTATGGCTCGAAGTTCCACCGCCTGAAGCAGGCCCGCGGGCAGCAAGGCATCGGCATCAGCGCCGCGGCGATGTACGGCCAGCTCACCACCGGCCAGCCCATCCGCGTCGTCTCCCGCACCGGCAAGGGAAAGCCGGCCCACGCCTTCGACATCCAGATCGACACCCGCAAGAACAACCCGGTCGTCACCCGTGACGACCAGCTCGCCGACTGGCACCTGGCGCACGGTACGCGGGTGGAGCTGGAGATCGTCGCCAACTGGCAGGCCGGTCAGAAGTTCGTGAACCGCTACGTGGAGCACACCGCGCTCGCCAACCCCCACGCCACGCTCCACTACCGGCGCCCGAAGCAGGCATCCCTCACCTTCCCGCGCGCCGCAGACGAGCTGCCGAAGGAGGCGGCCGAGATCAAGCCGCACCCGCACGGGGTCGAGCTCGGCGCGCTGATGCTCATGGCCGCGGAGTCGAAGAGCCACGACGTGAAGGGCTTCCTGCAGACCGCCTTCTCGCGGGTCTCGGCGGCGGTGGCCGACGACATCCTCTCGCGTACCGGCTGGAAGCGGGCGCCGAGGCCCCGCGTCGTCGCCGAGGACCGCGCGCTCGCCGAGCAGCTCCACCGGGCCATCGGCGAGACGAAGATCATGGCGCCGCCGACGAACTGCCTCTCCCCCATCGGCGACGAGCTGATGAAGAAGGGGCTCGTCTCCTTCCTGAACGTCATCGAGACCGAGGGGCCGGGCGACGACGGCGATGGCCAGCTCGACCTCGATCAGGTCACCAAGAAGAAGCGCCCGCAGGGGAGGGGAAAGGCGAAGGCAGCCGAGCCGACGCCAGCGCCCGAGCTCGGAGAGGAGGGCGTCGAGAAGATCAAGGGCCACGCCTACTTCATCGCCACCGTCACCCGGCCGCCCAAGGTCTATCGCGGCAACCCGTTCCAGGTGGAGGTGGGGCTGGCCTACGGCGGCAGCTGGCCGGCCGACAAGCCCATCGAGCTCTTTCGCTTCGCGAATCGCGTGCCCCTGCTCTTTCAGCGGGGCGCCTGCGGGGTCACCGAGGCCATCGTCAAGACGGATTGGCGGAACTACCTGCTCAGCCAGCCACGCAACTCGCTGCCGGTGGGCCCCATGGCGCTGCTGGTCCACATCGCGTCGGTGTGGGTGCCCTTCACGAGCGAGTCGAAGGAGGCGGTGGCCCACTATCCGGAGATCCTCCGGGAGATCCAGCTCGCCGCGCAGGAGTGCGGCCGCAGGCTCGCCACCCACATCCGCAAGAGGCAGCACGCCGACTACCAGGCCCAGCGCCGCTCCATCTTCGAGCTCTACATCGAGGAGGTGGCCCAGGCGATCGGCAAGATCACCGGGAAGAGCCCCGAGCCGATCAAGCGCGAGTTCCTCAGGGTGGCCGAGAAGGTGACCGAGGCGGACCTCGAGACCCAGGACGCGAAGCTGCAGGAGGCGAGCGCCAAGGTGACGCGCAGCCCGCGCCGCGCCGAGGAGGAGGGTGAATGATGGCGCGGATGGACGCGGTCTCGAAGAAGACGACGCAGAAGATCGAGAGGCTCGCCGAGGCGGTGGTGAAGGCGGTGAAGGCCGGGCACAACCCCTTCCTGGAGATCCCGGTCCGCTCGCTCGCCAACGTCCGGTTCAACGAGAAGAAGCGGCTCGTCGAGCTCGGTAGCCAGCGCCAGAAGCGCTACTTCTTCAACGTCTCGATGGCGAAGAAGTTCATGCAGACCTTCCTCGTGTCCGAGGCCTGCAAGGAGCTCATCGAGTCGGGCAAGACCACCAGCATCCGCGACCTCTACTACATCACCAAGCACACCATCGGCGACTCGAAGCAGAACACCTTCGAGGAGCAGGACGAGAGCGACCCCATCATCGAGGACCTGGAGGTGTCGCTCGACGCGCTCCGGGAGGAGCTGCACCTCTTCGCCTCGCGCAAGGGGACGATGGTCGGGCCCATCACCATCCGCGACTCGGGCGACACCATCGACCTGCGTCGCATGGGCTCGGGCGGCTGGGGCGTCCCCTCCATCGTGGAGGAGAACGTCATCCAGTTCGGGAGGCACGAGGCGAAGTACGTGCTGCTGGTGGAGAAGGACGCCGTCTGGAGCCGGTTCAACGAGGACAAGTACTGGAAGCGTGAGAGCGCCATCATCGTCCACGGCGGAGGGCAGCCGCCGCGCGGGGTGCGCCGGCTCGTGCAGCGGCTCCACCGCGAGCTCGGACTCCAGGTGTACGTGCTCGTCGACAACGACCCGTGGGGCTTCTACATCTACTCGGTGATGAAGCAGGGCTCGATCAACCTGGCCTTCGAGTCGATGCGGATGGCGGTTCCCGAGGCCCGCTTCATCGGCCTTTCCTCCTTCGACAAGCTCACGTACAAGCTTCCCTCCAACGTCGCCATCAAGATGGACGACGGTGACGTGGCCCGGGCCAGGCAGATGCTCGCCTACCCCTGGTTCCGGGCGAAGCAGTGGCAGCAGGAGATCCAGGAGATGGTGCGCTCCGGGGTGAAGTTCGAGCTCGAGGCCCTCTCGCGGCGCGGCATCTCCTTCATCACCGAGGAATACCTTCCGCGGAAGCTCGCGGAGAAGGACTGGCTCGCCTGACGTTGACGGACGGCGATCCGCGGCTAGACTGCCCCGCGAAAGGGAGGAACGAGCATGGCACAGCAGCGAACGAACCGGACGAAGCGGGCCGTGTCCCACCGCAGCAAGGTGAAGCGCGCCACCGCCAAGCGCAAGCGCACCCTCAGCATGAAGCGCAAGCGGAGGTCGAAGCGCGCCCCCAAGTAGGGGCGGCGGGGTGACGGGAGCCCGCGTGCCGCTTTCCCCTGGCGAGCCGGCGCCTCGGGTGGCTGCGAGGGATCCTTCGGGACGCCCGGTGGAGCTGGCTCCGGCCGGTGGCCGCCCGGCGCTCCTCCTCTTCTACAGGGCCGACTGCGGCGCCTCCGAGGTGGCCGGGCCGGTCCTGCCGCGCTTCGCCGCCATCCGGGGGCTGGCGCTCGCGGCCGTCTCCCAGGACCGGCCCGAGGAGACCGGCGCCTTCGCCGCGGCCTCCGGCTTCGGTGCCGCGGTGCGAAGCCTCGTCGACCCGGAGCCCTGGCCGGCCTCGGTCGCCTTCGGGATCCGCGCGACGCCGACCTGGGTGCTCGTGGACGAGCAGGGGCGCGTCGCCGCGGTCGCCGAGGGATGGAGCCGCGACGACGCGAACGCCATCGCCGGCGAAGCCGCGCGCCTCTGCGGTTCGCCGGCCCTGGTCGTCGCGCCACCGGATGGCCCGGAGCCGCCGCTGCGGCCCGGCTGAGCCTCCCGGAACGCGCCGTAGGCTGCGGCGCTACCGCGGAGCGAAGACCGGCCAGAGCGCCACGAGGCCGAAGAGGAAGAAGAGCGACGCGGCGGCCCAGCGGACCCGCTTCATCTGCACCCTGGCGGCGAGCCGCTCGCCGAGGAAGACGGCCAGGCCGTCCGCGGCCAGCATGCCGAGCGTCGTTCCCGCGGTGACGAGCACGATCGACTTGAACTGCGCCGCGAGCGCCACGGTGGCGAGCTGCGTCTTGTCGCCCATCTCGGCGAGGAAGAAGAGCACCACGGTCGTCAGGAAGGCACCGAAGCGTTCGGGTCCCCTCGAGTCCTCGAGGGTATCGGGCTTGAGCGTCCAGATCCCGAAGCCGATGAAGGTGGCGCCGAGCACGCCGGCCATCACGCGCGGTGGCACGCTGGCGGACAGCCAGCTGCCGACGCTCGACGCCAGCGCGTGGTTGAGGACCGTCGCCACCAGGATCCCGGCCATGATCGCCCAGGGCTTGCGGAAGCGGGTCCCGAGGGAGAAGGCCAGGAGCTGGGTCTTGTCGCCCATCTCGCTGGCGGCGACGAGAAGGAAGCTGCTGACGACGGCTTCGAGGGACATCTCACGCTCCGCTGGGCCGAGATGCCGGTGTGTCGATCGCCTCGCGGGGGGAATCCAGCGTCAACCCTTCCCCTCGAAGCCGCCTCGTCTAGCAGAGCGCGGCTGCGGATTCAACGGTCCCGACGGCGCCGGGCCGCGGCGGGCGTCAGAGGGCCCGGCGGCGGGGCTCGTCTCCGGTGCCCCGGAGCGAGCCGCAGCGCTCCATCCAGGGAACGAGGATCTCCCGCTCGGCCGGGCCGAGCCGCCTTGCGAAGAGCGAGGGAAGCTCGTCCCGCGCCTGGCGCACGCTCGCCTCGTAGCCCTCGGGCGCGAGCGACCCCTCCAGGAGCCGGAAGCGGAGGAAGAGCAACCAGGTCTGGACCACGTCGGTCATGCAGTAGGCGCCGATCCGGTCGAGAGCGCCACCGGCGTACAGGGCCTGGACGTCCCGGCCCGCGACGCCCTCCTTGCCTGGCAGGCCCAGCAGCTTGGCGTAGAGGTCCAGCGGCGCGCCGGGCGCGGCGCGGCCGTTCGTGAGCAGGTCGAGCAGGTCGAGGTGCTCCGGCGAACCGGGCTCGCGCCCACCGCGGAAGTAGCTGCCCGCGGGGACGCCCAGCTTGAGCGAGCGGAGCTCGAGGACCGGGAGGTCGAAGCCGCGCCCGTGGAAGGACACGAGCGTGCGCCCGGCGAGCCGCTGCCAGGCGCGCCGGAGGAAGCCAGCCTCGTCGGCGCCTCGACCCTCCGACCATTCGTGGACGTCGGTCACCCGGACCACGTCGTCCTTCTCCTCGGCCTCGAGGAAGCAGGCGACGATGGGGCGGTGGTAGGGAAGCGGGAGGAAGTCGCTCCGCCCCCCGCTGTGGGCGCGCCTCTCGGCGAGCAGCCTTCCGACCTGCTCGGCGTAGGGCCGGGATGGCTCGCCATCCACGGCCGAGACGAGATCCTCGTCGGGCACCGTCTCCAGGTCGAGCGTGACGAAGCGGCGCGGCTTCACGCGTCGAATGGTAGGGGCCAGGTCTGACAGCGAGAGGGCACGCGAGCCTCGAGACCCCGCCTCGGCCGACCGAGAACCCGCGAGGGGAGTGGCGCCGGGACCGCCGCTTCGGCATAAGGGTGCGGGAACGGCAGACGGGCGCCGGCAGGTGCGCCCGTCGCCGAGGGAGCGAGGACATGCCGAACGTCGACACCGCCGCCGCCATCGCCGGGGAGCTCAGGAAGGCCTGGGGCTGGCTGCTCGCCTGGGGGATCCTGCTGGTCATCGGCGGCCTCATCAGCCTGAGCTACGAGCTCGTCGCCAGCGCGGTGACCGTGGACGTGATCGGCCTCTTCCTGATCGCCCTGGGCCTCATCGAGATCGTCCAGGCCTTCCGCCACCAGAGGTGGTCCGGCTTCTTCCTCTTCCTCATCGGAGGCATCCTTTCCACCGTGGCCGGCTTCCTGCTCTGGCGCAGCCCGCTCGCCGGCATGGCCGTGCTCACCCTCTTCATGGCGAGCTACTTCATGGTGCTGGGGGCCTTTCGCGCCATCGGCGCCATCTCCACCCGCCACCCGGGCTGGGGCTGGGGTGCCTTCAGCGGCGCCGTGGCCTTCGTCCTCGGCGCGATGATCTGGTCGGAGTGGCCGGCCTCGTCGCTGTGGGTCATCGGTCTCTACGTCGCCATCAGCATGCTGTTCCAGGGCTGGAACTACATCATGCTGGCGATGGTCGCGAAGAGCGCCAGGCCGCAGGGCGAGCCGGCGGCGGCGTAGCACCCGGAACGGGAGGCGGCATGCACCTGGTCGTCCGACTGCTGGTGAACGCCGCGGCGCTCTACGCCGCGGTCCGCATCGTCGACGGGATCCGCTTCACGGGCAGCGCCGTCGCCTTCTTCGGCGTGGCGCTCGTCTTCGGCGTCGTGAACGCGGTGGTGAAACCGCTGCTCAAGCTCTTCTCGATCCCGCTGCTCATCCTCACCCTCGGGCTCTTCACTCTGGTCATCAACGGGCTCGTGCTGTGGATGACGTCGGGGCTCTCCGCGGCGCTGGGGCTCGGATTCCAGGTGGCCGGCTTCGGGGCCGCCTTCCTGGGCGGGCTGGTGGTGAGCGTGGTCAACGTGCTCCTGTCCGTGCTCGTGGCCCGGAAGGGCTGACCTCGCGGACGGGGGCGAAGGCGGCAGGGCGGGGGACCCGGCCCTGCACCCCTACCGAGGGAAGAGCCGCGGTGCCGTGTCCTGGTAGCCTTCGCCGACGAGGGCCCCGAGGAAGGCGACGAGCGCCTCCTTCTCGGCTGCCGTGAGCCCGAGCGGCTTCACGTCGCCGGAGAGCCAGGGGTTCTTCGTGCCGCCGCGGTCGTAGAGCTCCACCACCGCGAGCAGCGTCGCCACCGAGCCGTCGTGCATGTACGGCGCTCGCCTGGAGCCTTCGCGGAGCGTGGGAGTCTTGAACGCGCCGGTGTCCTCGACCTTGCCGGTCACCGCCGCGCGCCCGGGATCGGAGAAGCCGGTACGCGGGTCCGCTCCGGGCGGGGGGGCCTTCCAGCCGATCCCGAGGTTGTGGAAGCGCGAGTCGCTGAGCTGCGGGCCGAGGTGGCACTGGTTGCACGCCGCCTTGCCGAAGAAGAGGTCGCGTCCCTGCCGCTGGCGGGCGTCGAGGGCCTTCTCGTCGCCGGCGTCGAAGCGATCGAAGGCGGAGTTCCCGGAGAAGCGGGTGGCCTCGTAGGCGGCGATGGCCTCGGCGATCCGGTCGAGGTCGACCCGGTCGTCGCCGAAGGCCTCGACGAAGTGGCGCCGGTAGCCGGCGATGCCCTGGACGGTGGCCACCAGCCGTTCCTGGCTCATTCCCATCTCCACCGGGTTCGCCATCGGCCCCTTGGCTTGCTCGACGAGCGACGCGGCACGGCCGTCCCAGAACCATACCGGGTAGATGGGAAACGCGGCGTTGAGGATGGGGGGCGCCTTGCGAGTACCGGTCTTGCCGTGCACGCCGGTCGACACCGGCTCCACCTCGCTGAAGCCGTGGGCCGGATCGTGGCAGGTGGCGCAGGAGACCCTTCCGTCGGCGGAGAGTCGGGCGTCGAAGAAGAGCCAGCGGCCGAGCCGGACCTTCTCGGGCGTGACGCGGAAGGCGAGGTCGGTGAGCTCCCCGGCCGCGCCGAGCGGGGGGACCGGAAGCGGCTGCACCGGGTTCGCGGCCTCGAGCGACGCTGCGGCGGCGCGCAGGTCCCCCGCCTGCGCCGCCGGCGTGCGCGGGCGCTCGGTCGAGGCACAGGCGCCGAGCACCAGCGGCGCGGCGAGGCACGCCGCAGCCATCGGGGCAAGCGGTGCGAGGCGCGCGGCGAGGTTCATCGGGGCTCTCCGGACGTGGATGGGGGAAATCGAGCTTGGGGGAGGAGCGCGGCCCCGGTCAAGCGCCCCGAGCTGCGGGAGTCGCCGGTCCTGCGCTGGCCCGCACGTGCCGACCCGGGGGGCGAAACCGGGGACGGACGCGAATCTTCCCTTCGCGGCGGGGCTCGGACGGGCGATCATCCGGCATGCACGACGCCCCGCCCCCGATCGACCGCGCCGCCCTCGCCGGGGCGGTAGCCGAGCGCTACGGCAAGCTCGCCTCCGGCAGCGATCCGCTCTCGTGCGGGGGCGCGCTCGAGCTCGCCGAGCCGCGCCCCGGTGAGACGCTCGTGGACCTGGGCTGCGGACGCGGGCGCGACGTCCGTCGTGCGGCCGAGGCCGTGGGGCCGACCGGAAGCGCCATCGGCGTGGACGTGAGCCAGGAGATGCTTGCGCGCGCCCGCTCGGCCACGCCCGCCGAGGCCGCCAACGCTCGCTTCGTCCGCAGCGACCTCGAGGCGCTCGACCTGCCCGACGCCTGTGCCGACGTGGTGGTCTCGAACTGCGCCATCAACCATGCCCCGGACAAGGCCGCCGTCTACCGCGAGATCGCGCGCGTCCTCCGCGCAGGAGGGCGCTTCGTGGTCTCGGACGTGGTCTCGGAAGGGGTGCTCCCCGAAGAGGTTCGGACCGACCCCGAAGCCTGGGCGGCGTGCTACGGTGGAGCCATCCCGGAGGCCGACTACCTCGAGGCGGTGAGGCGGGCCGGGCTCCGCGAGGTGGAGATCGTGCGCCGCACCCAGCCGTACCCGAGGGGCGGCGTCCTCGTGCGCAGTCTCACGTTGAGGGGGATCCGATGAGCCCGGCGGCAGCGGCAGACGGAGTCAAGCTCTCCAGGAAGGAGCTGCGAATGATGGTGCAGTCGCTCGCGAACTGCATCGAGACCTGCAAGACTCACGGGAAGAAGGCGGCGGCCTGCGAGGACTGCCAGGCGGCCCGCAAGCTCCAGCGGAAGCTGGAGCGGCGGCTCGCGGCGTAGCCGGGGACCCGACCAGGCGACGGGGACCGGGAGCGGGGGACGGCCCCCCGCGGATCGGCGAACCGCTCTGCGGGTGCCCGGGCTCCAAGGGATCAGGAGATGGGACATGAGACTTCTCACCAGGACGAAGAAGGCCTGCTGCGCTCCGGAGAAGGTGGCGCAGTGCTGCGCCAAGGCGTCACGGCTCGTCTCGGGCTGCCACGACTAGAGCGACTGCGGGGGGCGCATGCCCTCCGAGGCGTTCCACGAGTCATGCGGGAGTCGGGCGGGCTCCAGGGGCCCGCTGGGGAGAGGTGCATGCCGCGGAGGATTCGACATGAGTGAGCAGGTGAAGGAGATCGGCCAGGCGGAGTACGAGGGCGAGGTGCTCGCCGCCTCGCGGCAGCAGCCGGTGGTGCTGGACTTCTACTCGACCGAGTGCCCGCCCTGCGAGGCGCTGGCCCCGAAGTACGAGGCGGTGGCGGAGCACTTCGCCGGCCGGGCGCGCTTCCTCAAGGTCTTCCGGCAGGGCAACCGGGATCTCGCCGCCAAGCTCGGCGTGACCGGCAGCCCGACGCTGGTCTTCTTCAAGAACGGCCAGGAGGCCGGCGAGCGGATGAGCGGCGAGGAGATCAAGAGGAGCGCGCTGAAGGCCCAGGTCGAGGCGTTGCTCCAGTAGGCGCGCCGGCGCGACCCAGCGCCCCTCCGGTCGTCGGCGGGGAGCATGCCAGAGGAAGGCCGACCATGGCCGAGCGATACGACGTCATCATCGTGGGCGCGGGCCCGGCGGGCCTGTCGGCCGCCATCTACGCGGCGCGCGCCAGGCTGAAGACGCTGGTGCTCGACGAGAGCGTTCCCGGCGGGCAGATGAAGACCACCCACAAGGTCTCCAACTACCCGGGCTTCCCCGAGGACGTGAAGGGCGCCGACCTGGCCAAGGCCTTCTCGATGCAGGCGGAGCGCTTCGGCGCCAAGGTCCGGCGCGCCGTCGAGATCACCGGCCGCGATCTCTCGGGCCCGGTGAAGTGGTTCGAGCTCGACGAGGAGGAGAAGGTCGAGGCACCGGCCGTCATCGTCGCCACCGGCGCCAAGCCCCGCGAGCTCGGCATCCCAGGGGAGTCCAAGTTCCGCGGCCGAGGCATCTCCTACTGTGCCACCTGCGACGGCGCCTACTTCGACGGCAAGGAGATCCACGTCGTCGGCGGCGGCAACTCGGCGGTGGAGGAGTCGCTGTTCCTCACCCAGTTCGCGAAGAAGGTGACCATCATCCACCAGCTCGACCACTTCCAGGCCGAGCCGGTGAGCGCGAAGGAAGCCCTGGAGAGCCCCAAGATCGAGGTCATCTGGAACTCGGAGCCGCGCGCCTTCCTCGGCGAGGGCCAGCTCGAGAAGGTGCGAGTCGAGGACGTGAAGACCCACCAGGCGCGGGAGCTCCCGACCGACGGCGTCTTCGTCTTCGTGGGCTACGCGCCGAGGACCGACCTGCTGAAGGGGCTGGTGGCGTTGAACCCGTGGGGCTACGTGGAGACCGGGGAGGACATGTCCACCCCCGTCCCCGGCCTGTACGTCGCCGGCGACATCCGCTCGAAGAAGTTCCGGCAGATCACCACCGCGGTCGCGGACGGGACCATTGCGGCGCTGGCGGTGCAGAAGTATGTGAAGGATCACCCATGAACGGCCTCAGGCGCCTCTGGAGCTCGCACGCCCGCACGGCCCTCTTCGCCGGGCTCGGTGCCGTGGCGGGCGTCGTCTACTACCAGACCATTGGCTGCAAGGTCGGCGGGGGCGGTGGCTGAATCTTCACCGGGAGCGCCTGGAGCTCGGCGCTCTGGATGGGGTTCGCGGGCGGCCTGGTCGGCTGGCCGGCGAGGCAGGACGGTGCGGCGGAGAGGCCCAAGGGCCAGACCCCCGACCGACCCGCGTAGCCGCGCCGACCGACGTGCCGGTGAGGCTTGCGCCCCCGGGCGGGGCCGCCTCGCGCCGTGACCGCCCCTGGGGCCCGGCTCAGGCCCCGGCGTCCTGCCCCAGCCGGTAGAAGCGCGCGCCGATCCCGATGAGCTCCCGGACCGGCCGGCAATCCGGCGCCATCGGATCGCCCCCCTGGCGCGCCGCCACCGCCCCGCAGCCGCCGCCGCAGACCGGTGCGAGCCCGCAGTTGCGGCAGGCCGGAATGGTGAAGACGCTGCGCCCCTGCCAGCGGGCGACGGCGTCGTCGTCGCGGGCGACCTGCGGCCAGTAGGAGCCGAGCCGCCAGGCCGGGTTGCCGACCGTGGCGGTGCAGCCATAGACGCCACCGTCCGGCGCGAAGGCCCACTCCTTCTTCGTGGCCGGGCAGGCGTCGAAGTTCGCCAGCGGGAACTCGCCGGTCTCGGCGAGGTGGCGCATGCCGTGGAAGCGCGGGCGGTGGAAGCGCGCCACCTCGGGGTGGCGCTCGGCCAGCTCGACGAAGGCCGCCCACAGCTCGACGCGGCCGAAGAGATCGCCGGCATCCTGGCGGCTGGCGCAGCCGAAGAGCTCGTAGTTGCGCCCGATCTGCGTCTTGAAGCGCTCCTCCGGCAGGTCGAGCCAGCCACGCGAAGCGGCCAGCGCTGCCAGCGCCGGGAGCGCCTCCAGGTTCCGGCGATCGGCCACCATGCGCAGGTTCACCGGGACGCCGGCCTCGACGAGCGCGCCCACGCCGCGGACGACCCGATCGAAGGAGCCTCCGCCGCTGGCGTGGGGGCGCCGAGCGTCGTGGACGGCCTGGGGGCCGTCGATGGTGACCTGGACCTCCTTGACCGGCCCGGCGGCGAGCAGCGGCGCGAACGCCTCCAGGTCGTAGCCGTTCGTCACCGCCGCCACCTTCAGGCCGCGCGCCCGGGCGCCGTCGAGGTAGCGGCCGACGCGGTCCCGGTGCGCCGGCGTGTCCACGAGCGGCTCGCCGCCGAAGAGCGTGACGTACGGCTTCACCGGCTCGGCGGCGTGGTGCCGGTCGACGTATGCGAAGAAGGCGTCCACCGCCGGCGGAGGCACGAGCCCCTTCGCGTCCGGCTCGAAGAGCTCCTGGTAGCAGTAGGTGCAGCGCAGGTTGCAGGAGAGCGTCGGGACCACGAGCAGCTGCGTGGGGGTCTTCTCCACCTCCTCGCGGAAGGTGGCGAGCGCGGATCGGAGGAGCACCTCTTCCTCCTCGGCGTCGCCGACGACGAAGCCGGCCTCGCGCAGCGTCCCCTCCGGCAGATCGGCCGGCAGCGCGCCGCCCTCCTCGAGCGCCTGCAGGGCCTGGGCGTTGCGGGCCGTCAGCAGCGCGACCTGCCCGGACAGCGGCTGGACGAGGAGCACCTCGTCTCGCCCCGGGATGGGGGCGAGGATGGCGGAACGGGCGAGTCGCATCGAGGCCTCCGGGGAGCTGCCCGTGAGAGCCGGGCTGGCCCGGCGAGGTTCCGCCGGTCCTGCGCCCGGGCGCGGCGCGCGCCGGCCCCGACCGTCCTACCAGACCATGGAGGTCGACCCGTGGCACACGGCCGTGCAGGTCTGGGTCGCCGGGGTCCAGGTGGTGACCAGGCTGCCGTCCACGTTGACGGTCCCGTTGATGTGGTTCGCCTTGTTCACCGGCGCGTACCCCGCGTGGCACACGACGCAGGCAATGCCCTGGCCCGAGACGTGGCGCGTGTGCTGGCCGGTCGGCGGCGGGTTGCCGTGGCAGCTCGTGCAGGCGACCTGGCTGCCGTCCACCTTGGTCCACTGGGGCACGGTCGTGGCGCCGCCCGAGAGGGAGGTCCCGTGGCAGTAGGTCGAGGAGCACGTGGCCGGGGCCAGGTTGAAGGTCGGGGACAGGCCGCCGGTGGTCGCGAGCGGTCCCCACCTGAAGGACGCGGGCGTGTCCAGCGCCGGGCCGACGTGGACCAGGTCCGACGGCACGGCATGGCACTCGGTGCAGGCGATGGGCTGGGCCCGCAGCAGCGTGCCGGTGAGGTGGGCCTGGTGGGCGCCGACGCCGACGCTGGTGGTCGCGCTCGAGCCCGTCCGGTCGACGGGCGGCGCCGCGAAGAGCGGGTCGGCCGGCGTGACGGTCTTGGCCGAGTCGCCGTGGCAAGCGCTGCAGCTCGCCAGGTTCTTCACGTTTCGCTGCCCGTTCACATGCACGGCCTTGTCCACGGTCGTCCGGGTGAAGCCGGGGTGGCAGAAGGAGCAAGCGACGTTCGCGGCCACGGCCGGGTGCCACGGCGTGGCCACCGCGCCGCCGGGCAGGGCGTGGCAGGACCCGCACACGATGGTGCTCGGGGGACTCCAGATCGGCGCGGTGAGCGTCCCACCGCCGAGCACGATGTTGCCCGGGGCGCCCGCCTGGCCGCCGGCGTGGCAGTAGACGTTGCTGCAGGTCTGGCTCGTGGCGTCGAAGGACGGCGTCGCGCCGTTGCTCTGGCCGAGCGAGGGGGCCGGGAAGCTCACCTGGAAGCTGGAGTTGTGGCAGGTGTTGCAGGCGTAGGCGTTGTTGGCGAAGGCGCCGCCCTGGAGGTGAACCGGGTGGGGGGGAGTCGTCGGGCCGCTGCCGCCGCCGTCGCCGTTGTCCGCGGCGGGCTGGGGCTCGCCGCAGGCGACGGCCAGCAGCGCGGCGAGCGCGACGGTGAGGGTCAGGGCAGAGGTCTTGCGCATGGTGGGCTCTCCGGGGCAGACGCCCGACGGACCGAGCGCCCCGGCGTGCCGAACCCGTCAGAGGCTACCAGCAGGTCCCGGGGGGTGTCCACGAATGGAGCCACGCCCCCGGTGGCCGGGCCAACCTACCGCCACGGTCCCTTCGTGCCCCCGTGGCAACCCGTACCGTTGTTGCAGCTCCGGGACGAAGCGATCCATCCCGGCGGGGTGCCGGTCCCCATGGTGATCGGCAGCCCGTTCACGTGGGACGGTCCGTTGACGGTCGTCGAGCTGTAGCCCGAGCCATGGCAGGTACTGCATACGACGCGGTGGTCGCTGCGATTGTGCTCGCCACCCAGGAGGGCCGGCGTGATGGCGTGGCAGGTGCCGCAGGCGGCCTGCGAGACGCCTCCGGTCCACGTCGGCGTCGTGAGGGTCCCGCCCGTGAGCGTCGCGCCGTGGCAGTAGGTGGACGAGCAGGTGGGGCTGGCGGTCCGGTTGTAGGTGCCAGCGCCGGCGATCCCGCTGAACTGGACCGCCGTCGGCTGACCGTTCACGTGGGCGACGTCGGCGGGCAGCGGGCTCGGATGGCAGACCGTGCAGGCAAAGGGATTCGACAGAGCGCCGGTGGCCGGCGGGTTGGCGTGGGCCTGGTGGGCGCCGACGGCGACCTGGGTGATGGCCGTCTCCCCCTGCGTTCCCACCGGCGGTGAGGCGGCGAGCCGGGCGTCGGTTCCGGCGAGGAAGCCGGTGCGGCCGGCGGTGCCGTGGCAGAAGAGGCAGTTCGTCTGCCAGGCCGTGCCGCCGTGGCAGGTGTTGCAGGAGCTGCTGGCGACGCCGGAGGCGGCGCCGAAGCCGACGTGGCAGCCGGTGCAGGCCTGAAGTCCGCCGGCGCTGGCC
>Ga0209253_10000879_pt1 | contig 26139 bp, 23 predicted proteins | sample FrelakmetBRP12BR_FD_187145 | JGI IMG/M metagenome (GOLD analysis project Ga0209253, IMG submission 187145) | Freshwater lake sediment microbial communities from the University of Notre Dame, USA, for methane emissions studies - BRP12 BR (SPAdes)... | ecosystem: Environmental > Aquatic >...
GGGGGGGGAGCCGGTAGAGCCGGCGGGCGTCGTCGATGGTCACGCCGAACTTCGACTTCTTCAGGCCGGTGGCGACGTACGGGTGGGTCCTGGGGTCGACGTCCGGGTTCACCCGGAGCGCGACGGGGGCACGCACCCCGAGCCGGCGGGCCACCACCGAGACGCGGGCCAGCTCGGGGCCGCTCTCCACGTTCAGGCAGCGCACCTGCTGGGAGAGGGCGAAGGCGATCTCCTCGTCGGTCTTGCCGACGCCGCTGTAGACCACCTTGCGCGGGTCACCGCCGGCCTTGAGCACCCGGTAGAGCTCGCCGCCGGACACGATGTCGAAGCCGGCCCCGAGCCGCGCGAAGAGGTCCAGCACCGCCAGGTTCGCGTTGGCCTTGGCGGCGTAGCAGACGAGGTGCGGGAGCCCCGCCAGCGACCGGTCCAGCACCTTCCAGTGCCGCTTCAGGGTGGCGGTCGAGTAGACGTAGAGGGGAGTGCCGTAGGCGCGCGCCAGCTCGGCGAGCGGGATCTGCTCGGCGTGCAGCGTGCCGCGCCGTCGCAAGAAGTGGTTCATCGGCCGCAGCCCCCGTCGCCGGACTGGCAGGGCGTCCCGCCGTCCGGTGCCACGGGAGTGGAGGGGGCGGAGGAGGGCGCGACGGAATCACGCGCCGCCGGCGGGCGCGGCGGGGCCTTCACCCCGCAGGCCGCGAGGGCGAGCGTGCCGAGGAGGAGGGCGGCCGGTGCGGCGCCCCTCATCGCGTCCTCCCGAGCTCCTTCTCCCAGCGCCGGAGCTGGCGCGCCACCTGCCTCGGCCCCGGCGCACCGGGGATCTCGCGGCGCGAGAGGCTGCGGGCGGCGTCGAAGCAGCGGACCACGTCCGGGCCGAAGGCCTTGTGAAACCTCTTCCACTCCCCCGGCGTCAGGCTCGAGAGGGGCCGGCCGGCGCGGCTGGCGAATGCCGCCGCCCGGCCCACCGCCTCGTGGGCCTCGCGGAAGCGGACCCCGCGCTCCACCAGGTACTCGGCGGCGTCGGTGGCGAGCGCCTCGCCGCCCTCCAGCGCCTGGCGCATCCGCGCCGCGTCGAAGCGGGCGGTCTCCACCGCGCCGGAGAGCGCGTCCAGCGTCTCCCGGAGCGCCCGGGGCGCTCCGAGCAGCGGCCGCTTGTCCTCCTGCAGGTCGCGGTTGTAGCTCAGCGGCAGGCTCTTGACGATGGCCAGCAGCGACACGAGGTCGCCGATGGCGCGCCCGGCTCGGCCGCGTGCCAGCTCGCCGACGTCGGCGTTCTTCTTCTGCGGCATGAGAGAGCTTCCGGTCGCGAACGAGTCGTCGAGCTCCATGAACCCGAACTCCTTCGTGGTCCAGAGCACGATCTCCTCGCCCAGCCGCGAGAGGTGCACGGCGGCCAGCGCGCAGGCGAAGACGAGCTCGATGGCGCCGTCCCGGTCGGACACCGCGTCGAGGGAGTTGCGGGTCACGCCGTCGAGCCCGAGCTCGCGGGCCACCCGCCGGCGGTCGAGCTTCAGCGTCGTCCCGGCGAGCGCGCCCGCACCGAGCGGCGACACCGCGGCTCGGCGGCGCACCTCGGCGAATCGCTGCCGGTCGCGCGCGAGCATCTCGACGTAGGCGAGCAGGTGGTGGGCCAGCGACACGGGCTGGGCCCGCTGCAGGTGGGTGTAGCCTGGGAGCAACGTCCCCTGGTGGCGCTTCCCCTGGCCCAGGAGCGCCCGCTGGAGCCCGGCCAGGGCCTCGTCGCAGCTTCCGCAGGCCTCGACGATGAAGAGCCGCTCGTCGAGGGCCACCTGGTCGTTCCGGCTGCGGCCGGCGTGGAGGTAGCCGGCGTCGCGCCCCACGATCTCGCCGAGCCGACGTTCCACGTGGGTGTGGACGTCCTCCAGACGCTCGTCGAGGGCGATGGTCCCCTCGGCGAACTCGCGCCGCACCTGGTCGAGGCCACGGCGGATCCGATCGGAGGCGCGCTGGGGCACGATGCCCTGAGCGGCGAGCATGGCCACGTGGGCCTGGCTGCCGCGGATGTCCTGGGCGTGGAGCGCGGCGTCGTCCTGGATGGAGACCGACATGCGAACCAGGCGCGGGTCGGTCTCTCCGGCCAGTGCGGCGCGGGAGACGGGCTGGGCCTTCTTGCGGATCTTCATGTGGGCCGGCGAGGCTACCACGCCGCGCGCGGGTGTTGAACGGCCGCCGGCAACCCGGGCGCGACCCCGAACCCCCGTCCGGCGCCCTGGCTCCCACTCGCCGGACGGGGCAGGATGGCGCCGTCCGAGGGATGGCAACCCAGCGACCCCAGCGAGCGGAGGCCCAGCATGGCGGGCGGAGCGGAGATCGTCGTGACCTTCCCGGGCGGCAAGCGCGTGGACGCACGGGTGGGGGGGCACCTGCTGCGCACCGACCAGCCGCTCGAGGGCGGGGGCGAGGACAGCGCGCCCAGCCCGTTCCAGCTGTTCCTCGCCTCGATGGGCACCTGCGCCGGGATCTTCGTGGTGGGTTTCTGCCAGAAGCGCGGGCTCTCCACCGAAGGCATGCGGGTGGTGGAGCGGCTCCACTACGCCGAGGACGGCGCGCTCGCCGGCGTGGACCTGGACGTCGAGGTGCCGGCGGGCTTCCCCGAGAGGTACCGCGACGCGCTCATCCGCGTGGTGGACCAGTGCTCGGTGAAGAAGGCCATCCAGGCCCAGCCGAGGTTCTCGGTCCGCACCGTCGTCCGGTGACGGCAGCCCCAGGTGCCGGGCGCCTCCCCCGGAGGGTTTGGAGGCGCAGGCCCTAGAAGACGATGCCCAGGACGGCGTGCAGATTCTGGGCGACCCCCGAGGCGGATTGGACCGCGATCGGGTCTCCCGGCGCCGACGTGCGCATCCCGAGGCCGGAGAGCGGCTTCAGCAGGCCGTACTCGAGGACGAAGACGAAACCGTCGTCCGACTGGTACTTGACGCCGAGGTCAAGCTCGACGCCGAGCGACTGGTTGATGCTCGAGGGCGTGGAGGCGGAATTGAGAGCCTGCGAGTAGACCACCTGCGCGTTCACGTTCAGCCCCTCCAGGACGTCCCAGCGCAAGGTTGGCTTGACGTACCAGGCGTCGGTCACGGTCCCGAGCAGCCGCCGCCACAGGATGAGGTCCACCTGGTAGGCGGGGTTGAAGCGGTAGTTGTTGACGTCGAGGCCGCCCTGGGTCGGGTTGAACTGCTGGCCGTCGATGCTGCCGGCGCGCGGCGGCACGCAGACGACCGGCTGCGTGGTGTAGTCGCAGCTGCGCCCGGGGAAGTTCCCCATGCCGGGGTCCTTGTCGCCGCTGGCGATCCCGAACTCGGCACCCACCACGAGCTTGCCACCCTCGCCGAGCTTGACCTTGCCGCGCAGCGCGCCGCCGGCCTGGCGGATGTCGACCGGACCCACCGGCACCGCCGGGTCGAAGGAGGCGTTCCCGATCGAGCCGTAGATGCCCACCACCTCGGCCTCGAGCTCGAAGCGCTTCGAGACCCAGCGGCCGAAGAGGTCGAGGGTCGCCGCGCTCGCGTCGCGGTTCACGAACGCGACGGCGATGGCGGGAGGGGCCTGCATCGAGAGGCTCGACACGGCGAAGCGCTGCGACCTGTAGTTGAAGAGGAGGCCATAGCTGAGGCTGGAGAGCCCCTTCTCGAGCTTGCGCCGCTGCTGCTCGGGCGTGTCCTCGCGAACGATGCGGATGCCGATGGCGCCCACGTCGTCGTCGTCCGTCAGGTTCACCGGCTGGCCGACGCCGACGGTGGCAAAGGAGCCGGACGTCGTCACCCCGGCGCCGGACCAGTCGAAGTACGGTATGAGCGCCAGCCCCCCCAGGATCTGCCCGATGGGGATGGCGAACTGGATGCGGTCGACGTTGTCGCCGAAGTCCTGGTCGATGCCGTTGCCGGCGTTCTGGTAGATGCCCATTCCCCACTGGGCCGGCATCCGGCCGAAGCTGAGCAGGCCGATGGGCGTCTGCACCTCGCCCCAGACGCGCTTCACCGCCACGCCGTCGGTGAACCAGTTCCGCGGCGGGACCTGGCTGGCGGCGAAGAAGTCGAACTGGTTGAAGTTCGGGCCCACCGGCGTCGACCCGAGGGCGACGTTGTCGAGGAAGTCGATGGTGGCGCGGATGCGGACCTGCTCGGAGACGTTGAAGGTGGGGTCGACGCGCAGGCGCATGTTGCCGCCCGTCTGGGTCCCGTTGTGGGAGACGCCGGTGGTCCTTCCGAGCCACAGGTACCAGCCCTCGGGATCCGGCGGCAGGCCCAGGTTCAGGTTCGTGAACAGATCCCAGCGGAAGCGGAAGTAGCCGTTCAGCTCGAGGAGCTGGAGCTTCTTCTTCTCCTCCTGCTCGCCCAGGAACTGGGCTGCCGACTGCGCGCCCTGGACCTCGGCGCGCATCTCGTCGCGGAGCTGCTCCTTCACCTTGGCGACCTCGCGCTGCACCGCCTCCTGGATCTGGCGGTCGATCTCGGCCTGCGACGGGGACGCGGCGGGCGCCGCCAGGATCCTCTCGGCCGGGACGGCGGCCGCGGGCGCGGTGGCCGGCGCCTGCGCGCGGGCGATGCCGGGAAGCAGCCAGAATGCGAGGAGGAGGGAGGCGAGGCGCGTCATGGTGCCCTCTCTAAGCACGCGCCCCGCGGCGGGGTCAAGGACTCTCGGGACCTTGGCGCAGCTCCACCAGGACGCCGCGGCTGCCCTTGGGGTGGACGAAGGCAACCCGCGCCCCGCCGGCGCCGGGACGGGGCGCATCGTCGAGCAGGGGTGCGCCCTGGGCCTTCAGCGCCGCCATCGCCTTGGCGATGTCCGGCACCTCGAGGCAGACGTGGTGCAGCCCCTCGCCCCGCTTCTCGAGGGTCTTCGCCATCGGGCTGTCCGGCCCGCTCGGCGAGACGAGCTCGATGCGGCCGGCGCCGTGGCCGAAGATGGCCACCCGCACCTTCTCCGTGGGCACCTCCTCGATCTCGGCGAGCGTGAGGCCGTAGACGTCGCGGTAGAGCTTCACGGCGGCGTCGAGGTCGGAGACGAGGATGGCGACGTGGTCGAGGCCCTTCATGCTTTCCTCCGCGCGGGTGGGGGCCGCGATCAAAGACGGGCCGGGGCCGGGAGTCAACCCGGGGTCACGGCCTCCTCGCGTCCACCTTGGTCACGGCGAGCGACCCGAGCAGGCCCACCGCGTCCTCGCGCGGGCCCCGCCCCAAGGTGATGTGGGTCGCGTCGGCGACCTCCTGGTCGAACGTCGGGTCCACCGGGATCCACTCGTCTCCCACCCTGACCTCGGCCCAGGCGTGCCAGTAGAGGCCGGGCCCGGCCTCGCCGTAGTTCGCGTAGACGAGCCCGTGGACGCCGCGGGCGGGAACGCCGGCGGCCCGGGCCAGCGCCACGAACAGGAGGGTGTGCTCGGTGCAGTCCCCCTTGCCGGCGCGCAGCACCTCGCTGGCCCGGTCGCGGCTCTGCCCGTAGACGCGATCGAGGCGGAAGTGCACCTCCTTCACGAGCTTGCGGGACGCCGCCCAGCTGCCGGTGGTCTTCCCGACCACGCGCTCGGAGAGGCGACGGAGGTCGGGGTGGTCCCAGTCCACGTCCGGCGTCGCCGCCAGGTTCTCGCCGCCGTTGGGGTCCGGCTTGCCGCGCGGCACGTCGCGGGCGGGGTCGTCCGCGGCCGGCCGACGCGCGGTGACGGTGAGGAGAGACTCGCCCGCCCCGGCCGGCGCGACGCGCTGGCGGGGGTCCTCGACGGTGAAGGAGGCGGGCAGCCCCTTCAGCGTGTAGGTGATCTCCATCGGAACGCCGCGTGGCAGGTCCCCGGGCAGTCCCACCCGCGAGAGGTTGAAGAGGTCGACGAGATCGAGGCGCTGCGCGATCTCCTCCGGCTCGGCCTTCGCCACCAGCGCCTCGCCGTAGCGGAACTCGACCATCCGGCCGTCGTCGGCGAGGAACACCCTGGCCGCGATCCGGTCCCCGTCCTCCGACTCCTCGACCACCGCCACCGGGACCACCACGCCCGCTCCGCCGAGCACGGTGCGCTCGGCGAACCGGTCCCGCATCCGCTTGGCGCGCAGCTTCTCGGGCTCGAGCTGGAGCCCCTTCACCTCGCTGCAGCGCGCCGCGGCGAGCCGCGCCGCGTCGGCCTGCTCGGCGGTCTCGCCGGGTGGCGGGATCTCCAGCGTGCGCGTGCCGTCCTCCGCGGTGAGCACCACCTGGCAGGTCCCGGCGCCACAGGAGACGTCCACCTTGCGGTCGCCGCCGTCGCCCTTCCGCTCGCTGCGGTACGAGAGGAGCGGGCCGCGCGGCTTCGCCTCGAAGACCTTCTCGTCGCTCTGGCTGCGCCGGACCGTGCGCGGCCCCACCTTGGCCTCGATGACCGTCTCCTGCCTCGAGACCAGCACCGCGCGGCCGTCCCGCTGCTCGCGCGTGAGCTCGCTGCGGAGCCAGCCGGCCTTCTTGCCCATGAGGTAGAGGCCGAACCACTCCGGCGCGGCGGGACGCCTCAGGTCGAGGATGGTCGCGCCGGGACGGCAGGCGGGCTTCCGGCCCGGCCCCGTGGCACCCGGCGGCACGGCGCGGGCCGCCGCTGGCGGCGCGAGGGAGAGCCAGAGGAGCAGGACGGCGGGCTTCTTCATTCCGGGATCCTCGGAGCGCCTTCGATGACCGCTCTCATAACAGAAACTGGCGTTTCGCTCGCTGCGGGTCTCTGATCCCGCCGGATGAGCGTCGTCTGGGTCCTCCTGCTCCTCGCTTCCGTGGCGGTGGCCGCGCTCACCGGCCGCATGGGCGCGCTCCCCGGCGCCATCGCCGAGTCGGCGGGGCGGGCCGTGACCCTTTCCCTCGGCCTCGCCGGCGTGCTGACCCTCTGGCTCGGGCTCATGAAGGTGGCGGAGGAGGCCGGGCTGGTCGGAGCGCTGGGGCGTCTGGCGCGCCCCGTCCTGCGCCGCCTGTTCCCCGAGGTGCCGGGCGACTCGCCGGCCATGGGCGCCATCGTCCTCAACGTTTCCGCCAACATGCTCGGGCTCGGCAACGCCGCCACCCCCTTCGGGCTCAAGGCCATGGAGGAGCTCGAGAAGGCGAACCCGCACCCGGGGACCGCCACCGACGCCCAGGCGCTCCTCTGTGCCTTGAACACCGGGAGCGTCCAGATCGTTCCGGCCAGCGTCATCGCGCTGCGCGCGGCGGCCGGCGCGCCGCAGCCGGCCGACATCCTCGGGGCGACGCTCGTCGCCTCGCTCTGCGCCACGGTGACGGCGGTGGCGGCAGCCAAGCTGCTCGGGCGGCTGCATCCTGCGCTCCCGGGCGCCTCCACCCCTGCGCCCACCCGGGCCCGGGCGGACGGTCGGTCGGCGGGTGGCGGCGCAGACCCGCCGCCCCAGGGAGGCGCCGGTGGTTAGGGGCGCCCTCCAGGCCGTCTCCACCTGGGCCATCCCGCTCCTGGTCGCCGGGATCCCGCTCTACGCGCTGACGCGCCGGGTGAAGGTCTACCCGGCCTTCGTGGAGGGTGCCCGGGAGGGGTTCCAGGTGGCGGTGCGCATCATCCCGCCGCTCGTCGCGGTCTTCGTGGCGCTGGGCATGCTCCGTGCGTCGGGTGCGATGGAGGCCTTGGCCGGCCTCGTGGCCCCGCTCTCCGACCGGCTCGGCGTCCCGCCCAGCGTCCTGCCAATGGTCCTGGTGCGGCCACTCTCGGGTGGCGCGGCCCTGGGCGTCGTCGGCGACGTGCTTCGCAGCGACGGGCCCGACAGCTACGCGGGGCGCCTCGTGTCGGTGATGGCCGGCTCCACCGAGACCACCTTCTACGTCCTGGCGGTCTACTTCGGCGCGGTGGGGATCAGCCGCTACCGCCAGGCCCTGCCCGCCGGGCTCCTCGCCGACCTGGCCGGGTTCACCGCAGCGGTGGTGGCGGTGCGGGCGCTCTTCGGGTAGCCGATCCGCAGCGGCCTCGCGATCGGGGTCCGTCGCCACGCCGCCCCGAGGCCGCGGGACCCTGGCGGGGCCCGCGACACCCATCATGGCCCTTCCGGCCCGACCGGCCGGGTCCATGCTGAGCACGTGCAGGCCGGCCGGTGCGTGAAACCCTGGGCGGTGGCGGTGGCGCTCGCGCTGGCCGCCTGCCGCGGCAGCGGAGACCCGGAGCCCCTTCGCGCCCACGGCAGCATCGAGGCCCGGCAGGTGCGCGTGGCCTCGCGGACGAGCGGCCGCGTGCTGCGGGTCCTCGTCGAGGAGAACGACGCAGTGGTGCTCGGGCAGCCGCTCGTCGAGCTCGACCTCGCCGACCTGGAGGCACAGCGGGATCAGGCACGGGGGGCCGTGGCACAGGCGGCGGCCCGGGAGCGGCTCTTGGTCCACGGCGCGCAGCGCGAGGACGTGGACGCCGCGCGGGCGGCGCTGGATTGGGCGCGCGTCCGCCAGGACGCGGCGAGGCGGGAGCTGGCCCGCGTGAGCGAGCTCCAGGCCGGCGGCGCGGCTGCCCCTCGGGCGCTCGACGACGCTCGGGCCGCGCACGACCTGGCCATCGCCGACGTGGCGGCGCGGCGGGCCCAGCTCGCCAAGATCTCCGGCGGCTCCCGCGCCGAAGAGATCGAGGCCGCCGCGGCCGGGCGCGTCCAGGCGGAGGCGGCGCTGGCGGCGGTGGAGGAGCGCCTGCGCGACCGGGTGCTCGAGGCCCCCCTGGCCGGCGTGGTGATCCACCGCATGACCGAGCCGGGCGAGGTGGCGCGGCCGGCGGCGCCGCTGGTGGTCATCGGCGACCTGGCCCGCCCCTACCTCGACGTCTACGTCCCCGAGCCGCGCGTGGCCGACGCCCGGCCCGGAGCGCGGGTGGAGGTCCGGGCCGACGCCTTCCCCGATCGCACCTTCCGCGGCGTCGTCCGCCACGTCGCGTCCCAGGCGGAGTTCACGCCCAAGAACGTCCAGACCGAGGAGCAGCGCGCGCGCCTCGTCTTCCGCGTCCGGGTGGACGTGGAGGACCCGGACGGCCTGCTCCGCCCGGGCATGCCCGGCGTGGCGACCTTCGCCCCCGCCGGGCCCAGGCCAGCTACCGACGGCGGCAGCGGTGCGGACGGCGGCCCGCCCGCGCCCGAGGCGCGGGGGAAGTCGTGAGCGCCGAGCCGTCCGCCGCCCTCGAGGGGGCCCGCCTCTCCTTCGGACCGGTCGCCGCCCTGGACGGCATGACCTTCGCGGTGCGGCCCGGCGAGATGCTCGGGCTGGTCGGCCCGGACGGCGCCGGCAAGACCACCGCCATCCGCGCGCTGCTGGGCCTGCTTCCCCTGGATGGCGGCACGGCGCGGGTGCTGGGGCGCGACCCGGCTCGCGGCGACCGCGAGCTGAAGGGCGCGGTGGGCTACCTCTCGCAGCGCTTCACGCTCTACGGCGACCTGACGGTGGACGAGAACCTGGAGTTCTTCGGGGAGGTGCACCGGGTGAAGGACCTCGCGCCGCGGCGCGAGCGGCTGCTGGCCTTCACGCGCCTGGTGCGCTTCCGCCGCTGGCGTGCCGACCGGCTCTCCGGTGGCATGCAGAAGAAGCTGGCGCTGGCCTGCACGCTGGTCCACACGCCCCGCGTGCTGTTCCTCGACGAGCCCACCACCGGCGTCGACCCCGTCTCCCGCCGGGAGCTGTGGGGGTTGCTCTCGGAGCTGCTCCTCTCCGGGCTCTCGGTGCTGTTCGCCACCCCCTACCTCGACGAGGCCGAGCGTTGCGGGCGGGTGGCGCTGGTGCGCGCCGGACGGACGCTGGCCTGCGACACGCCGGCGGCGCTGCGGGCCTCGCGCCGGGCCCGGGTGCTGGAGGTGGTGTGCCGGCCGGTGCGCCGCGCCCGGGATCTCCTCCTGGCGAGCCCGCGCGTCGCCGAGGTCCAGCTCTTCGGCGACCGGCTGCACGTGTTCCCGCGCGACCCCGGCGATGGCCTCGCCGACCTCGTCGACCGCCTGGCCGAGGGCCACGCCGTCGAGGTGGCGGCCCGGCGCAGCCTCGAGCCATCGCTCGAGGACGTCTACATCTGGCGCGTCGCCGGCGACGGCAGCGCCGCCACGGTGGCGCCGGCGGACGCCGCCGCGTCCCGCCCGGAGGCCTGAACGGTGCCGTGTCCGGAGACCCTGGAAAGCGGCGCGACCTCCGCCGTGGTGGTGCGGGAGCTCACCCGCCGCTTCGGCGACCTCCTGGCGGTGGACCGGATCACCTTCGACGCCCGCCGCGGAGAGATCCTCGGCTTCCTCGGCCCGAACGGCGCCGGCAAGTCCACCACCATCCGCATGCTCTGCGGGCTGCTCGCGCCCACCTCCGGCTCGGCCCGGGTGGCCGGCGCCGACGTGGTCGCCGCGCCGGACGATGTGAAGCGGCGCATCGGCTACATGAGCCAGCGCTTCAGCCTGTACGGCGACCTGCTCGTCTCCGACAACCTCGCACTCTACGGCGCCCTCTACGGCCTCTCGGGCCGCCGCTTCCGGGAGCGGCGCGACTGGGCGCTCCGGCTCACCCGGCTCGGCGACCGGCTGAGCGGCCGGGTGTGCGATCTCGCCGGCGGCTTCCGGCAGCGCCTGGCGCTCGCTTGCGCGCTGCTCCACGAGCCGGAGGTGGTGTTCCTCGACGAGCCCACCGGAGGCGTCGACCCGGTGATGCGCCGCGCCTTCTTCCAGCTCATCGACGATCTCGCCGCCGGCGGCATCACCATCTTCCTCACCACCCACTTCCTCGACGAGGCCGAGTACTGCCACCGCGTGGCGCTGGTGTCGCACGGGCGGCTCGTGGCCCTGGACACGCCCACGGCGCTGAAGGGGCTGCTCGCGGGGCAGGTGCTCCTCGAGGTCCGCTCCGACGAGCCGGGGGCTACGCTGGCGGCGCTGGCCCGCCTGCCAGCGCTCGCGGAGGCGACGCTCTTCGGCGCCGGCGTCCACGTCCGGGCCGCGCCGGGCGTCACCGAGGCCGACGCGCTCGAGGCCGTGGCCCGGGCACTGGTGGAGGCCGGCGTGGCCGCCTCGCCGCCCGTGCCGGCGCCGCCCACCCTCGAGGACGTCTTCCTCCAGCTGGTTCGCCGGGACGAGGGGGCTCCGTGAGCGTCGTGGCCGTCGCCCGCAAGGAGCTGCGCCAGCTCTCGCGCGACCCGCGCAGCCTGGGGGTGCTCCTGGTCCTCCCGGCGGTGATGACGCTGCTCTTCGGCACGGTCCTCTCCCTCGACGTCCGCCACGTGCCCCTGGCCGTGCTCGACCGCGACCACACCGCGGCCTCGCGCGCCCTGGTCGCCGCCACGACCTCGGGCGAGTCCTTCGACCTCGTGGCGCACGTCGCCTCCGACCAGGAGCTCGACCGCCTGTTCCGCGAGGGCCAGGTGACGGTGGCCCTCGTCGTCCCCCTGGGCTTCGAGCGGTCCTTGCTCGCCGGCCAGCGTCCGGCGGTCGGCCTGCGGGTCGACGGCTCCAACGCCAACACCGCCCAGACGGCACTCGGCTACGCCGAGCAGCACCTGGTGGCCGCGGGCGCCTGGCTCTCCGGCGACCCCGCCGCGTCGTCGGCGCCACCGCTCTCGGCGCGCCTGCGCGTGCTCTTCAACCCGGAGCTCGCCTCCGACCGCTTCCTGCTCCCCGGCCTGATGGCGATGATCCTCATGGTCTCGGCCACCGTCGCCACGGCCCTCTCGATCGTGAGGGAGCGGGAGACCGGAACCATGGAGCAGCTCCTGGTCTCTCCCCTGTCGTCCGCCGAGGTGGTGCTGGGGAAGGCGCTCCCCTACGCCGCCGTGTCGCTGCTGGCCGCGGCCCTGGTGATGGCCACCGCCTGGCTGGCCTTCGGGCTGGCCGTCCGCGGGAGCCTGCTCGTGCTCCTCCTGCTCACCGCGGTCTTCGTCGTGGGCGCGCAGGGGCTGGGGCTCGTCATCTCCTCGGTCACCACCAGCCAGCAGGTGGCCTTCCAGGCTGCGACCTACGCCACCATGCTCCCCTCCTTCGTCATCTCGGGCTTCATCTTCCCGCTGCGCTCCATGCCCGAGGCGCTCCAGCTCCTCTCCTTGCTGGTGCCGGCCCGCTACTTCATCGCCGGACTTCGCGGAGTGGTGATGAAGGGCGTGGGCCTCCAGGTCGTCTGGCCGCAGGTCGCGGCGCTGGCCGCCTTCGCCGCCGCCACCCTGGGCATCGCCGTGTGGCGGCTCCGCGGGAGGCGGCTGTGAGGGGCGCCGGGGTGGCCCTGCGCGGCCTGGTCGCCAAGGAGCTCCGGCAGATCCGCGCCGACCCTCGGATGATCCCGGTGCTGGTGGTGGCCCCCATCCTCCAGCTCTTCATCTTCGGCTACGCCGCCACCATGGACGTCACCCGGGCACGGGTATCGGTGCTCGACCGCGACGGCTCCCGGGAGAGCCGGGAGCTCGGGAGCCGGCTCGGCGCCTCCGAGTCCTTCGAGCTCCTGGGGCGGGTCCCGACCGTCGACGCCGCCGAGGCGCTCCTCGAGCGAGGGGCGGCCGACCTGGCACTGGTCATCCCGGCGGGGCACGGCCGTGCCGTGTCCGTCGGCGATGCGGCCGAGGTCCAGCTGGTCGTGGACGGCACCGAGTCCACCTCCGCCTCGATCGGCATCGCCGGCGCCACGGGCCTGGTTCGGTCGCTGGCGCTGGAGGCGCCGTCCGGTCCGCTCGGGATCGAGGCGACGGACGTGCCGTCGGGCCTGGAGGTGCGGCGCCAGGTCCTCTACAACCCCGACTTCCGGTCGCGCCTCTTCATGGTGCCGGGCGTGCTGGCCGTGGTGCTGCTCATCGTCACCCTCATCGCCACCGCCATGGCGGTGGTCAAGGAGAAGGAGCTCGGCACCTTCGAGATGCTGGTGGTGACGCCGGTCTCCCGGGCGACGCTGCTCGCCGGGAAGCTCCTGCCCTTCGCCGGCTTCGGGCTGCTCGACAGCGTGCTGGTGCTCCTCGTCTCCCGGTACTGGTTCGAGGTGCCGCTGCGGGGAAGCGCACTCCTGCTCCTGGGGGTGGCCTTCCCCGCGGTCCTGTGCACGCTGGGGCTCGGGCTGCTGGTCAGCACCGTCTCGCGCACGCAGCAGCAGGCGATGATGACGGCGCTCTTCCTGGTGATGCTGCCCCTCATCTACTTCTCGGGGTTCGTCTTCCCCATCGAGAGCATGCCTGCCTGGGTGCGTCCGCTCACCGAGGTCGACGCGCTGACGCACCTCCTGCGGGTGCTCCGTGGCGTGATGCTGCGGGGCGCGGGGCTCGCCGAGCTCTGGCCGGCGATCCTGAAGCTCACCGCCATCGGCGTGGTCACCTTCGCGGCGTCGGTGGCGCTCTTCCAGAAGCGGCTGGCGTGAAGCTCAGGGCGCGATGCTGGCCTCGACCGCCACGGGCTCGAGCACCCGCGCGAGATCCTTGGGGTCGAGCCCCACCAGGAATCCGCGCGACCCGCCGTTGACGTAGATGCGCGGCAGCTCGAGGATGGTGCTCTCGACGTAGACCGGCATCTTCTTCCGCGTCCCGAACGGGCTCGTGCCGCCGACCTGGTAGCCGGAGTGGCGGTTGGCCGTTTCGGGCTTGCAGATCTGCACCGCCCTGCAGCCCAGCCGTCGCGCCAGCGCCTTGGTCGAGACCTCGCGGTCGCCGTGCATCAGGACGACGAGCGGCTCGCCCGCGTCCGTCTCCATGACCAGCGTCTTCACCACCGCGTGCTCGTCGACGCCGAGCTCGCGTGCCGAGACGGCGGTGCCGCCCCGTTCCTGGTAGCGGTAGGGGTGCTCGGTGTAGGCCACTCCCTTCTCCCGGAGGAGGCGTGTCGCCGGCGTCGAGGGCGTCTTTCCCATGCCGGCCGAGGATACCGTACCCGGGGGGAGCTCTTGACAGCCCCTCGCCGGCGAATGGGAGGGCGCCGTTCGGCACCGACGCGGCAGCCGCCTGGGCTAGCATGCGCGCCGCGGGGTCGCGGCGGCCCCCGGGAGGATCGGCCCTTGCGCTGGTTCGTGCGCGGCGACGTCGACGGCTTCTTCGGCCTCGCCCTCGACAACCTGGTCCAGCTGCTCGTCATCGACGCCCTCTGCCGCCACGCCCTGGGCTTCCCGGCCGACATTGTGCGGGCCGTGGTGCTGCCCGGCGCGGCGATCTCGGTGCTGGCCGGGAACCTCTTCTACGCCTGGCAGGCGAAGCGGCTCGCCGACCGGACCGGGCGCGCCGACGTCACCGCGCTGCCCTACGGGATCAACACCGTCTCCCTCTTCGCCTTCGTGTTCCTGGTGATGCTGCCGGCGAAGCTCGCCGCCGCGGCCGCCGGCGCGCCCGACCCGGCGCGAGTGGCCTGGCAGGCCGGGCTCGTCGCCTGCCTCGGCTCGGGCCTCATCGAGCTCGGCGGTGCCTTCGTCGCCGAGCGCATTCGCCGCGCCACGCCGCGGGCGGCCCTCCTCTCGACGCTGGCCGGCATCGCGCTCGGCTTCATCTCGCTCGGCTTCCTCTTCCGCTCCTTCGCCCGCCCGGTGGTCGGGCTCACCACGCTGGGGGTCGTGCTGCTGACCTACTTCGGCCGGGTCCGCTTCAAGGGGCGCCTGCCCGGCGGGCTGGTGGCGGTGGCGCTGGGGACGCTGCTCGGCTGGCTCACCGGCATCGCCCCGGTGGGCGGGCGCCCCGCCGCCGCGGCCCTCTCCTTGCCGGTGCCGGTGGTGGGCGCGCTCTGGGACGCTCTCCGGGGCGGCCACCTCCTCACCTACGCCTCGGTGATCCTGCCCATGGGGCTCTTCAACCTCGTCGGCTCCCTCCAGAACGTCGAGTCGGCCGAGGCCGCCGGCGACGCCTACCCCACGCTCCCATCGCTCGCCGTGAACGGCGTCTCGACGGTGGTGGCCGCCCTCTTCGGCTCCTGCTTCCCGACCACGATCTACATCGGCCACCCCGGCTGGAAGGGTCTCGGCGCGCGAGCCGGCTACTCCATCCTGAACGGCGCCTTCGTGAGCCTGGTGGCTTTCACCGGCACCCTCGGCTGGATCACCTGGCTCGTGCCCATCGACGCCGGCATCGCCATCGTGGTGTGGATCGGGATCATCATCTCCGCCCAGGCCTTCCAGGCGACGCCGCGGGAGCACGCGCCGGCGGTGGTGGTGGGCCTGCTCCCGGCCATTGCCGCCTGGGGCGTGCTCATGGCGAAGGCGGGGCTCCGCGCCGCCGGGGTCGGCGAGCCCGACGGGCCGCCCTTCTCCGGGGAGCTCGTCGAGGCCTTCCTCCGGTCGGACGTGTGGATCGCCGGCGGCTTCGCGCTCGACCAGGGCTTCATCTTCACCGCCATGATCCTCTCGGCGGCGACCGCGATGATCATCGAGCGGCGCTTCGCGCGCGCCGCCGCCTGGTGCGGGCTCGCCGCGGTGCTCTCGGCGGTGGGGCTCATGCACTCCTGGGCCTGGACGCCACAGGACGCGGTGATGCGGCTCCAGCCGGCGTGGCCCTACGTGGCCGGGTACGGGTTCGCGGCGCTGCTCTTGCTCGCCGCGCCGCTCGTCACGGAGCCGGACGACGCGGCGCACGGCTGAAGCCGGCGGTCCGGCGCCGCAGCGGCCGCAGCGCGGCGGCGGCTCGCGGCCCGGCTACCGCTCCGCCACCGGCGCGAAGAAGCTCACGCCGCGCACGTTCTCCTGCACCTTGAGGGGGTGCTGGATGGGCGGGAAGGCGCGCTGCTCGCAGTCGGTCCGCTCGCACAGCCGGCAGGTGAGCCCCACCGGCACCACCGCCTGGCTCGACTCGAGGTCCATGCCGTCCGCGTAGACGAGCTTGCGGGCGTGGCTCACCTCGCAGCCGATGCCGATGGCGAGCAGCGTGCGCGGCGCGTGGTATCCACCGCCCTCCTTCTGCACCGTGCGCGAGATCCAGAAGTAGCCGGTGCCGTCCGGCATCTGCGAGAGCTGGGTGCGGATCATGCCGGGCGTGAGGAACGACTGGAACACGCTCCAGCGGGGGCAGGCACCGCTGAAGCGGGCGAAGCGAAGGCCCGAGGCGGAGAAGCGCTTGGAGATGTTGCCGGCGATGTCCACCCGCACGAAGTGGAAGGGCACCCCTTCGGCGCCCGGCCGCCGGAGCGTGGTGAGCCGGTGGCAGGCCTGCTCGAAGCTGGTGCGGAAGCGGTGGCCGAGGAGGTCGATGTCGTAGCGCTCCTGGCGCGCCGCCTCCAGGAACGGCCCGTAGGGCATGAGCACGGCGCTGGCGAAGTAGTTCGCGAGCACCACCCGCGCCAGGGCGCGGGCCGAGTCGCTGGTGAGGAGCGGGTCGGCGGCGTATCGGTCCAGGGCCGCGACCTGGGTCTCGAGCCCGATCTGGTAGGCGAGCTGGAAGTTCCTCGACCCGCGCCGCAGCACCTCCGAGAGCCACAGCACCCGCTTCTCCGGGTCGTAGCGCCGGATGGCGTCTCCCATGTCGGACGTGCGCTCCACCCGCACCTGGATGGCGTGGGCTCGCTCCAGGTGGTGGATGAGCCCCTGCTGCAGGTCGTCGCCGCCGAGCCGGCCGTCGCGCCACAGCGCCTCCGCCCCCTCCTCCAGCTCGGGGAAGTAGTTCATGTGGCGCTGGATGAGGTCGCTGACCTCCTCGGTCGGCAGGCGCGACGCGTCCACGCCGCTGATGTCTCCGCGCCCCGAGAGCTTCATCGCCAGGTTGTCGGCGGCCTCCCGAGCCTCCCGGAACGCGTGGTAGAGCTTGAGGACTCCGCGCGCCGCCGTGGGGGCGTGGGCGGCGAGGTCGCGCACCTCGGCGGTGGTGACGTCGTCCTGCTCGAAGATCGGGTCTCCGAAGACCTCCATCAGATCGGCGACGGTGCGGGCGTCCTGCTCGGTGGAGAGCGCCTTCAGGTCGAGGTCGAAGACCTCGGCGATCTTGATGAGCAAGGGCGCTGGAAGCGCGCGGCGGTTGTGCTCGATGAGGTTCAGGTAGCTCGGCGAGATCCCGAGCCTTTCGGCCAGCTGGACCTGGCTGATGTTCTTCTGCCTTCGGAGGGCCCGGACCTTGGCGCCGAGCAGCGACGAATCGCGGGAAGCCATGCCTCTCCCCTTTCGGGATCGGCGCAGGCTAACCGGATCACAGGGACATTTTCAACGTTGACGAATTTACGGGCCAGGGCCCATCTCGAGACACATGTTCACAAAGACGAGTCCCGAAGTTGCTTTCAATTGACAGGCATCAAGACATGATGCGTCAACGAAAGGAGCGCACCCCGCCCATGTCCTCCACCGCGCCCGCTGCGCAGACCGCCACGACTGACCTCACGAATCCTCTCTACGCCGACATCCTGACGCCCGAGGCCGTCGCCTTCGTCGCCGACCTGACCCGGCGCTTCCGCTGGCGTCTCGAGAAGCTGCTGGCGCGTCGCACGGCGCTCCAGGCGCGCTTCGACGCCGGCGAGAAGCCTCACTTCTTGCCGGAGACGGCCCATATCCGCTCCGCCGACTGGACCGTGGCGCGCATCCCCGCCGACCTGCAGGACCGCCGCGTCGAGATCACCGGCCCGGTGGACCGCAAGATGGTCATCAACGCCCTGAACTCCGGCGCCAGCGTCTTCATGGCCGACTTCGAGGACTCGAACTCGCCGACGCGGGACAACAACCTGCAGGGGCAGCAGAACGTCCGCGACGCCATCCGCCGGACCATCACCTACACGGCCCCCGACACCGGCAAGGCCTACCAGCTCGCCGACCGGACCGCGGTGCTGATGATCCGCCCGCGCGGCCTGCACCTCGTCGAGCGCCACTTCCTGGTGGACGGCAAGCCCATCCCCGGCTCCCTCTTCGACTTCGGCCTGTGGTTCTTCCACAACGCCAAGGAGCTCTTGAAGCGCGGCAGCGGCCCATACCTCTACCTGCCCAAGCTCGAGCACCACGAGGAAGCCCGCTGGTGGAACGACGTCTTCAACCGCGCGCAGGACCGGCTGGGCGTGCCCCGCGGCTCCATCCGCGCCACCGTCCTCGTCGAGACCATCTCGGCGGCCTTCCAGATGAACGAGATCCTCTGGGAGCTGCGCGAGCACTCGGCGGGCCTGAACTGCGGCCGCTGGGACTACATCTTCTCGTTCATCAAGAAGTTCCGGAACGACCCGAACGTGGTCCTCCCGGACCGCGGGCAGGTCACCATGGACAAGGGCTTCCTGCGCGCCTACGTGCAGCTGCTCATCCAGACCTGTCACCGTCGCGAGATCCACGCCATGGGCGGAATGGCGGCGCAGATCCCCATCAAGGACGACCCGGCCGCCAGCGAGGCCGCGCTCGCCAAGGTCCGCGCCGACAAGCTGCGCGAGGTGACGGACGGGCACGACGGCACCTGGGTGGCGCACCCCGGCCTGGTGCCGGTGGCCAAGGCCATCTTCGACGAGCACATGAAGACGCCGAACCAGATCCACCGCAAGCGCGAGGACGTGAAGATCGCCGAGGCCGACCTGCTCAAGCCCGCGGAAGGCACCCGCACCGAGACCGGGCTGCGCCACAACATCCGCGTCGGCGTCCAGTACCTCGAGTCCTGGCTGCGCGGGACCGGCTGCGTGCCCATCTACAACCTGATGGAGGACGCGGCCACCGCCGAGATCTCCCGCGCCCAGGTGTGGCAGTGGCTCCGGCACGGGATGACCCTCGACAACGGCAAGAAGGTCACGCGCGCTCTCTTCACCCAGCTCGTCGACGAGGAGATGGAGCGGGTCCGCAAGGAGGTCGGCGAGGAGCGCTACGCCCGGGGCAAGTTCCCCGAGGCGAAGGATCTCTACGTGAAGGGCTCGACCGCCGTGAAGTTCGACGAGTTCCTCACCATCCCCGCCTACGCCATCCTCGACGAGGGTGCGCCGGCCTCGGCTCGCGCCGTCGTGGAGCTGGTGGAGCCCGGCGCGGTCCCGCCCTGGCCGCGCCACTCCGACCCGAAGCGCTGGGACGGCATCCAGCGCAACTACGGGCCCGAGGAGGTGGAGACGCTCCGCGGCACCGTGCAGATCGAGCACACCCTGGCGCGGCTGGGGACCGAGCGGCTCTGGGAGCTCCTCCACACCCGCCCCTACGTCCACGCCCTCGGCGCCCTCTCCGGGCAGCAGGCGGTGCAGATGGTGAAGGCCGGCCTCGAGGCCATCTACCTCTCCGGCTGGCAGGTCGCCGCCGACGCGAACACCGCCGGCCAGACCTATCCGGACCAGAGCCTCTACCCGGCCGACAGCGTCCCGGCGGTGGTCCGGCGCATCAACAAGGCCTTCCAGCGCGCCGACCAGATCTCCAAGGCCGATGGGAAGACCGGCACCTGGTGGTTCGCGCCCATCGTCGCCGACGCCGAGGCCGGCTTCGGCGGCCCGCTCAACGCCTTCGAGCTCATGAAGGCCATGATCGAGGCCGGCGCCGCCGCGGTGCACTTCGAGGATCAGGTCGCCAGCGAGAAGAAGTGCGGTCACCTGGGCGGCAAGGTGCTCGTCCCGACGGGCACCTTCATCCGCACGCTGAACGCTGCGCGGCTGGCCGCCGACGTCCTGGGAGTGCCGACGATCCTCGTCGCCCGCACCGACGCCGACTCCGCCAAGCTCATCATGTCCGACGTCGACCCGGTCGACGCGCCGTGGATCGACCATGCCCAGGGACGCACCGCCGAGGGCTTCCACCACCTGAAGAGCGGGGTGCAGACCGCCATCGCCCGCGGCCTCGCCTACGCGCCCTACGCCGACCTCATCTGGTGCGAGACCTCGACGCCTGACCTCCACGAGGCCAGGGAGTTCGCCGATGGCATCCACCAGCGGTTCCCCGGGAAGATGCTCGCCTACAACTGCTCGCCGTCCTTCAACTGGAAGAAGAACCTGGACGACGCCACCATCGCCAAGTTCCAGCGCGAGCTCGGCGCCATGGGCTACAAGTTCCAGTTCGTGACGCTGGCGGGCTTCCACGCGCTCAACTACTCGATGTTCCAGCTGGCCTCCGAGTACCGGCTCCGCGGCATGCAGGCCTACACCGAGCTGCAGGTGGCCGAGTTCGGCGCCGAGGCCAGGGGCTACACCGCCACCCGCCACCAGGCGGAGGTGGGCACCGGCTACTTCGACAAGGTGAGCGAGACGGTCTCGGCCGGCCAGGCCTCCACGCTGGCGCTCACCGGCTCCACCGAGCAGGCCCAGTTCCAGCCCGGCGACACGGTGCACGCGGCCAAGCGGGCCATCGACCAGGACCACGCCAAGCTCCACGAGATCATCCACCGCATCAAGAAGTCGAAGGACATGCCGGCGCTGGCGTCGACGCTTCACGAGCTGAACGACACGCTGGTGGATCACTTCGCGCGCGAGGAGCACCCGCAGGGGCTCTTCGCCATCCTCGGGACGCGGTCGCCGAAGGAGCGGGAGGCGTTCGCCGAGATCCTCGCCGAGCACGAGAGCATCCTCGTCAACGTCCGCGAGCTCCTCGACCAGGCCCGCGCCACCAAGGGGGAGCACGCCGGCCTCGCCGCGCAGGCGGCCATGCTCGGCAGCATCCTCGGCGACCACGAGAAGCGCGAGGCGCAGGTGACCGCGGCCATCATGGGGCCGCGGGCGGTTCCGGTCGCCTGACGCCGAACGGCACCGGGCCCGGCCCCGGGAGCGTCGACGGGACCCCGCCCCTCGGTCGCGGCCGGGTCAGCCCTCGGCGACCTGGAGGATGGCGTTGGCGAGCTCGACCCGGGCGGCGAGCGCGTTCCTCATCTCGGCCGCCACCTGGAAGGTGGGTGCGACACCCTTCTCGGCCAGCGCCGCCTGCGCCGCGCCGACGAGACGGCCGAGCCGCTCCGGATCCGGCGGGACGCGGCGCAGGTCCACCACGGCCTCCCCGGTCTCGTCGGCCCAGGCCGCGCCCCGCGCCACGATGGCGCGCCGGAGCTGGGCGAAGTAGGCGTCGAGGTCCTCCTCGGCGCCGCGGTAGCCGGCGGCGCGCAGCCCCGACGGCGCCGGGAAGACGAGCGGCCGGAGGTAGCTCGCGTAGAGGAAGTCGGCGGTCGCCTGGTCGAGGTCCGGCGGCACGGAGCCGTCGAGCTCGCCGCGCGCCAGGTGGCGCAGCTCCACGCCGGCACCGGGCTCCAGCGAGAGCAGGGCGGCCTCGGGCAGCCGCGCCCGCACCAGATCGGCCGCCGTCTCCACCTCGCCCTCGAGGACGCGGTGGTCGAGCAGCACCAGCCGGTAGGGCGCCTTCTCGGCCATCTCCAGGCAGCGGGCCAGCCCGGCGTCGCCGTCCACCACGACGTGCCCGGGCAGGAGACGGGCGAGGCGCTCCCGCAGCGCGGCATCGGGGTGCTGCACCAGCACGCTCGGTCGCTCGACCTGGAAGGCGGACAGGTCGAGCTCGAGCGTCTTCGCGAGCATCTCCCGCACCCGCTCGGGGGTGAAGGGCTTCTGGATGTAGTCGCTCGCCCCGAGCTTCACGGTGGAGGCGACCGTGGCCGTGGACGCGCCGGAGGTGACGAGCACCACCTTCACCGGAATGCCCGAGTGGCGGATGATGCGCAGCATTCCCGGCCCGTCGAGGACCGGCATGTTGAGGTCCAGGAAGACGAGGTCGTAGGGGGAGCGGCGGAGCTTCGCCAGCGCGGCGGCGCCGTTGTCGGCCTGCTCCACCTCGAAGCCGTAGGGCTCGAGGCTGGCCTCGATGGCTGCGCGCACGGCGCGGCTGTCGTCGACGACGAGGATCCGGCGCATGGCTCGCGCCGGGATGATAGCAGGGGCACGGTGGGCCACCTATTTAAGGGGCGTGCCCGCCCGCATCCTGCTCTTCGCCCTCGACGACCTCCGGGAACGCTACCCCGCCGGCCCTGGCGGCGGGGTTGCGCTCGACGGCCAGGCTGCGGGCGGCGCCGCCGCCCACCCCGACCCCCGCCACGACACCTCCCCGTTCCGCGCCTTCCGCGAGCGGCTGCTGGCGGCGGCCGCCGCCGCGGCCACCGGGCCGGCCACGCTGGCGATGTGGTGGGAGGGGACCTACAACGGCTACTGCCTGGCGGTGGCCTGCGCGCCGGCGGAGGCGCTCGCCGCGCTCGATCCCTCGGCCGCCTGTCCGCTCGAGGACGACCGGGTCGCGCCGCCGCCGCGCGACGGGTATCCTCTCGCCCGCGTCGAGCCGGGCCGCGCCGAGGTGGCGCGGGACGCGGACGGCGCGGCGTACGAGGCCCCCTTCGGAGCGGCCACCGGACACTTCGGCGCTCCCGGCGTGAGGAGGATCCAATGAAGGCCGTCGTCTTTGCCGGCAAGGGAGGACCCGAGCTGGCCGGCGTGCAGGACATCGCCGAGCCGGTCCCGCAGCGTGGCGAGGTGCTGGTGCGGGTGCGGGCCGCAGCCCTGAACCGCGCCGACCTGCTGCAGCGGCGCGGCCTCTACCCGCCGCCGCCTGGCTTCCGGGAGGACGTCCCCGGGCTGGAGCTCGCCGGCGAGGTGGCGGCGCTGGGTGAGGGCGTCACGGGGTGGAAGCCCGGCGACCGGGTGATGGCCATCGCGGCCGGCGAGGCCCAGGCGGAATACGCTCTCGCCGACCCCTCCATGCTGATGCGCATCCCGGAGGGGCTGTCCTTCGCCGAGGCGGCGACGATCCCCGAGGCCGGCATCACCGCCCACGATGCCATGGTGACCCAGGGCGGCCTGCGCTCCGGCTGGACCGTGCTGGTCCACGCCGTCGGCTCCGGCGTCGGGACCGCGGCGCTGCAGATGGCCAAGGCCATGGGCGCCTCGGTCATCGGCACGAGCCGCACCGCCGACAAGCTGGAGAAGGCCAGGGCCCTCGGGCTCGACCACGGCCTGCTGGTCGGCAAGGAGGATCCCCGGTTCGCCGAGGAGGTCCGGCGGCTCACCGGCAAGAGGGGCGCGCCCGTCATCCTCGACTTCGTCGGCGCGCCCTACGCCGCCGAGAACCTCGCCGCCCTGGCGCAGCGGGGGCGCATCGTGGTCATCGGCACCCTGGGTGGCCCCAGGGCGACCTTCGACCTCGGCGCACTGATGCGCGCCCGCGGCCAGGTGGTCGGCACGGTGCTCCGGCCCCGGCCGCTCCACGAGAAGATCCAGGCCACCCAGGCCTTCGTTCGCGACGTGCTGCCTCTCGTCGCCGCCGGGAAGGTGAAGCCGGTGCTCGACCGCGTGGTCCCGGCCGCCCGCGTCCGCGAGGCCCACGAGCAGCTGGAGAAGAACGAGTCCTTCGGGAAGGTGGTGCTCGAGTTCTGACCGGCCTGGCCCGCGGCGCAGGCTCACCGCACCGGCTTCACGTGGCAGCGCTCGCAGTCGCTGAGCGCGAACGCCACCTTCCCGTGGCAGGCGCCGCAGGACTCGCCCGAGCTGATCTGGAGCATGTTGCGCCGGGCGGCGCCTTTCTGGCTGGGGTAGATGTCCGGGTGGCACACCTCGCAGCCGTTCCAGACGGCGTGCTTCTTGTGGGAGAAGAGGACGTCCGTCATCCACCCGCTCGACTGCAGGGTGACGTCCTTGTCCATCTTGAGGGGCTTGCGCGGAATGGAGACGCCCTCGACGTGGTCGGCCGGACGGATGCGGCCGGTGGACTCGGCCTCCTCCCAGTCCAAGTCGCCCGCGGCGCCCTTCCGCGGCAACCCCTCGGCGAAGGCCAGGAAGTCCTTCTTGCGCTGGGCGGCGTCACCGCGGGTGTGGCAGCGGATGCAGCGGCCCTCGTCGTCGGGCTTGGCGCGATCCCCGCTGCAGGCGGGGAAGATGGGCTTGCCGCGCCAGGTCGCCTTGCCGTCGTGGCACGCCCCGCAGTGGAAGCCGCCCTGGTTCGTGGCGGCGGAGACCCTGGTCTCGCGCGCCGTCATCGCGAACCCGACGTCCACGTGGCAGAGCCGGCAGGTGTAGCGCGCGGTGGAGCCAGTGGTCGAACGCCACCGGCGCGACACCCCCCTTCTCGGCCTGCCTGTCGAGGACCACCCGCCCGAACTCCGGCGGCAGGGGACGGCGCTTCTTGCTCGAGGTCTGCTCGGCGTGGACCATGGCCGGAAGCGCGAGCATGGCCACCGCGAGCACGGCCCGATCGAGGCGCTTCATGGGGCCTCCCGTCGGCACCTGGACATGAAGCGACCATGCCGCCCGGGCTCCAGCCGGTATTGACCGGGCTCACCTCTGCACCCCCCGTCCGCCGATGGCGCCCCGGACGGCAATCGGGTTGAATGGCGACCCCATGAGCCGTCCGGCCAGCCCGACCACCGCCGCCGGCCAGGGCGAGCGCCGAGTGAGGTGGGCCGGCTTCTCGTTGCTGGCGACCCCGGGAGTGCCGGTCTAGTGGCCGAGGCGCCTCGCAGGCCGCCCCCGGCAGCGGCGCGTCCGAAGCCGTCGCCTCCCGGGGCACCGGGCGCGCCGAGATGGGAGCACGTCCACCGGGAGCTGCAGCGTGCCCGGGCGGCGCGGCGCATGGTGCCGTGGGCGTTGGCGTCCGCCATCCTGGCGGGCGGCTTCGTCTCCTACGCGGCGCGGAGCTGGCGCGCCGGCGTGCCGCTCTTCGGGGCCGGCCTGGCCCTGGGCCTGCTCGTCTGGGCGATGGCCCGCCCCCACTGCCCGGTATGCGGCGCCGTTCTCTGGCGCCGAGGCGAGCGCCCCGGTCCACCCACGGCCCCCGTCGCGGTGGAGGTGGAGCGGACGCGTCAGTGCCCGAAGTGTGCCGTGAAGTACGCACCCTAGGGTCACGCCGCCCGGGTCGAGAGGTGGTGCGCCCGCGTGGCGCCCCCTCCAACCTCTGCTACATTCCGGCCACCATGCCGTCCTCGCCCTCCCGCGACCTGAAGACCTTTGCGAACCCGAACCCCGGCCGCCCCTTCGAGATCTCGATGGAGTCGCCGGAGTTCACCTGCCTGTGCCCGATGACCGGCCAGCCGGACTTCGCGGTGATGCGGATCCGCTACGTCCCGTCCCGGCTGTGCGTGGAGCTGAAGAGCTTGAAGCTCTACCTCTGGAGCTTCCGCAGCGAGGGCGCCTTCCACGAGGCGGTCACGAACCGGATCCTCGAGGACCTGGTGAAGCTGCTCAGGCCCCGCTGGATGGAGGTCCAGGGCGACTTCGGCGTCCGCGGCGGCATCCACACGGTCGTCACCGCGCGCCACGGCCGCAAGCCAGCCGGGTAGGTAGGGGACGTTGGTGGGCGGTCCTGACGGGTGAGCTTCGTCCCTTCCGTTCCCGACCTGGGGCCGAAGGTCACCTCGCTTCCCGCTCTACCCCTGCCACCTCCGGGTGGTGCTACATTCCCGCAGCGATGGCGCAGACCGGCGACGGAGACCCGCGGCCCCCCGTGCCGCTCCCGCCCGGCACGGCCCCCCGCCTCCCTTTCCAACCCGCCTCGCTCGTCGGGACCACCCTCGACGGTCGGTATCGCATCGCCGCGCACCTCGCCTCCGGCGGGATGGGCGCCGTCTTCCGCGCCGAGCACGTCTACATGCGCAAGGACGTGGCCCTGAAGGTGCTGCGCCCGGACCTCTCCTCCTCTGCCGACCTCGCCGAGCGCTTCCGGCGAGAGTCGGAGATCGCCGCCGCCCTCGACCACGAGAACATCGTCCGGGTCACCGACTTCGGCCGCAGCCCCGAGGGCTTCCTCTTCCTGGCGATGGAGCTCCTCGCCGGCGAGAGCCTGTTCGACCGGCTCCACCGGACCGGGCCGATGGCGGCCGACGAGACGGTTTCGATCCTCCTCCAGGTCTGCGCCGGCCTCGACGCCGCGCACCGGCGCGGCGTCGTGCACCGGGATCTCAAGCCCGAGAACATCTTCCTCCACGCGGCGCCCGGTGCGACGCCGGTGGTGAAGATCCTCGACTTCGGAATCGCCAAGCTCGCCGGCCCTCAGGGCCCGGCCACCACCGACGTGGGGATGGTGGTGGGAACGCCCGAGTACCTCTCGCCCGAGCAGGCCTTCGGCCAGGAGGTGGACGCCCGCGCCGACGTCTACGCGGTGGGGATCATCGCCTGGCGGATGCTCGCCGGGCGCCACCCCTTCCAGGCCGACAGCCCCCGGGCGCTGGTGATGAAGCAGGCCACCCAGCCGGTGCCTCCGCTCGAGGAGGTCCGCCCGGACCTCACCGCCTTTCCGGAGCTGCTCGCGGTGGTGGCCCGCGCCTGCGCCAAGGACCCCGGGGCGCGCCCCGCGAGCGCCTCCGAGCTGGCCGCGGAGCTGGCCCGCTCGATGGGGCTGCCGACGCCCATCGCCATCCCCGCTCTCCCGCCGCACCTGCCCGCGGCGACGCCCTCCTCGGGGGCGTCCGGCAGCGGCGCCGGCGGCCCG
>Ga0209253_10000880_pt1 | contig 26130 bp, 18 predicted proteins | sample FrelakmetBRP12BR_FD_187145 | JGI IMG/M metagenome (GOLD analysis project Ga0209253, IMG submission 187145) | Freshwater lake sediment microbial communities from the University of Notre Dame, USA, for methane emissions studies - BRP12 BR (SPAdes)... | ecosystem: Environmental > Aquatic >...
CCCCCTCGCTGTTCCCCTCGCGTTCGCTCGGGGCCATCGGGTCCCCCATTCCGTAACTCCATGAAATGAGGAAGGCCTCCCGCCAGTCACTTCAGAAAAACCACCAATGCCCCACAACAAACTTCTCCGCAGGTTGCGAAGGAGTTACAGACTAAATTCCAATGTTTTATTTGGACAATGCTTTTAGGGCTTTCTTGTCATCCGCTGTTTGGAAGATCAGCGTCATTTTCCCTTTTACCGGGCTTCCGTAGACATAGTGGATGTCGACACCAGCATCCGAGATTTGCTTTGCCACTTGCCGCAATTGTCCCACCTTGTTTGGCACCTCGGCCGCAATGACATCTTCTACCTTCACCTCCGCTCCCATCTGAGAGATCACTTTCTTTGCTTTGGTGTTGTTGTCGGTCACGATCATGAAATAACCCTCGTCACCCATACCATAGGCGCATATCGCCTCGATGTTGATCTTTGCCGCGGTCAGGAAAGAGGATAGCTCCGAAAGCATTCCGATCCTGTTGGGCAGTGAAAAGCTCAGCTGTTTCATCTTCATCGCCTTTGCCATGTTATTTCCCTCCTCTCAAGGTCGTACGGTTACTCATGTCCTGCCGGGACGGATTTATCGTTGTTCACTCCGGCCCAGTCACAGCATGCAAGACCATCGGAGCCTCATGGCTCGAGTGCCCTGGGAGTATTCCTGCTGACGGCAGGTTTCTCCTCCCTGCTCCTACCTTACTTATTTACCTCCGTCAACAAGGACCTCTGTCTTCCGGAAACTTGGCAACGGCTTGCCGCTGAAATCCCGGAGTCGGCTGACAAGTAAGGATTTGCTGGCTGGGGTATTGTGCCGGATGAGATTTGCTTTTGTGGTTTCATCAGAGTAGACTCTGCCCAACAACGGCTTGGAAGAAAACAAGATTCTTGTCGCTCGGATTTCTTTTTCCATTCCTTCTTTCTTGTCCCCTGCTGCCACACCGAGGGAAAGGATGAGTCCTTTCCCGCCCGTGTCGGGGCTGGTGCACAAGGAGATGCGATATGCCGCCTGAAGATCGAAGAAGTTTTCACTGGGCCTGGGTCATTCTCGCAACCGTCTTCGTCAATCTCTTCATCAGTTACTCCGTTCGCATAGGCTACGGCGTTGTCTTGCCGGAGATGATCAGCAACCTGGGATTCACCCGAACAGACACCGCCTCCATCTACAATTCCTATCTCTTTGCCTATATCGCCGTTACACCCTTCAGCGGCTACCTCACAGACAGACTGGGCGCCCGGCGTGTCATTACCACATGCGCCCTGATTCTCGGGATCGGGGTCATCCTCATGGGGACCATCCACGAGCTCTGGACAGCCTGCCTCTTCTATGCCGTTGTGGGCGTTGGAGCCACAGGCATGTGGACCCCTGTCCTGACCGTGGTTCAGCGGTGGTTCACCCCGAGAAAACGGGGACTTGCTCTCGGCATTATATCCCCTGGATATGGGCTCGGATTTGCAGCCATGGGCGCAGCCTTCCCATGGATTGTGCATACCTATAGCTGGCGGCATGCCTGGTACTTTCTCGGAGCCGGGGCTCTGGCCATGGTTCTGGGTAATGCCCTTTTTCTCAAAAGCGATCCTGAGAGCTCCGGCTATCGCCCCTGGGGCGAAGAGCCTTCAGCCCATGCTGCTGCAGCTCTGGAATCACCCGCAAAGATATCCTTATCCGCCGTCTTCAGGAGCCGGAACTTCTGGATCATTGGTTTTTCTTATTTCGCCACCGCCTATAGCCTTTACGGTGTCACCACCTTCATGGTGGATTACGCCAAAACCCAGTTGGGCATTCCCATTGAAAAAGCCAGCCTTCTCGCCACCGTCCATGGCTTCGCCCAGGTGATCGGCGTTCTTACCCTCTTGCCGCTCTCCGACTATCTGGGTCGCAAGAAAACGATCATCATCTCCAACTGCTTCATTGCTGCTTCCCTCTTCTGCATTGTGCTCTTGGGAAGTTCATGGGGCGCGCTCTGTATCTTTGTCGGGCTGTTTGCCGTTTTCTACGGTCCCACCTTCCCCATCTACGGCGCCTGTGCAGGAGACTACTTTCCAAGAAGTGTCATGGGCACGGTCATCGGCGCATGGACCCCTTTCTATGGGATTGGGGCCATCCTGTCCCACTGGGTGACCGGCCTGCTCAGGGACTCCACGGGGGTTTACAATACCGCTTTCCTGACGAATGGGGTAATGGCGCTGGTGGGGCTCCTCCTCATCGTGTTCGTCAGGAAGCAGGATGGCAAGGAGCCAGGAGCATAGAGCTCGGAGCGAAGGGAAGTTCGGGGTCGAAATGACAGCAGAAACCGGCTGTCACAGGAGCCGGATAAGGCTTTTTTGCTTGACAATCTGCGGGGCGCCCCTTTATAAATTTCCGTTATCACTCAACGATCTAGATATCCTTCCCGCCTTTGATCAAGGCCGAGAGGCAGATTTATCCTCAGGCCTTCCCGGCGGTGAACACTTCAGATCGCCAACCCTTCCCATAACGAGATATGAGAAGACTGGCTCTTCGCAGGAAAAGAGCCATCGGAAAAAATAGGGGACGGACACGACTATGACAAAAGAACTAGAGGACGTACTTGGGAGTTTTGAGCAGAACCGTGACAGCCTCATCCCTGTTCTTCAGGCGGTGCAGGGCAAGTTCGGCTATGTCTCTCCGGAAGCCGTGGAAGGCATTGCAGACTACCTGAGCGTTTCTGAAAGCAGCATTTACGGAGTGGCCACCTTCTACACCCAGTTCAAGTTCGCAAGGTCGGGCGATCACATGGTGAAGGTGTGCCTTGGAACCGCCTGCCATGTGAGGGGCGGCTCGCAGATCATGGACGAAGTCAGCCGCCACCTGAGAATCCAGGCAGGCGAGACCACGCCGGATTACAAGTTCAGCCTTGAGCGCGTCGCCTGCTTCGGCTCCTGCGCTCTGTCGCCGGTGGTGGTTGTGGACGACAAGGTTTACGGGAGAATGACCCCCAAGAAGGTAAAGACTATTGTAAAGGAGTACTAATGAAGTTCGAAGCTATCAAGAAAAAGGCCCAACAGGAATGGGAAGCTTTCAACCTCTTTGAAAAACCGCGAATCCTTGTGGGAGCGGCAACGTGCGGCCGCGCAGCCGGAGCGCTGGAAGTCTGGGAGAAGTTCAAGCAGGAACTGGCCGGCCGGTCTCTTGAGGCAAACATTGTGGAAGTCGGAGACCTCGGCCTGTGTTATGCCGAACCGTGCATCGAGATCGCCCTTCCGGACGGACGCCGGGTCCTTTACGGACAGGTCACAGAGAAGACCGTGCCGGAACTTGTTGAGGACTTCATCCTAAAAGGGAATCCCAGGCCGGATCTGGCCTTGTGCACCTTCGGTCAAAAGACGGTCGAGGGCATCCCCGCCTTTGAAGAACTGCCCATGGTGAGAAAACAGGTCCGCGTGGTCCTCAGGAACAGCGGCATCATCGACCCGAGCAACCTCTACCACTACATTGCCAGAGGAGGGTACTCCGGTCTTGCCAAGGCCGTTCAAATGGACCCGGAGAAGGTGATCGAGGAGATCAAAAGCTCCGGGTTGCGTGGACGAGGAGGAGCCGGGTTCTCGGCAGGCGTGAAGTGGGGGCTGGCAAGGGGAAACAAGAGCGACGTCAAATACATCATCTGCAACGCCGACGAAGGGGACCCGGGCGCCTTCATGGACCGGGCTGCCCTTGAAAGCGACCCCCATGCGGTTCTCGAAGGTCTTGCCATCGGCGCTTACGCCATCGGTGCCAACTATGCTTATGTTTACGCTCGGGCCGAGTATCCTCTTGCGATCCGGCGCCTTGAAGGGGCGATTCGGCAGATGGAGGAGCATGGCTTCCTCGGGAAAAATATCCTTGGATCCGGATTTAACCTGACGATCAAGGTCAAACAGGGCGCCGGTGCTTTTGTCTGCGGCGAAGAGACCGCCCTCATGGCCTCCATTGAGGGAAGGCGCGGAATGCCGAGACCCAGGCCGCCGTTCCCTGCGCAGGCAGGGCTTCACGGTAAGCCGACGAACATCAACAATGTGGAGACCCTGGCCAATGTGTCTGAGATCATGAACCGCGGGGCGGCCTGGTTCGCCTCTTACGGAACCGCAAAGAGCAAGGGCACGAAGACCTTTGCTCTTGCCGGGAAGATCAACCGCACAGGCCTGATCGAAGTGCCCATGGGCATTACGCTCCGGGATGTCATTTTTGATGTGGGCGGAGGGATTCTGGATGACAAGCAATTCAAGGCGGTTCAGACCGGAGGACCTTCCGGCGGCTGCATCCCGGCCCAGTTCCTCGATATGCCCGTGGACTATGACGAGCTGGCGAAGGTCGGCTCTATCATGGGTTCCGGTGGAATGATCGTCATGGATGAGGACTCCTGCATGGTGGACATCGCGCGGTACTTCCTCAGCTTCACGGAAAACGAATCGTGCGGCAAGTGCACTCCCTGCAGGATGGGCACCCAGCACCTGCTCCACCTCCTGACCGAGATCACGGAAGGAAGAGGAAAACCCGAATACCTCACCCTTCTTGAAAAGATGGGCAGGACGGTTCAGGCCACGTCCCTGTGCGGGCTCGGACAGACAGCGCCCAATCCGATTCTCACAACCCTCAAGTATTTCAGAGGCGAGTACGAAGCGCACATCTTTGAAAAACGCTGCCCGGCCCGCGTGTGCAAATCCATGATCCAGTACAGTGTGGATGCCGAGCCGTGCAAGCTCTGCGGTCTGTGCAAGAAGGACTGCCCTGTGGAAGCGATCACAGGATCCAAGAAACCCCCTGAGCCTTTTGTCGTTCATCAGGAAAAGTGCATCCGCTGCGGCATGTGCTTCAGCGTCTGTCCCTTTGACGCGATCCTGAAGACGTCTGGGGACAAGGTCGCCATGGCGGCATAAAAGTGAAATCCCCTCCGCCTCCCCTGTACAAAAGGGGAGGGAACAACGGCGAAGGGAACAAGTAGGAGCGAATTCAAGAATGAGTGAAATAACCCTTACGATTGACGGGAATCAAGTGAACGCGGCGCAAGGGGACACGGTTCTTCAGGCCGCGCGAAAGGCCGGAATCGAAATCCCCACCCTCTGCGATCACCCTGCGCTGGACCCTTACGGCGCCTGCAGGCTCTGTATCGTGGAGATTGAAGGCATGCGGGGATACCCGCCGTCTTGCACCACCCCTGCCGCTCAAAGCATGGTCGTGAAGACCGCTTCGCCGGAAATCATCGATCTCCGCAAGAATGTGCTCAAGCTCATGCTGAGCGGCCACACCAGCCCTTGCCTGGTCTGCCTCCACCGAGAGCCTTGCGAAAAGTATCGGCCGCGGCCTTTCAAGACAGGGAAAGCGACGCGCTGTGTCTTCTGCAGCAACCGGGACCAGTGTGAACTCCAGGCCCTTGCGACCCAGTACAAGGTCAGTGACCTTGACGTGCCCATCATTTACAAGCACCTGCCCCTGGAGCACATGGACCCCTTCATGGACAGGGACTACAACCTGTGCATTCTGTGCGGACGGTGCGCTCGGATCTGTGAAAAGATCCATACCACAGGGACCATTGATTTTGTGAAGCGCGGAAAAGAATCCCGCATTGCCACCGCCTTTGATCGGCCCCATACACAAACCAACTGCCGGTTCTGCGGCGCCTGCGTGGATATCTGTCCCACCGGCGCTATGACCGACCGCTTTGCCAAGTGGCATGGCGCGCCGGACCGGGTGAAGGATTCCACCTGCATTCTCTGTCCCCTCGGGTGTTCGGTCCGGCTCAAGATCAAGGACGGAAAAGCGATCAGCTCGGGAATGACGGATTTCACGCGAGAAGCTCGCATCTGCGCCGTGGGCCGCTTCACTTTGCCCCAGCTTCTCGACAACCCGTCCAGACTTGTCTCGCACCAGATCCGGGTGGCCGATGGTCTCATCAGGGCGGCCTACGAGGATGCCCTTGATCAGGCGGCGAACAGCCTCAAAAGTTACTCAGGCAGTCAGTTCGCCATGGTTGCTCCGGCTTCGGCAACGCGGGAAGAGCTTTACGTGCTCAGGAAGTTCGCTAAAGACGTCATGAAGTCTGATCTCTTCGTGGTGGAGCCGTCTTCTGTTCCTGAGGCGGTCAGGATCGCGAAGGCGCTTTACTCTCTGGGCGACTACCTCGGAGTCACCAGGCCCAAAGGGCTTGAGGTCCTGATTGTGTCCGACATGTTCCCTTCCAGAACGGAGAAGTCAGCGGACGTGGTTTTTGCTGTTGCCGGGCTCGCGGAAACCGATGGAACGTTCCTCAATGCCTCCGGTCAAATCAAGGCTCTCACCGCTGCGGCCACGCCACCGAATGCTCTGCTCCCTGACTGGAAGGTCGCTTGCGATATCGCCAAGAAGATGGGCGCCGGCGGATTCGATTTTAAGACATCTGAGGATATCGCCAGAGAGATGGCGACCCGGAAGCTCACGGAAAAAGCACCTGTTGCTCCGCAGCCTTCCCCGCTCGATGACGTGTCTGCGGTCCCCCGCATCTACAGGGGCCACGCAATGAGCGACATTGTCTGCGCCATGCGCAGCTTCTTTGGCGCTGAGGAGAAGAAAGCGGTTCCCGTGGCGGTGGAAGAAGGAAAACCTTTCAAGATCGTGGAAAAAATCGAGCTCGTTCCGAACACGCACATGGTGACGGTGCATGCTCCGGTGATTGCGGAGAAATGCCAGCCCGGTCAGTTCGTGATCGCCATGGTGGAGGAAACTTCCGAGCGCATTCCCTACACCATCTCAGACTTTGACCGGGAAAAAGGAACGGTCACCATGGTGACCCTTGAGGTGGGACGCTCCAGCCGAGAGATGGCGAACACCCGATCAGGCGAACATCTCGCCCACTTCGCCGGGCCTTTAGGCCTGCCTGTGGAAGTGAAGAAATACGGAACCGTGGTCTGCGCCGGCGGCTGCTTTGGGGTGGGAGCCATTCTGCCCATCGCCCGAGTGATGAAAGAGGCGGGGAACAGGGTGATCTGCATTGAAGAAGCCTCGAGCCACTACCTTCTCCACTGGCAGGACAAGCTGTCCGCAGCCTGTGATGAACTGGTCATCGTCACCAAGGATGGTTCCGCAGGCATCAAGGGCGGGGTACAAGAGGCGATCACCATGCTGGTGGATCGAGGAGAGAAGATCAACCAGGCTTACATCATCGGCTGCACCTTCATGATGATGCTCGTTTGCGATGTGACCAAGACCCTGGGCATACCGACACAGACCGCCATGAACCCTCTGATGCTCGATGGGACAGGGATGTGCGGCGCCTGTCGCGTATCCGTGGGGAGCACCACGAAGTTTGCCTGTGTCGATGGCCCCTTCCTCGATGGGCTGCAGATCGACTGGATCGAATTGATTCAGAGACAGGCGGCCTTCAAGAAGGAAGAGGTGCAGGCCATACCGCAGGAGCCGCACCCTGTGGACGCCCATGAACTCGGCCATGTGTGCATGAGAGCATGATCTCATCGTCCTTGGTTGATGGATTTGTTATCCCCGGATTAACTTGAGGTTGCGAAAAGATATGGAACCAAAAGAAAAAGAGAAGAAGCCGAAGATCCCCAGGCAGTCTATGCCCGAGCAGGATCCGAGACGACGAAGGCACAACTATGAAGAAGTGCCTTACGGTTACACCAATGAGCTTGCAACGACAGAGGCGAGCCGCTGCCTCAAATGCAAGAAGCCTCTCTGCGTGAGCGGTTGTCCGGTGAACATTCGAATACCGGATTTCATCAAGCTGATTGAAGAAGGAAAATTCATTGAAGCCGCCTGGAAACTCAAGGAGCAGAACACTCTTCCCGCCGTGACCGGCCGCGTCTGCCCGCAGGAGTCCCAGTGTGAGGCCAAGTGCATCCTGGGGAAGAAAGGCGAACCGGTGGCTATCGGCCGGCTGGAGCGGTTTGCGGCGGATTTTGAACGAAGAGCCGGAAAACCCAAACTGCCCGAACTCCCTCCTCCTTCCGGAAAGAAGGTGGCCATCATCGGCGCCGGGCCTGCTGGTCTCACCGTGGCGGGAGATCTGGTGAAGCTGGGGCACAAGATCACTGTTTTTGAAGCGCTCCAGGAGCCCGGAGGCGTTCTTGTTTACGGCATCCCCGAGTTCCGCCTTCCCAAAGAAATCGTCAAATATGAAGTGGATTACCTGAGAAAACTCGGGGTTGAGGTCCTCACGGATTACGTCGTCGGCAAAGCCCGCACTGTGGAGGAGCTCTTCAAGGGCGGGTATGACGCCGTGTTTGTCGGCACAGGAGCCGGTCTTCCCATGTTTATGGGCATCCCGGGTGAAAACCTTGTGGGCGTCTACTCCGCGAACGAGTACCTCACGAGATCGAATCTCATGAAGGCCTTCCGGTTCCCCGAATATGGCACGGCGCCTATCCGGAGCAAAAGGGTGATCACGGTGGGCGGCGGAAATGTGGCGATGGACTCAGCCAGGACAGCCCAGAGGCTTGGTGCGGAGTCCATCATTGTCTACAGGCGGAGCCGCGATGAAATGCCTGCCCGGGCAGAGGAGATTCACCATGCCGAGCAGGAGGGCATCAAGCTCATGATTCTGACGAACCCTGTGCGTGTCATCGGCGACGAAGAAGGAAGAGTGAAAGCGATTGAATGTATCAAAATGGAGCTTGGCGAACCGGATGCGTCGGGTCGAAGAAGACCGATCCCTGTCAAGGGAAGCGAGTTCCTCATTGAGTGCGATACCGTCATTCCGTCTCTCGGAAACCGGCCCAATCCTCTGATTCCCATGACGACACCGGATCTCAAGACCACGCGCTGGGGCACGCTTGAAGCAGATCCTGACACCATGGAAACGTCCATGAAAGGCGTGTTTGCCGGAGGAGACATCGTCACCGGTGCGGCGACCGTGATTTCCGCCATGGGAGCCGGGAAAAAGGCGGCTGCCAGCATGCATGAATTTATCATGACCGGAAAAGTGACAAAGCCGGTTAAGGAAGAAAAAGAAGAGAAGAAATAATCCTCCCTTGAGCTCACAGAACCCGCCGTGGAAGTCTAATCCCGGCGGGTTTTCTCATTTTCCCCCGGGGAGGAACACCCTGTCGCGGTAATACTTCAACTCGTTGATGGATTCTTTGATGTCGCTCAAGGAAAGGTGGGCTTTCTTCTTCCTGTAGGCGGGCAGTGAAGGATACCACCGCTTCACCAGTTCCTTGATGGAACTCACATCGATGTTGCGATAGTGGAAGAACGCTTCCAGCTTGGGCATATACTTGATAAGAAATCGGCGGTCCTGCCAGATGGAATTCCCGCACAGAGGGGATTCCCCCTTTTTGCAGTTCTTGGAAAGGAAGCCGAGCACTTCCTGTTCTGCCTTGCGGCAATCCACTGAAGAGGCTTTGACTCGCTCCAGCAACCCGGAGGCTTGATGCTGTGTCTTGCTCCAGCTCTCCATTCTCTGAAGAATTTTCTCCGGGTAATGGATGGCAATGTCAGGGCCTTCGGCCACAGTAAGAAGTGAACCGTCCGTGACCACGGCAGCAATTTCCAGGATCACCGATGTTTCGAGGTTAAGACCCGTCATCTCCAAATCAAGCCAAATTAAATGACCGCCCAAGGCTGCTCTCCAAGAAAAGGGGATGGCATTGGACTATAGGGGAAATGACTTCTGCTGTCAAAACAAAAGGGGCGCCGTCAAAGGCCTGCATTAGTAAATTCCGTCTTGATATCCGCTTGAACACAGGTTAGATTTCCCAGGCAAAGGACAACTCTTGAGTCTAACATCGAGGTAAGCTAGGGCAAACCGATTCACAATAAGATGGATTGAATCAAAGGACATCCTCCTTTTTTAAATTGATTAGTATTTATGCCCTTGACATTTTTATAAGCATCAATTACTAACAATTGATGTAAACTTAAGCATAATTAGATTCCATGAAGGCATTGCCTCTCCATCCGCGATTAAACTTTGACGAGTAGGTCGTATTGCCATGATCAGTCGTTATACAAGGCCCCAGATGGGGCGTATTTGGGAAACGGAGAATCGTTTCGCCAAATGGCTGGATGTCGAGATCGCCGCGTGCGAAGCCATGGCCGAAGAAGGCCTCGTTCCGAAGCAAGCGGTGAAGAACATCAAGGAAAAGGCCCGCTTTGACGTGGATCGAATCCTCGAAATCGAGGAAAAGACAAAACATGACGTCATCGCCTTCCTGACCAACGTCGCCGAGTATGTTGGCCCCGATGCTCGTTTCATCCACATGGGTCTCACCTCTTCAGACATTCTGGATACAAGTTTCGCCATGCTCCTGAAAGAAGCCATGACCTTGATCATCGAGGATGTGAAAGGGTTCATGTCCGTCCTCAGGGAAAGGGCCTTTGAGCACAAGAACACCGTGATGATTGGTCGTTCTCACGGCATCCACGCGGAGCCGATCACCTTTGGTCTCAAGCTGGCGGTGTGGTACGCGGAAATGAAACGGAACCTGAAACGCCTTGAAGCCGCCCTGGACACGATCAGTTACGGAAAGCTCTCCGGCGCCGTCGGGACCTTTGCCAATGTGTCTCCTGGGGTCGAGGCCTCTGCCTGCAAGAAACTTGGTCTCAAACCGGCTGAGATCTCCACCCAGATCCTTCAGCGGGACCGCCACGCCGAGTACTTCGCCGCTCTCGCCATTCTGGCAGGCACCATGGAGAAGATCGCCGTGGAGATCCGCCATCTCCAGAGAACAGAAGTGCTCGAAGCTGAAGAGCCCTTTGAAAAGGGGCAAAAAGGTTCTTCGGCCATGCCCCACAAGAAGAATCCCATTGGATGTGAAAACATTACAGGCCTTGCGCGCCTTGTGCGGTCCAATGCGACGGCTGCCATGGAAAATATGGCGCTGTGGCATGAAAGGGATATCAGTCATTCCTCTGTGGAAAGGGTCATTGGCCCTGACAGCACGATCTTGATCGACTATATGCTTCACCGTCTCAGCCGAATCGTCAAGAACCTTGTGGTTTATCCGGATCACATGACGGAGAACCTGAACAGGATGAAGGGCCTGATTTACTCCCAGCAGGTGCTCCTCAAACTCGCTGATCTTGGCTTGGGCCGGCAAGAAGCCTATGAGATGGTTCAGAGAAATGCCTTAAAGGTCTGGGACACCGGGAGAGATTTCGAGTCCCTTCTCCTTGAAGATAAAGAGATCCGAAAGCACTTGAGTGAAAAGGAGATCGAAGAGATCTTCAGTCTGGACTATCATCTGAAACATGTGGATAATATTTTCCAAAGGGTTTTCGGGTAGTCCGTGTTCCAACGCTCAAGATACCCCGCAGCAAGCTGCGGAGTATCCTGGCGAAGGCGAATGAAGGTGCCGGGGAGGATCCCAAGAGATCCGCTATGAAAAAAACGCTCTTTTGCCTGTTCGGTTTGATTTTGTTTTTCTCCTTCTATTCCCTTCTGGCAACCCGCTGGGATGATGTTTCAAACGCTCTGGCCACGAAACCGCCGAGAGATAAGGTTCCCGGTCCCCTTTTGAAATGGCCTGAGAAAGGCTCAGAGTTTGCAGTCCTTGTGGATAAATCGCTGCAGAAGGTCTTTGTATACCACAAGGACAATCCCTATGAACCTCACAGGACCTACACCTGCTCCACCGGTGAAAACGAAGGACCTAAACTCCGGGAAAACGATCGCAAGACACCGGAAGGGGTGTATTTTTTCACCCGGGCCTTTGATAAGAAAGAGCTTCTTCCCATCTACGGGTCAAGGGCCTTCGCCCTGGATTATCCGAATGCGATAGACCGGCGAGAGGGCAAGAACGGTCACGGGATTTGGTTCCATGGTTTGAACAAACCGCTGAAGCCCAGGGATACGAATGGCTGCGTGGCTCTGGAAAACCCGGACATCGATGACCTGGCCAATTTCATCCGCATCGAGGATACCCCTGTCATTGTCAGCGAAAAGATCGAAATGGTGGACCCTTCGGAGATGGAAAAAGAGCGGGATGAGGTGGTCCGAATAATCGAAACCTGGCGAACGTCCTGGGAAAGAAAAGATGTCGACAAGTACATGTCCTTGTACAGCGCCGATTTCAGTGCTTCCGGCAAGAACTGGCAGCAATGGAAGGAACACAAGGCTCGTCTGGCCAAACAATACAACAAGATCAAAGTCGATGTTCAGAACTTGCGAATTTTACAGAACGACGGGCTTGTCCTTGCATCTTTCATCCAGAAATACGGCAATGAGTATTTCAGCAGCGCAGGAAGGAAAACGATCTATCTCAAGCACAGCAGCCGATGGAGAATCGTCGGGGAGCACTTCGAAGGAGCTGAGCTCAAACCCTCCATCAAGAAAGAAGCACCGGCGCCGGAAGAAGTCAAACCGGTGATGGCGAAGAAAGAGCACGCGCTCAGAACAGAAGAGGAAGCAACGCCGGACGTGCTCAAGAAAGAACAGCGTCCCGCCGGGGGGGATGAGCATAAAGAACTTAGAAGAGTTGTTGGGGCCTGGAAAAAGGCCTGGGAGCGAAAGGACCTCGCCGTCTACATGTCTTTCTACGATTCCGGTTTTCAGTCAAGAGGCATGGATTTCAAGGCGTGGAAAAAAAACAGAGTGAAACTGAACCAGAAGTACCGCTCGATTACCGTGGACATCAGCGCGTTGAAGATCGAGCGGACTTCGGCTGTCATGGCGACCGTCAGCTTCACGCAGAAATATGAGGCGGACGACTATGAGGATGAAGGACTGAAGAGCCTCTTGCTCGTTAAGAGAGGCAAGGATTGGAAGATCAAAGAAGAAGAATGGAAACCTCTGGACCAGGAGTCCCGCCCGTAAGAAAAAAGCCTCGACGCCCTCTCCCCTTCACCATTATGGTGATGGGCAAAACGGGGAAGGTCCGATCCTTTGGCATTTCTCGCCGTCTTCTTTTTTGGGCCGCTTTATTTCTTCTGGCCTACCTTCCCTTGTCCGTTTTGGCGATCAACCGCTATCTGGAGCTTCGCCGCAGCCACTCGGTTCAGTCGGACACGGTGACCCTCCTTGAAAAGGACCTCGAGGACCATCGAAAAGTGCTTGTTCGATCCAATCAGCACATGGCCTTCCTGCAAGACTATATCCGTCATCTTGAGGAGGCAAGCGACCAAGCTATGGAATCTTCAAAGTCGGAAAAGCCCGCGACAAAGCGCGCCGAGAGCGGCCCTGTTGATAAGACTCCAAAAGGACAAAACCTGGTCAGTATCGAGGAGTTGGAAATTCAAAAACAAGGATCCAGGATGCTGGTGCGCTTCAGGCTGATGAACATGCAGCCAGGGGACAGCACCGTGGGAGGGTACCTCCACATCCTGGCACGAGGAATACAATCGGATCCTCCAAAAGAATGGGCATACCCTCAAGGGAAAGTGGTCAACGGTTTCCCGGAGAATTACCGCACTGGACAGGTGTTCACGATCCAGAGATTCAAGCCCATTCAGGGTCGTTTCAATTTGGGTCAGAGCTTGGAATCTCCTTCATCGGTAAGGGTGCTGATCTATGACCAGGCCGGTGCGATCATCCTGCAGAAAGACTTCGAGGTGAGTAGCTGATGAACCTGAGATTCTCGACCCTCAGAAAGGTCTTCTTATCTCTGGTTGGTGTGATGATTTCGACCTGGTCTCTGTTTCCATCCCAGGCTTTTTCAAAGAGAGAGCACCTTGTTTACTTTCCCAACACGGCCTATGAGCTGAACATTTACAAAATCAAGGGAAAGAAACCGGGCAAAACCTTGATGCTCATCGGAGGCATCCAGGGCAATGAACCGGGCGGGTTCCTCTCCGCGGATCTCTATGCAGACATGAAGCTGGAAAAAGGAAACCTCATTGTCGTGCCTCGCGCGAATTTCTATTCCATCATCACCAACCAGAGAGGGCCGAACGGTGACATGAACCGCAAATTCAACCTTGAAGACAACGCTTCCACCATGGAAGACCAGATTGTGACCATTCTGAAGAAGCTAATCAGCGAGAGCGACTATCTTCTCAATCTTCATGATGGGGCGGGATACTATCACCCAACGTATATTGACAGATGGCGTAACCCGACGCTCTTTGGCCAAGCCATCGTCGGAGACTGTGAGGAGTACCGCACACCCGGATCAACCAAGGCCCTCAAGCTGGGGGAAATGGCGAGAAGAATCCTTAAGGAAGTCAACCCCCGCATCAATGGGGAGCTTTACAAGTTTCACTTCATGGACACCAGGACGGACGCAGAAGACAGCCCTCACCGCGAACAGCGAGGCTCTGCGACCTACTACGCGCTCACCAAACACAACATCCCCGCGTTCGGCGTGGAAACCTCCAAGTTTCTCCCGTCCATTGACCTGAAAGTCCTGTACCACAACATGATCATCAATGCCTTCATGAAGCAGTTCGGAATCATCCCCGAATCTCCGGGCCTCAATCTGGATCCGCCTGTTCTTAAATATCTGGTGGTCGCCATCAACGGTCAAACCCCCATCGTGGTTGAGGGGACCCAGACCCTTGAACTCCGGGCAGGGGATATGATCAGCGTCACTCACATCGAATCCAACTACGAGCGAGGCCTCAGCCTTGATATCGTGGGATACGGCGGTGTGAACGACCTAGGAAAGGATTATGCGATCTTCAGGGATACCTCTATCCTCGTGCGAAAGGACAATCAGAAAGTTGCGGAGATCCCTGTCACGATTACCGAAAAAGTCGCAGGGGAGGAGAGCAGGACCACTTCCTTGACCAAGAGAATGGACTATTTTGTGATTGAAGCAAAGGGCCATCGACTCCTTCTGGCCAATGGAGAAACTCTCCATCTTGTGCGCGGCGACGAGCTGAAGATCGTCGACGTTCTCCCTGCCGCTTCCTCCTCATCCGGCGTGAAAGTCAACTTCAAAGGTTTTGTGGGAGACCCCAGCAATAACACGGGAGAGGATCGAGGGTTTACCATCAATACGGGCTCTGATCTTATGGAGCGTTTCTCTCTGGATGGAAAAGGAGAGGCTTACGAAATCGTCGTCAATCAGGGGGAGACGATCCTTGGCCGAGGCGTCGTCAAACTCGCCTCTCCGAAGGTGGATTTCCTGGTGCTCCGGGTGAACGGTCACGGCCATCACATCCTGAAGCCGAAGTCCGCCTTTTCCGTATCCAGGGAAGATACCATCTGCATTGAAGAGATCCGGACGAACCTTTCCAGCAGCGACGGAATCAATTTGAAGATAAACGGTCAAACGGTGTTGCCGGGAGAGGAGAAGACCATCAAGGAGCTTTATCCTGCGGCCAAGAATTCGGATCCACAGCTTAAAGTTGAAAAGGGATCTCTTGTGCTCGGCATGATCACTCTGAATGTGCGATAGGGTCTTTTCTCAAAAGGCTCCTCATGGAGCTCTTGCTGCAGGGGAAGTCGTGAAAGAAGCCTGTCAGGCATCGGCAGGTCATCGCTTTTCAATATCCACTTTCAGGTAATCCTCCCAGGGATCCGACTTCCGGATCTTCACCATGATCTCTTGGCCTTCATGCAAATTCTGGCCGTTTTCTTTTTTCACTTCCGCGATGAGCAGAACATCGGACAAGAGCACGCGGTATTTATTCCTGATCACGTCAAGCACCAGGGCCGGAAATTTTTCCCCGATATGCTGGGCCAGATATTTCTGAATCCAGTACCTTGTGCTTTTCCTCGTGAGCAATTCGATGCTCTTCACAAGGGGGTCAAGAAGCAGTCTCTTTTTCTCCATGTCCTCCTTCGTGTAGCGAGGCGCTCCGTGATAGAGGTAATTTCCGATCTGGCGCTGCACCAGAAGATCATAATATCTCCGGATCGGTGAAGTCACCGTGGTGTACATATCCACTCCCAGGCTGCTGTGAGGCTTGGGCTCCGTATGGATGGAAAGAGGGCTGAGCTTGCGGCGCTGCTTGAAAACGTAATAGACGTAGCTGGTTTCTTCAGGCGATAGTCTTTCGACTGGAGTCTCCTGGCACCTGTAAATCGCAGGGATTTGGCGCTCTTTACAAAATCTTGCGGCCAGCCAGTTGTAGAAAATCATGAATTCCGCCACCATCCCCCGTGATGGGGTGTCCTGCTCGACCTTGTGCAGCAGGATGGACCCTTGGGCGGTCACCTCCACGGCGATTTCCGGCAGAGAAAGAACGAGAGCCCCCTGTTCCAATCGCCTCTGCCGCATGTTCTGGCTCAATCGTCGCATTTCCCGAAAAAAAGGCTCCTCATCGAGACTCCGGTTCACCTCGTCGTAGGTCCACTGCTTTTCCACCCGGATAAGGCTCGGCACAAAGCGGGACTCCAGCAAGTTTCCATCCCTGTCCAGCGCGGCGATCAGAGAGATGGCCGGCCGATCACACCCTTGCTTGAGGCTCAGGGCTTCTTGCGAAAGCGCAGCCGGAATCATCGGAATTTGATGCCTGGGAAGGTAAAGAGACGTTCCTCGGTGACACGCTTCTGCATCCAGAAGGCTGTCGGGTTCAATGACACTGGCCACGTCCGCAATATGGATGCCAAGATGGATTTTGCCTTCCTCCAGGTGCAGGCTCAGGGCGTCGTCAAAATCCCTGGTCATGGGACCATCAATCGTCCACACCCTCAGATCCCGCAGGTCCTCTCGCTTTCCCGGAGGGATTTCCGCCCGGCAGATCTGCTCGGATTCTCTGAGCTGCTCATCGCTGAAGGAGTCCCGAATTTCTAAACGGAGGAGGTCGAGGTTCTGATCCTCGCTCCAGATTCCAAGGCTCACGAGGATGCGTCTTGCTTCGCGAATATCCGACACGCCGGAGCGCTGGAGGAGGTCCTTTCCGAATTTCAGGGTGGGCGCCTCCTCTCCGTAGAGAGCCAGGTCAACAAGAACCTTCGCAATTTCTCCTCTGCATTTGGGCTCTTGAACCGGCTTCTTTTCAAGCACTCCTCGAAGCCACTCGCTTCCCTCTCTGAGTTTTTCTTCTTTTGAAGCCTCTTGCGCCACTTGCTCCAGGGAGTTGGCAATTTTCTCCTCTGAATTGGGAAGAAAGCGGTCATCCTTCATTTTGAAATGGAGCTTGTCCTCGAACAGCGCCCTCACAAGGCCGGAAATGTGATCCTCGGTGGCCTCTTCGCCGAAACACAGTTGCGCCAGGTAGGCGTGATCATAGCTCTCTGCCTCATCCTTAACGAGATCCCAGAGCTCTCGAACATGGACCTTTTCCTTCAGCCTGTTTCGCACTTCTTCAGCCTTTTTCAGTTTGCGCAAGAGCTCCTCCCGGGGGCTTTGGACATTGATGGAAGAAGTCGAAATGAAGATGGCTCGCTTGGGAGAGAGATTCATCTCTCGATTGGTGGGGGTCAAGAGGTGCAGACGACTCCCGTCGTCCTGAAGGCAGAGGCCGATGATAAAGTCTCCATGATCTATGTATTCGACAATCTTTCCCTGATTCATACGTGACATCTCTCCTAACAGCAGAAAGCCCGGGTGTCAACAAAACGCTTTTATCACCTTGACTTATCCACCCCTCTCCATTATCCTCCACAACCATTATCTTAGAGTTTTCCAAAACTTCTGCTTGTGTCAGGGATGCGTCCATGGGAGCGGCAAAACGCCTGACCTTTATCCTTCTTGTTCTTGGGCTTTTGATCTTCGGTTCTTACGGCAAAGCCCCTGCTGAACCATCCTCCCCTCATGATGAGACAGGCAGCTTCAATCCAGCCCTTTGGTTGGTGAATCTTTACAGAGAACATATTTCCCCTATCGATGGGGACCGATGCCCGAGCCTTCCCACCTGTTCTTCCTACAGCCTTCAGGCCATGGAAAAGCATGGCTTCTTCCTTGGGTGGATGATGACCGTGGATCGACTCCTTCATGAAGGCAAAGAAGAAACGAGAGTCTCTCCCGTGATTTACTTTGAGGGGAACTGGAGAATCTTTGATCCTGTTCGGAACAATGACTTCTGGTGGTATCATCCGGCTGCCGAAAACGACAAACGACATGAGCGCATCCAATAGCCGTCAGCTTACCTCCCTCTCACCTCATCCCTCTCTTCCCATGGGGAAGAGGAGAACGGTGACTGGGGTCAAGAGCCTCTTGGTGCTTGTTGCCCTTCTCCTGGCTCTGCTCTTGATGCCGGGCAATGTCTTTTCCGCCCAAATCACCATCGACAGCGAGGAGCAGTTCCGTTTTGCCGAGCAGACCATGGAAAAAGGCGATTATCTTCGGGCCGTGGTCGAGTTCGAGCGCTTCCTTCAGTTTTTTCCCGAAGACAAGAAAGTACCGAAAGCAAGGCTGCTCATTGCCCAGTGCTACATGAAAGCCAAGGATTACGAATCCGCGCGGAAGATTCTCAATGAGGTCCTGAATGGCTATAAGGGTACGCTCGTGGCCGGGAAGGCTCTTTTTCTAATGGGGGAATCCTACTTTGAACAGGGGCTGTATGACGAAGCGGAGCGCTACTTCAAGGGGGTTATCGCAACGTACCCTGAACCTGAGCTGAGAAACAGCGCGGTTTACCGGCTCGGCTGGATTCAAATGCAGACAGGGAAATGGCACGAAGCTTCAGAGACGTTCAAAGCGGTTGGGGCAGGCAGCCCTCTGTTTCCGAGCGCTCAGGATCTGTCCACCAAGAGCCTGGGCGGAGAGCTTTTGCCTTACAAGGACCCGACAACAGCCGGCGTATTGTCCGTTGTGCCTGGGCTCGGGCACGCTTACTGCGAGCGCTACAAAGACGGAGCGGTGGCCTTTCTTATCAACGGGCTTTTCATCGGGGCCACCGTCGAGGCCTTCCGCCAGGATCAAGAAGTGCTCGGAGCGGTTCTGGGGTTTGTCGCGCTGGGCTTTTACACCGGCACCATTTACAGTTCGGTCAACTCCGCTCACAAGCACAACCGGAAAGTCAAAGATGATTTCCTTCTGGGATTGCCTGATGCCATTGATCTTAGTTTCTTCGCCACCAAAGAAGGCCACATCGGCCTTGCCTTGAAATTCACCTTCTGACTTCTTCTCTCACAGGGCTCACAGAGAACACACGAACGGAATCAAAAGGCTAGAATTTTAGCCTGCAACTTCTTTTTATCATACCGAGGCGCTCTTGGCGGGGCATTGGTGTCTTATCTGAAGTGACTGGCGGGAGAACGAAAGAAAAGATGCTAATGGCCCACTGATCCGCTTTGGTTGCGGCAAATGGCCTACGTTAGGATTTTCACTATGGTTTTCGGCGAAGGGCTTCCAGAATCTGTTCTTTTGTGGCCTTGGGATTCTTAGAGAGGATGTTAGCAATCTGGTTCGCGGTAAAGGCCGTGGAAATGGACGTTCCGGCATAGATCCCGGGCTCCCCCTTGTAGCCTACAGGCAGCGAAGCAAACCCCGGCGCATACAGGTCCACGAAATCCCCACGATTAGATTTCTCCCACGCTTTCCCGTCCGGAGCAAGGGCTCCCACTCCGATGACCGCAGGATAAGCGGCAGGGTAGTGCGGTTCCCCGGTCGGCTCATTTCCTGCCGAGCCGACAATGATGAGACCCTTTGAGTCTGCTAACTCAAGCGCCTCAGAAAGAAAATCGCTCTTAGTCTCTGATCCCCAGCTCAAGCTCATCACACGAGCGCCATGCTTTAGCGCAAAATCCATGCTTTGCATGAGGAGAAAGTTGGACGTAAACCCGTTTTCATCAAACGCCTTGATGGCTATGATGGGCGTTTGCGCTACGCTGTCCCCCTTGACTCCCATGGGCTTGACAACCCCGGCAGCGATCAAGGCCATCTGGGTTCCGTGCCCTCCTGTGTCGGAAATGGGCTTGTCCGGATCCAGCGCGTCGAGGGAGGCGAGAACGAATTTGTCCAGCCCGGCATCAGCCCTTAGCCCTGAATCGATGACCGCAATAGGAGTCCCTTTGGGCTGTGGATAGGCATCCGCATAGGATAATCGCAAGGTGCTCAAATCGAGGTCTCTCGGAGATGGAGGGACCGGATAAGCGTAATTGGGCTCGGCGCTACCTACGCCGCCTCGCTTCTGAATCTCTTCCACCAGGCCCGGCACATCTGAGCCATCAGGAAGGCGAACCTTATAAATCCCCACGGCCGGGTAGCTGCCAACAAGAACTCCCCCAATCTCCTTCAGGAGCTTGATGAGTTCCGAGGCGTCAGCCCCCGGCTTGAGTCTAATCAGAATTTCATCTTTGACATAGAAGGATCCATCCTTGGGATTTCTGGCAATGGATAGGGTAGAAGCTTTGCGCAGAGGCTTCATGAGATCCTTCTGTCCGGGCCTGAACACCTGGATTTCGGCGAGCTTGGGCAGAGGCCCTGACGGCCCTTGACTGGATTCCCAGATCAGGACGTGATCCAGGCCTTTTAGGATGGACTCAAGGGCTTTTTGTACCTCCCTGTTTTCAAACGAAGCGGTGATGGCGGGATTGATCTGAGGATCGATTTGGACCCTGATTCCGGAATTCGACAGCCGCAGCAGAATCTCCTGAAGAGGCGCCTTTTCCGCATTCAGGCTAAGCCTTTCACCACGGAGCTGAGCATCTAAGACGGCGCAATGAGCCTCTTCCCCAAAGACCACCAGCATGAATAACGTAGCCCAAAGGAGGGCGCCTTTTCTCAATCGGGGTTTCATTGAATGATGGGTATAGGAAGGATTCAACGTCATGTGTAGAAATAATATAGTGCCTATGCATGAAATCTTCAATCTGTTATCTCCTTAGAGCCCATGCAAATTGCAAATTCTTGTTCTCTCTGGTAATGTCGCCAGCTAATGCCGCTGCGTCTCGGAGATTGAATACGAATGAAGAAGAAATCCTCTTTTCATCAGCGCCTCTTCATGGTTCGAGAAAAACTGCACCATTTGCCTTTCGACACGCTATGGGTACTTCAGCCCGAGAACAGGAGATACCTTTCAGGATTTAAAGCGACCGATGGGCAACTGACGGAATCCTCAGGTTCACTTCTTATCAACAAGGACTCCCTGATCCTTGTGACCGACTCCCGTTACACGACCGAGGCGGAAAACGAAGCCGTTGATTTCGACGTGATCACCTTGAAGAAAAGCTTCGCGGAAAGCTTTCCCGAAGTAGTTTCCAGGCTTGGCACAAGCGTTTTAGGTTTTGATGAAAACCATGTGACCTGGGGCGTTCATCGCGACCTCGCTAAGAAGCTGAGAAGGCTCTCGCCGCCTGTTCGCCTTGCCCCGGTCAAGGGACTGGTGGAAGGGATGCGAGAGGTTAAAGACCTGGCTGAGATCAGAGCAATGACAGCGGCCGCGGATCTCATGTCGGAAATCCTCTCCGCCGTCATCAAGAAACTCAAGCCGGGCAAGACGGAAAAAGAGATCGCATGGGAAATCGAAGGCCTCGCCCGAGAAGGAGGCGCGGACGGCATTGCTTTCCCGTCCATCGTGGCTTCAGGCCCGAACAGCGCTCTTCCTCACGCCGTGCCGACCGATCGCAAGATCCGGCCAAAAGAACCGATCACCTTTGATGTGGGCGTAAAGATCGACGGGTATTCCTGCGACATGACGAGAACCATTTTTCTGGACGGCGCGACATCCAAATTCAGAAAGATCTACAAGACCGTTCGAAAGGCTCAGCTTGCCGCTCTGAAACAGATTCGGCCCGGCATCAAGAGCACGGTTCCGGATTCAATAGCCCGACAAATCATTCGGGATGCCGGATTTGGCGATTACTTTGGCCACTCCCTCGGACACGGAGTTGGTCTTGCAACCCACGAAGGCCCAAGGCTTGGCCCGGAAAAACCGGTTGAACTCAAAGAAGGGATGGTTGTGACGGACGAACCGGGGATTTATATCCCCGGGCAAGGAGGGGTCAGGCTTGAAGAGATGCTGGTCATCGAGAAAGACGGGCCCAGAATCCTGACCCGAGATAGTCACTTTTACGATTTTTGAGAGAAACATCTTTCCATGGCCCAACCTGATAACTCCGATGTTCTTGCCGATCAGTTCATCCACCATCTGAGGGTCGAAAAAGGCCTCGCCAAGAACACCATCGAATCTTACAGCAGAGACCTCTTAAGGTACTTTGCCTTTCTGGAAAAAAGAGCCCTTCTTCCTCTGAAGGCATCGCAAATCGACATCATGGAGTATGTTTCTTCCCTTGCAGGGTCTCTGTCCATCAGGAGCATTGCGAGGAATTTATCCAGCCTCAAAGTCTTCTATCGGTTTCTCATGTCTGATGGGAAGATTCAAACAAACCCCGCAAGGCTCATCAGCAACCCGAAACTGCCAAGGAGGCTTCCCGGAGTCCTGAGCGGTGAAGAAGTGGAGCGGCTCCTTGCTGCGCCGGACGCCCAGACAACCCGCGGGATGAGGGACAGGGCCATGCTGGAGCTTCTGTACGCCTCCGGATTAAGGGTTTCCGAGCTCGTGGGGCTGAGGGTTGCCGGCATCAATCTCGAAGCAGGCTGGGTGAGAACGCTCGGCAAGGGATCGAAGGAACGAATGGTCCCCATGGGGTCAAAGGCGCAGCAATCTCTCAAAGAGTACCTTGCCTACAGCCGTCCGAGCCTGCTGAAGAAGAGAAGTTCTTCCTATCTCTTTGTGACTTCGCGGGCAAAACCCATGAGCCGACAAGCCTTCTGGAAGATCATCAAGCGATGCACCAGGCTGGCGGGGATTAGCAAAGAGATCTCCCCCCACTCCCTGAGGCATTCCTTTGCAAGTCACCTGCTCGAACATGGAGCAGACTTGAGGTCTGTGCAGATCATGCTCGGCCACTCAGACATATCCACGACTCAGATTTACACCCATGTGACGAGGGAGCGCCTGAAACAGATACATGAGAAATATCATCCGAGACCCTAGCCTCCTCTCCCCCCTCCCTTGATGGGAGGGGCTAGGGGAGGGAGGCTTTCGACTTTAGACACTCCCTCTTCTTTCGTGTTTTCTCTCTTTCGTATTTTCGTGGTGAGGTTTTGGTTTTTCAACTTTAGGCATTTTAGGTACTTTAGCTCCCTTTAGGCATTTCCCATGGGAAAGGTCATCCACTTCAAGGATAAAGGCGGCGTTCCTCCGAACAATCTCCTCACGGCAAAGCCTTTTGAGTTTCGGGCTGCGGATTGGGAAAGCGGGCACTTCATTCAAATGCTGAGGTCTCAGTCCGCTGCCCTGGAGAAACACCGCAAGGAGCTCTATGAAAAAGGAGATGCAGGAGTCCAGCACCTGCCCCCTCATTATGTGCTGGGCGGCAGTATGGCCTACACCATCCGGTCCATTTTCTTATACCGATCGAATGAAGAGAAAATGAGGGAGGTCTACTACCTGGCCGGACTCATGGACTGCATGATCAACAGGGTTCATCCCCTCCTGAGAACAGAGAACATCGGAGACATGTACAAGAAGATCGTAACCCTCAAAACCCTTCTGTCTGCGAACTGGTACGGATCCCTCGACCAGGTCCTTTTTCCGCTCGACGCCCAGTTCTACGATGACGGGGAATACAGGGGCCGAATCTCCCGGGCAACCAACATGAAAGAACTCTACCATGTCATCAGGGAGCAAACCGACGACATGTTTGACATCCTTTCCCTGGAATATGTCTTTTACATTCCTGGCAGAGGAACCGGATGGGACGTACCGAAGAAAGCGTGAGATCAAGGGTAGGCCTCATAGCGAGGTTGAAAAGGGGCTGCCTAGATTTATATTGACTGATGAAATAATGGGTGTTAGTTTAAAAATTCGGCGCGGGGTGGAGCAGTCAGGTAGCTCGTCGGGCTCATAACCCGAAGGTCAGAGGTTCGAATCCTCTCCCCGCTACCAAGGCAAAAACAATGGCTTAGGAGAAATCCCAAGCCATTTCTTTTTGTTCACTTTCTATAACTCCCAACACTACTCCCATCAACAAGCACGCGATTCGGGAAATCGAGTCGAGGCGGTGTCGGCAGGTCTTCATCGAGAATCAGCGCATTGGATCAGCCTAGCCCATCTTCCGCAGTTACAGATTTCGAGATGAGTGATTCCAAATAGTTACGATGAAAATCAGGTGGTTTTCGCCACTACATTTTGAACTATCTTTGGTCTATTCGGGAGAAGAAGTTTCAACCTCTGTAAGAGGGTCTTGAGCTCCGCTGAGGGGGTAGCCACCACCCTGAGTCTGATGGTTTTGTCTCTGGTCGGCATAAGGATATCAAGCGATTTGATCTCTTTGATCTCCTCCAAGAGTTTTCTGGGGGCCGTGCCGAGTCCGGAGGCCTTCATCCACTGTTGCAAAGTCCGCCATAGGGTCAGAGCAAGAAAGCACACCAGAATGTGTGAGTGAGTCCGGTGCGGCTTCTGATGAAAGATAGGTCGCATCCCCAAATCATGTTTCACAGTTCGGAAGGAGTCTTCAACCTCCGTAAGCTGGATATAGGTATTCCACAGGGTCTTGGGATCGGTTTCGCTCCAATTGGTGCGAAGGATATAGCTGCCCCCTGTCTCCATACCCCAGCGGTAGCGCTCTTCGTTTTTCTTGATATGAATGCAGAGTCGGTCGTCTTTGTCCGTCACGCTAACCACAAAGAGCGAGGCGGCCCGACTGTTTCGTTCAAGGAGTCTGCCGATCTGCCGCTCCACCTTCTGCTTATCTCTTATCCTGCCCTTGTCAGCCTGCTCCGCCAAGGAGAGCAGCTTACTTTCAAGCCTCTCTACAAAACGGTTGAGGATGGCGTTTTCTTTTTCCTTCCGTCCACGGGAGCGACAGAGCACAAAGGTTTCATCCGCCCCCTCGGGTGAGGCCACGAGGCATCCCTCCACCCCCGGCTGTACCTCCTCCCAGGGTTGATCCAAAAGGTGTTGTTCGAACTTCTTGAGCATGGACCTCGGGGTACCGACAAGATACCTGGTGTTGGCCTCCCTCAGGAACTCCAGGTTCTTCTCGCTGACCATGCCGCGGTCAAGAACCCATACCCGGTTGGCTTTACCGTACTTGGCCTCCATCACCTTGACCATGTCCTGAGGGGTAGTGACATCCGGCCGGTTACCGTCGAAGATCTCAAAAGCAAGGGGCAATCCCTCTTTCGTGGCCACAAGACCAATGCACACCTGTGGACAATCCGGACGATTGTCCCGGCTGTATCCCCGTCGGGCTTGAGGATTGCCTTCAGCGTTTCCCTCAAAGTAGGTGGAGGTGATATCGTAGAACAGAAAATCAAAGGTCGCCCCAAAGAGCTCCCCGTAGCGTCTCTGAAGATGACGACACAGATCATCCTTGTAGGACAAAAGAACATCCAGGGCGCGGTAGAGCCGGTCGTCGTTTATCTTGTCACAAGGGACCCCCAGAAGATCATCCAGAGCCGTCTTGTCATACCATGACTCTGCAATGCTCAACTCTGAGGATGGGGCACAGAACCGGGCAAGCACGAGGATGCAGGCCATCACTGCCCAAGGAATCTCTTCCCGGCCTTCTGCCATATGTTCTTTACAGAACTCTGCAAAGCCAAGCTTGCTCCATAAGAAGAGACCCAAGTAGACATCACCGAAGTGACGCAACCTCTCAACACTAACACGGCGGATATCCACCGTGGCCCATGAGGGCACTTCTTCCTTTTTCTCAAAGAGCGTTGCTTCTGGTCGAGGTTTTCCGGAAAGAATACGGCCGATCTCTTCCCATCCAAGGCGCTCTTCTTTGTCGAGGCCAGGAAGTTTGCCGATCGTTGCAACTATCCTTTGTCTGGGTCCTCTCTTCGATCTGATGGACTCAACGAGAGACCAGTACTCATAGTGGCTTCCGCCCTTCTTTTTTCTATTCCGGCGCAGGTACATGCCCGTATTATCCACCGGGAACTCATGGCCGGCAAGAGGGTAGTCTCCACTACATCCGGTTTTCAGCGCAAGGAGGCCTGATATCATGAGGGTTTCTCGGTCAACTCACCCCCATTTTCCTCGAAATATAAGGTCAACTGCGGAGGGTGGGCTAGACATTGGCCGCTTCTTTTGATAACCAGTACTTGATCGGCCAAGAAACAACTTCTAACTCCGCTTTTCTCTTCATCGGTCGGAACCTTTCTGACAACGTTGTCTTAAATCTGCACTTCAGAGGTTAAGAACGCCGAAATCGTCCTAACCGCATGCCATCAAAAGGAAATGGCGATTTTGTTGTCTCGATTTTTCCCAGTAAGTATTACTCGCCTCGCCGCTGCCTGTGCCTACTGTTCTGATTACTGCTGTTGTTTCTCATGAGATTTACTTGCCGGGTGTTCGAGTGGGTCGGTCTTGGTCTGCGCTTA
>Ga0209253_10000881_pt1 | contig 26125 bp, 22 predicted proteins | sample FrelakmetBRP12BR_FD_187145 | JGI IMG/M metagenome (GOLD analysis project Ga0209253, IMG submission 187145) | Freshwater lake sediment microbial communities from the University of Notre Dame, USA, for methane emissions studies - BRP12 BR (SPAdes)... | ecosystem: Environmental > Aquatic >...
TTCATGTGAGTCGCGTGCGTACCCTCGCGGGCGACTTCCGATGCGCCGTCCGCGGCCTCGAGCCGCTGGTACGTGCCGTCCGGCTGCATCTGCCAGGCGTTGCGCCGATCCTCGAGTTGCACCGACAGGTCCTCCCACAACCGCTCGCGCAGGTGGCGCACCCTGATCGGCGTCACGGCCTCGACGCGGCGTGACAGGTTGCGGTCCATCCAGTCGGCCGACCCGATGAAGAACTCGCCGTCGAGCGGATTCTCCGCGCCGTTCGCGAAGTGAAACACCCGGCCGTGCTCGAGGAACCGCCCGACGATCGAACGCACCCGCAGGTTCTCGGTCCAGCCCGGAACCCCGGGCCTCAGGCAGCAGAACCCGCGCACGATCAAGTCGATTGGCACGCCCGCCTGTGACGCGCGCGTCAGCGCTTCGCAGATAGGAAGATCTTCCACCTGGTTCATCTTCGCGACGATGCGCGCCGGGCGGCCGGCCTCATGGTGCGCGATCTCGCGTTCGATCAGCTCGATGAACCGCTCGCGCATGTTGAGCGGTGCCACCAGCAGCCGGTCGAACTGCGGCCCGCGCGAATAGCCCGTCAGGTGGTGGAACAGGTTCACCACGTCGCGCGTGATCGCGGGGTCGCAGGTGAGCAGGCCGAAATCCGTGTACATCCGTGCCGTCTTGACGTGGTAATTGCCGGTGCCGATGTGCGCATAGGCCCGCAGCCCGTCCCCCTCGCGCCGCACGACGAGCGCCAGCTTGGTGTGCGTCTTGAGGCCGCGCACGCCGTAGATGACGTGATCACCGGCCTTCTGCAGCTCGTTGGCCCAGTGCAGGTTGCGCTCCTCGTCGAAGCGCGCCTTGAGCTCGACCAGGCAGGCCACCTGCTTGCCGTTCTCGGCGGCCTTGATCAGCGAACGCACGAACGGCGTGTCGTCGCCGAGCCGGTACACCGTCATCTTGATCGTCGTGACGCTCGGGTCGTTGGCGGCATCGCGGATGAAGCGCTCGACGGTCGCGTCGAAGCTCTCATACGGGTGATGGACCAGCACGTCGCCCGCGCGGATCACCGCGAACAGGTCGGCCTCCTCGTCGAGCCCCTGCGGAACCATCGGCGCCCACGGCGGGTCGCGCAGCTCCGGAATTGGCAGCGATGCGATCTCGAACAGCGTCGTGTAGTCGAGCGGGCCGGCCAGCGCGTAGACGTCGCTGTCGCGCAGCTCGAACTGCTCCATGAGGCCGTCGATGATCTCGCGGCGTGGCGACTCGTCGGATTCGAGGCGGACGACGGGCTGGAAGCGCCGCTGGCGCACCTGTTCCTCGACGAGCTCCTTGATGCTGTTGTCGGTGTCTTCCTCGATCGCGATGTCGGCATTGCGCGAGACCCGGAACAGGGTCACAGCCTCGATCGAGACGCCGGGGAAGAGCTTGTGCGCGTTGTGGAGCACGATGTCCCTGAGCGCCACGAAACAACGCTGCTCCGCCGGCACGTCGGAGCGCAGCGGCACCCAGTGCTGGATCGTGGGCGGCACCTTGACCCGCACGTGCACCGGCTCCGCGGCCGCCGGATCGCGCAGCACGAAGCCCCACGACGTGGACAGGTTGGACATGAACGGGAATGGATTCGACGGATCGAGGCTGAGCGGCGTCAGCGCGGGCGACACGTGGCTGTCGAAATACTCGCAGGCCTCCGCCTGCTGCGCCTCGCTCAGCTCGGCCCACGCGGCGAGCCGGACACCCTGTGACGCCAGCGCCGGCCGCAGTCCCGCGAAGCACTCGGCCTGCTGGACCAGCATCGGGAACAGCGCCTCGCGCAGCCGTGTCATGTGCGCGTGGAACTGGTCGATCGTGACCGGGTTGCCGCTGGCATAGGCGCGCGTGCGCATGGCACCGACGCGCTTCATGAAGAACTCGTCGAGGTTCGAGGTGAAGATCGCCAGGAATTTCAGGCGCTCGAGCAGTGGCGTGCGCTCGTCAAGGGCCTGGCACAACACGCGGCGATTGAACTCGAGCCAGCTCAAGTCGCGATCGAACCAGGCCTCGCGCAGCAGTTCCTGGCGCCTGGATCGCTGTTCCTTTTTCACGCAATACTCCGTTTCGGGACCGACTCCTTAGAATGCCGGACCCACGTTACAGTTCCGCCGGTCCCGTCCATCATGCGCATCATAGCGGTCTCCAACATCAAAGGCGGGGTCGGCAAGACGACCACGGCGGTCAACCTGGCCTACCTGGCGGCCGCCTCCGGACAGTCCACGGTACTCTGGGACCTCGATCCGCAGGGGGCCGCCACCTACGTGCTGCGCGGGGAACCGCGGGAACAGGCCTCCGCCCGGCAGCTGGTGCGCGGCAAACTCGAGATCGCGGACCTGGTGGCGAGCACCGCTTATGTCAACCTCGGGCTGGTACCGGCCGATTTCTCCGATCGCAATCTCGACCTGCACATCAGCGAACGCAAGCACCGGACCGAGCGGCTGCTGCGCATGACGCGCTCGCTGCGTGATGCCTGCGACCTGCTGTTACTGGATTGTCCGCCGGGCATCTCGCTGCTGTCGGAGAACGTGCTGCGCGCGGCTGACGCCGTCGTCGTGCCGATGCTGCCGGCGCCCTTGTCGCTGCGGATGCTCGAGCAACTGCTCGCATTCGTCGCTGCCGAGGGCTGGACCGATCTGCGCATCCTGCCGTTCTTCTCGATGGTCGACCGGCGCCGGTCGCTGCACGCCGAGATCATTGCCGAGGCACGGTCCCGGTTGCCGGGGATCCTCGCGACCGAAGTGCCCGACTGGAGCGAGATCGAACGGATGACCGTGCGGCGGGCTCCGCTGCCGGCCATTGCACCGTCCAGTCCCGCCGCAGGCGTTTACGCTGCTCTTTGGAGAGAAGTCGAGGAGAATTCATGTCGAACACCGCCTTGATGGCCTGAGGAACGAGCGGCATGCGTACCGAGGACCGCTACCCGCTGGCGCTGCTCATCCTGTTCTGCGTCATTTTCGCGGCGCTCGGGATCGCGCCTGCCTATCGCCAGGACTGGCTGCTCGAGAACCTGCTCGTGCTCGTCGCCGTGCCGTCGCTGGTGCTGAATTACCGCCGCCTGCGCTTCTCGAACTTCGCCTACACGTGCCTGTTCATCTTCTTCGTGCTGCACGAGATCGGCGCGCACTACACTTACAGCGAGGTGCCGTGGCGGGAGTGGCTGCAGGCAATCACAGGCGGCTCGTCCGAGGCCGGCGCGATCCCGGGGCGCAACCATTTCGACCGGCTGGTGCACTTCAGCTATGGGCTGCTGATGATGCCGGCCGCATGGGAATTGCTGCAGGCGCGCGCCGCACCGCGCGGGATCTGGCGCTACCTCTTGCCCGTGCTTTTCCTCATCTCGCACTCGGTCATCTACGAGCTCATCGAGTGGGGCGCTGCGATCGTCTTCGGAGGCGACCTTGGCGCGGCCTACCTCGGCACGCAAGGCGACGAGTGGGACGCACAGAAGGACATGGCTCTCGCAGCGCTGGGCGCAGTGACGGGACTGGTGCTGGTCGTCTCCCGGTCGCGCCTGCGTTCCTAAAGATACCGCTCGATGGCCGCGTGCACGTTGACCCGCGCGCGCAGCTTGGCGCAGATCATGAACGTGCCGATCAGCTTGCGGTGCAGGAAGATCGTCTCCGGCGGCGGCGAGCGCAGGCCTTTGCCGAACGCCACCGCGAGACCTAGATCACGCGCGCGCACCATGAGCCCGGACTCGGCGAAATCATAGAGTCCGCGGTGCGCAAGCGGCTCGCAGGCCAGGCGGACGATGTCCACCGAGTTGCGAGTCATCTCCGCCGGGTCGTCCGGATGCGCATAACCGATCTCGAACACCGCCTCGCGCAGCGCCGCATCGTCATCGGCGAGCACGGCCCGGCAGGCCTTGCGGTACCCCTCGACCAGCGTCGCCGGGTACTCACCGACGGATCCCAGGTCCAGCAGAACCAGCTGGTGCGTCGCCGGAACGTAGAGGTAGTTCGCGATGTTCGGGTCGGTCTGCATGAAGCGGAACACGAACAATTCGCGGAACATCAGCTCGTAGAGCGTGCGCCCTGCGGCGTTGCGGCGCGCCTGCGGCACCGCCTCGCTGGCCAGCGCTTCGAGCGGCTCGCCGTCGATCCAGTCCATCGCCAGCACGTGCCGCGTCGTCAGCGTGCGATCCACGCGCGGCACGATGACGTCGGGCATGTCCGCCACCAGGCGGCGGTAGCGCTCGAGGTTGCGTGCCTCGCTCTCGTAGTCGGTTTCGAGCTTGAGCTGGCGCTTGGCCTCGGCCGCGAGCGACCGGACGTCGAGCTGGATCGGGATGAAATCGAGGCGTCGCAACAGGCCAGCGAGGTTCTCGACGTCGCTGTCGACGCTGCGCGCAACGCCGGGATACTGGATCTTGAGCGCCAGCTCGCGGCCGCCGTGCTTGCGCGCGCGGTGCAACTGGCCGATCGAGGCCGCCGCCACGGGTTCGAAGTCGAATCGCGCGAACTTCTGCTGCCAGCCTTTGCCGTACTCGCGGCCGAGGACGCGGCGCAGCTGGCTGTCCGGCATCGAGTAACCCTGCGAACGCAACACGCCGAGGGCGTTGCGAAACGCCTCGGGCACCATCTCGTCGCCCGAGAGCGACAGCAACTGGCCCACCTTCATTGCCGGGCCCCGCAGCGTGGCGAGGCGACGCGCCAGCATTTCGGCGTTGCCGGGGGTCAGGACGGCGGCGGCGAGGTCGACCGGCTTGCCGGAGCCCCACTGTCGCGCGGTGCCGATCGCCGTCGAGAGCGCCAGTTCGCCGCTCAACAGGCCGAAACGCAGCATCCGGCCGACTCGGGTCGCGGGAACGGCGCTCTGCTTGCGTTTGGTCTGGGCGGACATGGTTACGGCGCGATCCAGTGTTGCACGAATAACACCAAGTCGCACTGCCGGTGCCAATGGATGCAGACGGCGACCCATGCGCCACCCTTCGCCACACAACCGCAATGATGAGCCTGTAGCTTTGATTGTTGGCCCACACCGCAACACGGTCCTCGCCGTGCAGATTCCAGAAGCCAACGTCCGGGAGCCCATGATTTCGATCCGTCTGCTGACGATGGCCACCAGCCTTCTGCTCTCGGCATGTGCCACCCAGCCGCCACGCGCGCCCACGCCAACCGTCATGGCCAGCGCGGAGACGGTACCGGTGCCCGGCTACGGCGACGCCGCTGACGACCCTGCCATCTGGGTCAACCGCGAAGATCCGGCGGATTCGCTGGTGATCGGCACCGACAAGAAGCGCGGGCTCAACGTCTACCGGCTGGATGGAACCCTCCATCAGTCGTTGCAGATCGGCCGGATGAACAACGTCGACCTCCGCGAGGGGTTCGAACTCGGCGGGCGCAGCCTGGTCCTCGTGGCCGCGAGTGATCGGGACCGCAACGCGATCGCGCTGTACGCATTCTCGCCGGACCAGCCGAACCTCGCCGACGTGGGCGACGGAATACTGGCGACGGGCCTCAACGAGATCTACGGCCTGTGCCTGTTCGCGGATCGGGCGAACCGTCGCTTCTATGTGTTCGTCAACGACAAGGACGGCCGCTACCAGCAGCACGAGATCGTCAGACGCGCGTTCGGCGACCGGGTCGCGACGCGGATCGTGCGGGAGTTCCGTGTCGAAGGGCAGCCCGAAGGGTGCGCCGTCGATGATGAACTGGGCTGGGTCTACATCGGCGAGGAGAACGCGGGCTTCTACCGGATGGCGGCCGCAGCGGACGCGCCGCCGGATCTCGTTCCGGTCGATCGGGTCGGCACGGGGCGCCTGGTCGCCGACGTCGAGGGCATCGCAATCTTCCGTGGTGCAGATGGTGGCGGTTACCTCGTCGTTTCGAGCCAGGGCGACGACGCCTATGCGGTCTATCGGCGGGCGCCGCCGAACGAATACGTCGGCCGTTTCCGGATCGGCGACGGCCCGATCGACGGGGTCTCCAGCACGGACGGACTCGAAGTCGCCAGCGACCCCCTGCCCTCGCCCTGCGAGCAGGGCCTGCTCGTCGTGCAGGACGGCGCGAATACGGCACCGCGCGCACCGCAGAACTTCAAGCTCGTGCCCTGGAGCGAAGTGCAGCGCGCGCTGAACCTACCGCGCTGAGGCTGCATTGACCCGCCCGGCGCGCGTCCGCTGGACGCTGGCCCACCCCAAGGACTCCCAATGAAGCGCAATTCCGTCGGACGCAACTGCCTCGCAGCTGCCATCGCCGCCGTGCTCTCCCCAGCCCTTTTCATAGGACGGGATGTAGCCGCTGTCGCCGAAGATCACGATCGACGCCGGGCGTCGCGTGGCCTCGGCGGCGCCGGCAGTTGCAGCGCTTCCGGCCAGGACCAGCAGCACGAGCAGACTGGAAATGGACTCGAGGCAGATGGTTCGAGGGTTCATCCGCGGTCTCCAGGCTGCGGCAGTTCCAACGCGATCAGCGACGGCCGCGGCACGCGCCCGCGACCATCGGGCCACTGGCTGGTCGGCGCGGCCAGCGATCCACCCTCGCCCGGATGCTGGATCGAGAGCAGCAGCGTCGAGCCGTCCGGCGTAAACGAGCAGCCGCAGACTTCGGCGCCGCGCGGTGCGCTCATCACCTGGCGAATCCGTCCGCGTTCGGGTCCCCGCGTCGGTACCACGTAGCAGCCATTGTTGAAGCCGCCCGGCTGCGCGCCGTCGGTGACGATCCAGAGATTGCCCGCCCGGTCCAACGCGAGATTGTCGGGACTGCCGAAGGGGCTTGGCGCTGCGGATTCGCCGCCCGCCAGGAAAAGGCCCCAGCTGAACGTCTCGGCGCCGCAGTCGCCGCCGGCCTCCTCGATCTCGATGACGTGGCCGTACGGGTTCGGGCCCCGCGGGTTCGCGGCATTGGGGCCGAAGTCCAGTTCACGACCGTTGTACTCCCCGCGCGTGGCGGCCGCGGCTCGATCCTTGTTGTTGGTGAGCGCCACGTAGACGCGACCCGTCGCGGCGTCCGGCGCGACATCCTCCGGGCGGTCCATCGGCGTGGCGCCGAGCAGGTCGGCGGCCTCGCGCGCCCGCAGCACGACGTCGGCCTGGGTCGCAAAGCCGTTGGCCGCGATCAGCGGACCCTGGCCTTGCACGAGTGGCAGCCAGCGGCCACTTCCGTCCGAGTCGAAACGCGTGACGTACAAGACGCCGCGATCCAGCAGGTCGCGATTCGCGGCGCGGTCGGTCGGGTGGACGCGCTCTGCCGTCACGAACTTGTAGAGATATTCAAAGCGATCGTCATCGCCCGTATAGACGGCGAGCCGCCCGTCGCGTGTCATCGCGGTGGCCGCCCCTTCGTGCTTGCAGCGGCCGAGCGCGGTGCGCTTCTTCGGCCGCGCGGTCGGATCGTACGGGTCGATCTCGACGATCCAGCCAAAGCGCAGCAACTCGGTCGGCTCGCGCCCGAGGTCGAACCGGGCATCGACGTGCTCCCAGCCGTGGATGCTCGCAGAGCGCGGCGGCAGGCGACGGTGGGCCTGCCGGACGCTCGCGTCCGCGCGCGCGAGTGCGGCGCCGTTGCCGAAGTAGTAGTCGACATTCTCCTCCGCCGTAAGATAGGTGCCCCAGGGCGTCTGGCCGCCGGCGCAGTTATTCAGCGTGCCGAGCACGCGCGTGCCCGAACGGTCCGCCGCCGTCCGCAGCAGTGGGTGACCGCGCGCCGGACCGCTGATCTCGCAGGGACTCGAACCCGTGATGCGCCGGGCATAAGGCGTGCCCACAACGTGCTTCCAGCGCCCTCGCGGATCGCGCTCGATGACGAAGACGCTGATGCCATGCATCGCCTGTGTCAGCGGCACGACGCCCGGATGGCGTCGCACGTAGTCGGCCATCTGCCGCGGGTCGGCGGTCTCGATGCGTACCAGCCCCCGCAGGAACAGCTCCTCGTTCGTGTACTCGTGATTCACGCAGACGATGCCCCGGCTCGAAGATCCCTCGAGCGGGAAGAAGTGCACGGCATCGTTGTTGTAGCCGAACTGCCGCTCGGCGATGGCAGCGGCCATGGCCAGCAGGCTGCCGCGTGCCACCGCCGCCGCGTCGAGTGCCTCGGCATCGGAAAACAACGCGTCGCCCCAGCGAATGATGACGTCGTATCCGTAACCGTCGGCGACGACGATGCGATCTGCCGTCGAGCCCGGCAGCGGCCCGGCGACAGCCGATGACGCGAGCAAACGTCCAGGCGACATGAGGGCTGCCGCGAGGCCGATGCCCCCTTTCAGAAGCGACCGTCGGCTGCTCTTGCTGCCCAGCAGCGACGCCAGCGGATCGGCGCCGGGACCGAATCTGTCGTCGTGACCCATCGAAACGCCCTGACCCTGTCGGCCGACACCAGCGGACTGTCTAGCGTGACACGACGAGATGACGCTGGCATGACGCGCATCGCAACCGCGCAGGCCGTTGGCGTCGGACTCGTGTCGAACCCCGCCGAGGACTGTCGCGCTGCGGGCACGCCTGGGCGGCGTCGCTGGTCACGCAGGTAATGCGTCCGTGCCCGGCCGGGGAGTAAGCGGCCGCGGTCACCTGACCGGAGAGTCCCGTCGCGAACGGATACTCGTCGCCACCGCGGGCGAGGAAATCGAATTCGTGGTTGCCGATGCCGAGCGCGTCGTAGCCTGCGAGGTCGATCACCGTGGAATCGTAGAACGGCGGCCCTCTACGCAGGCTCGCGTTGAATTCCGGTCCGGCCAGGACGTCGTCGCCCGAGAAACTAGCCGCGCTCTGTTACAGGCGCGTGAGGGTTTTGCGTCGGAATCACTGCACGGGCACGACGCTGCAGGATCACGCCTATACTGTTTTTCATGGCGCGCAACGGAGCCCCCCACCGCTCGGCATACCGCCGTGAAGACAGCGCGTGGCTGATCGAGATCCGGCTGCGCGAACTGCGCCAGCTGTTCCATCATCTCGACCCGGCGCCATTCCGCGAGAAGGATCTCGATCCGTCGGCCGAGACCTACATCGAGGATGCGATGCGCGAGATCGGGCCCCGGCAGACTGTTAAACTGCTTGTATATCTGCCGGAGGCCGCCCGCTCGACCGAGGAAGCGCGCACGCTGCCGGACGCCGTAGCGCACTATTTTGGCTACCGGGCCGCGCAGACGCGTGTCGAATTGCGCCGCCTGCTGCGCCGGGCGCTGGCCAACCTGGCGGTGGGCCTCGCCTTCCTGGGCTTGTGCCTGTGGCTGCGGAAAGCACTGGCGGCCGGCGGTGGCGCGGAAGTCCTCGGCGAGGGCCTGCTGATCATTGGCTGGGTCGCACTGTGGCGTCCCGTGGAGATGTTCCTTTACGACTGGTGGCCTGTCCTCAGGCGGGCCTGGCGATTCGAGGCGATCGCTCGGATGCCGATCGAGGTCCGCGGTGCTGCAGCGGGCGATGCGCCGCTGGCATAATCCTCCGCCGAGCGCACGCAGACCGGCATCCGGCAGCGCTTTCCCATCGAACGGACGAAAACTATGGACTCCTTGACTCAAATCGCGCTTGGCGCAGCCGTCGGCACGGCGGTTCTCGGCCGCAAGGTCGGCCCGCGCGCCGCGGCCTGGGGCGCGATCTGCGGCACGCTGCCGGACCTCGACGTGCTGCTGCCCTACGGCGACCCGGTCCGCGACTTCACGTTTCACCGCGCCGAAAGCCACTCGCTGTTCTGGCTGACGGTAGCCTCGCCGGCGCTGGCACTGCTGATCCACCGACTGCACCGCCGGGCCGGCGCGAGTTATCGCGAGTGGCTGGCGCTCGTCTGGCTGGCGCTCGTCACTCACCCGCTGCTCGACGCGATGACCGTCTACGGCACGCAAGTGCTGCTGCCCTTCTCCGATTACCCGGTGGCGGTCGGCAGCGTGTTCATCATCGATCCGCTTTATACGATCCCGCTGATCGCGGGCATCGTGGGCTGGCTGTGGCTGCGCAACCGCGACCCCGTCCGCGCGCAGCGCTGGAACGCGGCCGGCCTCGCGCTGAGCACGCTATATCTCGGCTGGACGATCGCGGCGCAGTCGCACGTCGAAGGCGTCGTAAATCGCACGCTCGCCGCCTCGGATCTCGCCGAGGGACGGGTGCTCGTGACGCCCTCACCGTTCAACAGCGTGCTCTGGCGCGTCGTGGTCATGGACGACGGCGCGTATCACGAGGGCTATTACTCGCTGTTCGACGAACAGCCGATCGTGAGACTGACGCGCCATGCGAGCGAAGCGCGGCTGCTGGACGGCGTGCAGGACCAATGGGCCGTGCAACGCCTCGCCTGGTTCTCAAAGGGCTTCTACGGCGTGCAGCAGGCGCCGCCCGAGGCGCGTATCGCGAACGGATCGGCGAGCACACTGGGCCAGATGCTCGGACTGGTCGAGACAGCGGCCGCCGACACCGTGCCACAGGACGGCGTGACGCCGATCGTGATGTCGGATCTGCGAATGGGCCAGACGCCGTGGTTCGTGTTTGCGTTCGTCGTGGCCGAGCGCGACGACGACGGCGTCACCGCGGTACCGACCCAGCAGGTACCGACCCAGCGCCCACCCGCGGCCGTGCTGCCGAGGCTCTGGCAGCGCATCTGGGACGAGAACACCTCAATTGCAGCCGCCGAGGGACTCCACCCAGCTCGTTAGCAGTGCCACGCCGACCGTGTCGACGAGCGTGCTTGCGAGCGGTGGCATGCCAAGAGAATCGCGTCGATTCGCGCGCGCCACGAGCACGGATCGGGCCGCATCGCCCGGAGCAATGATGCGTGCACCTGGAATCCCGAGCTCGCCAGCCTGAGGCGTGCGATCGCAGGCGTTGGTGCTGCCAAGCGGCGTCGTGTAACGCAGGTCGAGATCAGTCGGCGTGCCGCCGTTCGGGCGATGGCACTGGGCGCAATTGGTGTGCAGAAATGCCCGCGCGCGTTCGTCCAGGGAGCCCGCCGTGCCGTACGGATCTGGCATCGATGGCAGCGCCGTCGGCGCGGTCGTGACGGCGGGGCTGAACATCCCGACGGAATTGAGCGTGACGACCTGGTTCGCGCTGCGGCCGGTTTGCGGGTACGTGAACGCACCGTTCAGTTGCGCCAACTCCAGCCCGAGGCTGCGCCCGGCCGCCTCGGTGTGACAGGCGAGACACTGCGCCTCGCTCGGGTAGACCCACGCCTGACCCGCGACGGACGCAGTCTTGCCGCCGATCACGCGGGTCGCATCCGTGCCCTGCGCATTCCACTCATAGGTGTAACCAGCCCACTCGCCGTCCGTGTGGCGCATGAACAGTCGCGTTTCTACGCGTCGCGTGCCGAGGCGGAAGTTCTTCACGAGCACGGTGCCGGCCGGGAACTCGAGGTCGCCGTCGGCTCCGGCGCGAATCGTGGCACCATTGGGCAGCGCCAGGAATCGTTCCTTGTCGGCACCGTCCGACCAGAACGGCGCGTTCGGCGCAAAGGGAATCAGCCCGGCCGACGGTCGCGTTGCGTCGCCGGAAAGCACGCATCCTGTCGTTGACAGCTGAGTCGCGACCGAACCACCGCCCGTCGCGCCCGCGACGAGACGGTGCAGCGTGCCACCGTAGTGGACCACGTACAGTTCACCGTCGAGTCCCTGGCCGAACGAAGCGATCGATAGACCGCTGTCGAAGCCGGCATTCACGGTCAGCGTCGGCGCAGTGTCGCGAGCAATGTGCCAGATACGGCCGGTGACGAAGTCACCGAACACGTAGCGTCCCGCAAGCACCGGCGTCGCCGTGCCGCGATACACGAAACCGCCGGTGACCGACTGGCCCGCGCTGCGCCCGTACTGGGCGACGGGCGGCAGGCTGCTCGCCGCGTTCGGGCCGCAGTTCGCATTGAACGCGTTCGTGCCCTCGAAGCAGCGCCAGCCATAGTTGCCGCCGCGCACGACGCGGTTGACCTCTTCGAGCGTGCCCTGTCCGACGTCCGCGACCCAGAGCTCGCCGGTGTCCGGGTCGAAGCTCCAGCGCCACGGATTGCGGAATCCGTAAGCGTAGATCTCCGGGCAGGGCTGCGCGCCTGTGCCAGCGTTGCACGGGGCATTGCCTGCGTACGGATTGTCGGCAGGGATGCGGTACGGTATCGCGCCAGTCACCCCGTCGACGTCGATGCGCAGCATCTTGCCAAGCGTGGTCTGCAGGTTCTGGCCGTTGCCGAACGTGCCCCACGGATCGCCGCCGCTGCCACCATCGCCGAGTCCGCCGTAGAGGAAGCCGTCGGGACCGAACACGATGTGGCCACCGTTGTGATTGGTCGCGGGCTGCGGCACGGAGAGCAGGACCTGCTCGCTCGCGGGATCGAGCGTCTCGCCGCCGTCACGGGTACGGAACTCGGAGATGCGGGACACGAGGCCGTTCGTGGCATTCGTATAGGAGAGATAGACCCGCGGGTCCGCCGGAAAGTCGGGGTGGAACGCGAGCCCCAGCAGGCCCTGCTCGCCGCCGGAGCGCACGCGCGTCGTAATGTCGACGAACACTACGGACGACGCGACACCGGCCTGGTTGGCGAAGGCGCGCACCACACCACCCTGCTCGACGACGAACCAGCGCGACGCGTCGTTCGGAGCCTGCAGCAGCAGCACGGGATTCGTGAACGGCGGCAAGCTGGCAAACGCACGTTGCGTGCCGAGCGCCACCGATTGCGACGGACGATCACCGGCGACGCAGGTGGCATTGTCTGGCCGCGAATCGAGGCCGCTGCTTGGTGGCGGCGGCGGCGGTTGGGGCGGTGGAGGATTCGGCGAATCGGAGCCGCCGCCGCAGGCCGCGAGCCAGGCCGTGACAAACACCGCGCACGGGGCGCCGACGCGTGCCACCGGGTTTCTGGAAGTCATGAAGCCGAGCGTAGCACCCTGTCCCACACCAGCAACTGGTTGTTGGCCGGCATCGTGACGTCGCGCTGGAATTCCAGTCCGGATCGGGCCGCCAGCCGGTCGACGGCCTCGAAATCGCGGATACCGCTGGCCGCATCCCGTTCGCGCAGCATGCGGTCGAAGTCGGCATTGCTCCGGGTCGTGAACGTGCCGCGGTAGCGGAAAGGGCCATACACGGCCAGCGTCCCGCCGCTCGCGAGCAGCCGCCCCGCGCCGCGGAAGAACGCTTCCACCTCGGGCCAACTCATGATGTGCAGGGTATTGGCGCTGTAGACCGCGTCGGCGTGCAGCGGCGGCCAATCGGCTTGCAGCACGTCGAGTTGCAGCGGTGGGTGCAGGTTCGGCGTGCCTTCGGCTTCGATGCGCGCGGCCAGTCCCGGCAGGTACTCGCTGCGATCCGTCGGTTGCCAACTGAGATGTCGCAGGTCTCGAGTGAAGTGCACCGCGTGCTGGCCGGTACCCGCGCCGATCTCGACGACGTGCGATCGGTCGGCGAACACCTCACGCAACACTTCGAGGATCGGCGCCTTGTTGCGCTCGCAGGCCTCGGAGAATGGCAACAGCGCCTGCAACGTCAAAGCATCCGCGTGACCATTGCCGAAGGCTAGCACGCCCGGATCGTTGCGGTCGCTCGAGGCCGCGGAGCCCCGACCGCCGGTGCGAATGCGTTAAGCTCGGGGTCCTCTGTTTGATGCCTTGCCGGTGTTGCAGATGATCAAGATCCCCCGGGCGACCGCCCTGCTCGCCTGTGTCGTCGCTCTTGCAGCGTGCCAGCACGCGCCGACTCAACCTGTCGACCACGCGCCCGCCGCGGTCTCGCCGCCGCGCGTATCCGCCGCTCACGCGTCGGGTGTCGCAGCCGCAAGTCCGCTTGCCGTCGAAGCGGGCGTCGCGGTGCTGAAGGCCGGTGGCAGCGCCGTGGACGCCGCGGTCGCCGTCCAGGCGACGCTCGGCCTCGTCGAGCCACAGAGCTCCGGCGTCGCCGGCGGTGCGTTCCTGCTGCATTACGATGCGGCGACCGGCAAGGTGACGGCCTATGACGGGCGCGAGACGGCCCCCGCCGGCGCGACCGCGGACATGTTCCTGGATGGCGACGGCAAACCGTTGCCGTACACGGACGCGGTGACCAGTGGCCGTTCGACCGGCGCACCTGGCGTGATGGCAATGCTCGGGCTCGCGCACGAACGCCATGGCGTGCTGCCGTGGTCATCGCTTCTCGAGACGGCGACGGCAGCCGCGGACGAAGGCTTCGTCGTCCCGAAACGGCTCGCGCGGTTCGCAAACAGCCCGTTCCCGCAAGCGACGCTGCCGGATGCGCGCGCGTTGTTCGGCAAACCGGATGGGACGACCGTGCAGGCCGGAGAGACGCTGCGCAATCCCGCCTACGCGGCAACGTTGCGCGCGCTGTCGGAGCGCGGTCCGCGGGCTCTCCTCGAGCAGCCGATCGCTGGCGAGATCGTTGCGCGCACGAGCACCGAACCGCGGCCGGGCACGCTGACGGTCGCCGACCTCGCCGCGTATCGACCTCTCGACAAGGATGCCCTGTGCCGCCCGTATCGCGTCTACGTCGTCTGCGTGCCGCCGCCGCCGTCGAGCGGCGTGTCGTTGCTGCAACTGCTTGCGATCCTCGAGCGCACCGACATTGCGCAGCGCGGACCGGCGGATCCGCAGGCGTGGTTCCTGTTCGCCGAGGCGAGCCGCATCATGTACGCGGATCGCGACCGCTATGTCGCCGATCCCGCTTTCGTCGCCGTGCCGATCGAGGGGCTGCTCGATCCGGCGTATGTCGACGGACGTGCTGCACTGATCGGCGAGCGCGCCGGACCGGCGCCGGCTGCGGGCGAGCCACCGGGGCGGCTCGCGGCGCGGTTCGGCGGGGACGCGACCGTCGAGGCTGCGGGCACCAGTCACTTCGTCGTCGTCGATGCGCGGGGCAACGTCGCGTCGATGACGACTTCGGTCGAGTCCCTGTTCGGCTCGGGACGTGCCGTTGGCGGCTTCTTCCTGAACAACCAGCTGACGGATTTTTCGTTTCGCGCGGTCGAGGACGGTCGCCCGATCGCCAACGCTGTCGCGCCCGGCAAGCGACCGCGCTCGTCGATGTCGCCCGTGATCGTGCTCGACCGTGACGGTCGCCTGTTCGCGGCGCTCGGATCACCCGGCGGTTCGGCGATTCTCGCGTACAACGCCAAGGCGCTGGTCGGCTTGCTGGCCTGGAACCTGCCGCTCCAGCAGGCCATCGACCTGCCGAACCTGATTGCGCGCGGCCAGGATTTCTACGGTGAGCTCGCGAAGTTCCCGCCCGAGGTCGTCCAAGGGCTGGCCGCACGCGGCATCGAACTCAAGGGCGGTCGCGGCGAGGAATCCGGGCTGCACGGCGTGGTCGTGCGTGGCAGCGGGGCCGTCGAAGGTGCCGCAGATCCGCGCCGCGAAGGCCAGTGGTTGCAGCCCTGAGCGGTGCCGGTGGTCGGATCTGTCGGATTTCAAATCCGACAGATCCGACCACCGGCACCGGCCTGAAGCATCTCGACGACGGCGGTGCGGGCCGCCAGTGAATGCACGAGCAGCACGACGACATCGCCGGGACGGGCCCAGTCGAGCGCGCAGCGCGCAGCGTCGACCTCGGTCCAGCGCATCGGCAGCGCCGACTCGGGCAGCCCATGGCGCAGCAATGCCGAACGGATGAGGCGCGGCACCTCACCCGGCGCTCGACCGCGCAGGTAGCTCTCGATCTCCTTGACGACCACCAGGTCGGGGTTGAATTCGGCGGCGCAGGCGGCCAGTCGCTCGAAATCGGCGTCCTCGCGATTGCCGGCGTGGCCCAGCAGCAACCCGAGGCGCCCTGCCCCGCCGCGCAAACCCGCGGCCACTCGCAGCAGGCCGCGCAGCCCGTCCGGGTTGTGCGCGTAATCGAGCAGCACCTGCGCGCCGTCGAAATCGAAACGCATCATGCGACCGGCATTGTCGCCCGGATCGGCGCCGAAGCTCGCGAACGCAGCGGCCACGGTCGCCGGCTCGACACCGAGTGCCACCGCCGCCAGCGCCGCACCCGCAAGGTTCGCAACGTTGTAGGACGCCAGGCCGTCCACGGTGAGCGGCATGCGCGCAATCGGGCCCAGGTCGCTCTCCTCGCCAGCTCGAACCAGCAGCAGGTGACCGTCACAAACGCCGCAGGTCACGCCGCCAATCGCCCGGTGCGAGCGAAGCAATGCGTGCTCTGAATCCCGGGAAAACCAGCCGATCGGCGGCACGCGGGCATAGCGCAACCCGAGCCCGCCGGCCTTCGCACGGAGCATCGCATCGTCGGCACTGAGCACCAGCAGGCCGGTCGCGCCGACGACCGACGCAACAGTCAATTTCACGTCGGCAAGCGCCCCGAGGTCGTCGATCCCGTACTCGCCGAGATGGTCCGCGCTGACGTTCGTCACGACGGCAGCATGCGCGCGCGACACGGCGAGGCCACGCCGCAGGATTCCGCCGCGAGCCGTCTCCAGCACGGCCGCCTCGACGCGTCGTTCGCGCAGCACCGTCCGCGCGCCGACCGGACCCGAGTAGTCGCCGCTGTCCAGGGTCTCGCCCGCAATGAACAGGCCGTCGGTGCAGCTGTATCCGGGCCGATAGCCCGCGGCGCGCAGGCAAGCCGCGATCAGCCGCACCGTGGTCGTCTTGCCATTCGAGCCCGTCACCAGCGCCGTGGGCACATCGTGCAGCTCGAACCAGGGCACATCCGCGACGAACGGCAGCGAACCCGATGGAAAGCTGCGGCTGCCGGCGCCACAGCCGATCGAGATCAGCTCGTCGTCGAGCAGCCACGGCAATCCTCGCGACTCGGATGCGTCCGCCAGCGCGCGCAGGTCCGGTCGCGCTTCCGCGGCCGCCAGCCTCTCGAGCCTTGCGAGCGCCGGCCCTTCCTCGACCTCCGGCGGCAGCGTCTCGGCACTGACCGACCCGGACTCGATCGCCGCGGCGACCAGCGTCTCCTTGAGCGCGCCCCAGTGCGACGGATCGCGGTCGTGCAGTGCCGAACACAGCGCCCACTCGTTGACCTCGGTCGCCGTGAACAACTGATCGAACGGCGCGCTCAACGCGAGGGACATGCCCTTTGCGTGCCGTCGAGCCACGATGCGAGGCTCGCCGTCCCAGCCGAGCCGGCGCACGGCGCGCTCGACGCGCGCCCGCCACTGCGCGACGAGCGCCGCGTCAGGATCGATGCCGACGACCTCGAGCACGGCACCCGTCGACGCGAAGAACAGGTTGTTCCCCGTCAGTCGCCGCGAGTCGTCGAACGGCAGGGCCAGCGTGACGGTCAGTCTTCTGTCTCCGGAGCGTAGCGGATGCCGCGCTCGTCGCGGATCATGCCATCGAGGTTGAACGCCGACGGCCGTTCCGCGCCCTCTGGCGCGGCAGCGGGCGTCGTCTGCGGTGAAGGATTCGGCATGGGCGACAAGCCCTCGCCCGGCCCGCGACCAACCTGTCCCGTCGCGTCGGAAGAGGCGGAAGGCACGGCCGAAGCGGGCTTGAACTTGGTGATCTGCTTCCACGAGCGCACCAGCGCATCGGCGAACACCAGCAGCAAATCGCCGGCCTCGCCCATCTTGAGCGCGGCGTCGACCGCCTCCTGCTCGTCCGGGATGATCGAGATCGCGCCGTCGGGGACGCCGGCTCCGCGCAAAGCCGCGGCCTGCAGCCGCGGCACCTCATCCGGCGCGCGATCGCGCAAGCTGTCATCACGGCGGCAGATGTAGTGATCGAAACGTCCTGCCACGGCGTGCGCGATCGCGACCAGATCCTCGTTGCGACGGTCGCCGGGCCCCGCGAGCACGACGATGCGACGGCCGGTGACGTCGAGCCGCTGCGCGAGGTCGGCCATCACCGCGACCGCATGCGCATTGTGCCCGTAGTCGAACAGCACCTTGAACGGATGCTCGTTGAACACGTTCATGCGGCCCGGCGCCTGGAAGAACGTCGAGTCGAACGTGCGCAGGCCCTGCCGGATCGCGTCGAGCTTGATGCCCAGCGAGAATGCCATCGCCGCCGCAAACATCGCGTTCTGCACGTTGTGCAGCGCGCGTCCCTCGAGCGTGGCGGGGATCAAGTGCGTCCAGAGCAGCGGAATGTGCCCGCCGCGGTCGTACAGCGTGATCATCTGCCCGTTCACGCCCGCCTCGAGCGCGCACGCGCGGCCGCCCGCGCGGATGTGCTCGCGCACCAGCGTGTGCTCGGGATTCATGGTCACGTAGCAGATGCTCGTCGCGTCGGTGTAGCCCGACATCCGCAGCACCAGCGGGTCGTCGGCATTCAGCACCGCGCAGTCCGTCGCGACCTCGACGACGATGCGCTTGACCTCGGCGAGCTGCTCGAGCGTGTCGATGCCCTTTAGGCCCAGGTGGTCCGACTGCACGTTGAGCACTGCGCCGACGTTGACCTCGCGGACGCCCATGCCCGCGCGCAGCAGCCCGCCGCGCGCTGTCTCGAGCACGGCGATGTCGATCTGCGGGTCGGCCAGCACCATCCGCGCCGACACCGGGCCCGTCATGTCGCCCTGTACCGTGCGGTGGCCGTCGATGTAGACGCCGTCCGTCGTCGTCAGGCCCGGCGTGTAGCCCGCCATCTTCGTGATATGCGAGAGCATCCGCGCCGTCGTCGTCTTGCCGTTGGTCCCGGTGATCGCGGCGATCGGCACGCGCGAGGGCGAGCCGGACGGGAACAGCATGTCGATCACGGGGCCCGCGACGTCGCGCGACATGCCTTCGCTCGGCGCCACGTGCATGCGGAAGCCCGGCGCCGCATTGACCTCGCAGATGCCGCCGCCGATCGCGCGATAGCTGCGCGTGATGTCGGTCGACAGGAAGTCGACGCCGCCGACGTCGAGGCCGATCGCGCGCACCGCGCGCTCCGCCATCTCGCGGTTGTCCGGGTGGATCACGTCGGTGACGTCGGTGGCCGTGCCTCCGGTGGACAGGTTCGCGGTCGAGCGCAGGAACACGCCCTGCCCCGCCTCCGGCACCGAATCCGCCGTGAGCCCGGCCCGTTCGAGCATCTTCGCCGCCTGCGCGTCGAGTTCGAGCCGCGTCAGCACCTTCTCGTGACCGACGCCGCGGCGCGGATCCTGGTTCACCCGTTCGACGAGCTGCGTGATCGTGTGCACGCCGTCGCCGACCACGTGCCCCGGCGTACGGCGCGTCGCGGCGACGAGCTCGCCGTTCACGACGAGCAACCGGTGGTCGTCGCCTTCGAGGAACGTCTCGACGATCACGGAGCGCGAGTGCTCGCGCGCCGCAACGTAGCCCTGCGCGACCTCCTCGTCGGTCGTGAGGCGGATCGAGATGCCGCGGCCGTGATTGCCGTTGTAGGGTTTCGTCACGACCGGAAAGCCGATGCGTCGCGCTGCGCGCACGGCCTGGCCCTCGCTCTGCACGAGTTCCTGGCGCGGCACGGGCAAGCCGAGCGTCGCGAGGATCTTGTTGGTCTCTTCCTTGTCGCTCGCGAGCTCGACGGCGATGTGCGGCGTGCGGCCCGTCACCGTCGCCTGGATACGCTGCTGGTACTTGCCGTGGCCGAGCTGCACGAGCGACTGGTCGTTGAGCCGCAGCCACGGGATGCCGCGCGCTTCGGCCGCCTTGACGAGCGATGCGGTCGACGGACCGAGCGCCCGGCGCTGCGCGAAGCGGATGAACTCATCGCGCGCCTCGGACCAGCTCCAGCCTTCGGCAACGCTGCCGGACGGGCGAATCGCTTCGGGCAGCAGCGAGCACAGCAGCCGCAAGCCGAGTTCACCGGCGGCAATGCCTTCGTCGCGCTGTGCATACTCGTAGACGACGGTGTAGACGCCGGGCGCACCGGCGCCGCGTGTCTTGCCGAACGTCACGTTCTCGCCCGCGATGTTCTGCAGCTCGATCGCGACGTGCTCGAGGACGTGGCCGAGCCAGGTACCCTCGTCCTCGCGCATGCGCCGGAAGAAGCCACCCGGTTCGCCATACGAGCAGCCGTGCTCGGCGAGGCCGGGCAGCACTTCCGCGAGCGCATCGACGAAACCGCTGCCGAGCCGGCCGGTGGGCCAGGCCTCGAGGTCGCCGAGATCGAGCTCGAGCCGGATGACCGGGAAATGCGCGTACAGCGAGGGTCCGACGTAAACGGAACGGTCGAGAATGCGCATCGGTCGGGCTACTCCTTCGAACGAGCAAGCGACCCGGCGGACGCGACCCGCGTATGCAGGTTGAACGTCGCGCCCGCGACCAGCACGTGCAGCCGCAGGCCAAGCATGCACACCGGCTGGCCCTCGGTGACGCTGTCCATCGACGAGTAGCTGACGTCGGCCGCATCGACGATCGTGACGCCGCCGCTGCCCTCCACTTCAACCGTCTCGTCCGGACCGATGAACGCGGCCGTGTCCTCGTCGAGGCCGATGCCGATCGCGAACGGGTTGTAGGCGAGCGCGGTGAGCAGGCGCCCGAGCCGGTCGCGCTGCCGGAAGTGCTGGTCGATGATGAAGCGGTTGGTGAGCCCGAGCCCCGGCGCGAGGCGCACGCTGCCAGAAATGACCGAGGATCCTTCATCGCCGAACGCGATCATGTGCTCGCTCAGGATGCTGGCGCCGGCGCTGGTGCCGCCCACGGACACGCCGCTCGCATTGCGAGTCCGCACCAGCTTCGCGACGGGCGTGCCGCCAAGCAGCGTCGTCAGACGCAGCTGGTTGCCGCCCGTGAAGAAGATACCGTTCGCCTCCTCGAGGCGTTGCAGGCGCCCGGGTTCCTGGCAGTCGCGACGCGTGTCGAAATCCATCACGTCGACCCGCGCGGCGCCGATGTCCTTGAACAGCCTCTCGTAGCGTGGCCCGGTTTCGTGCAGCCGGCTCGCAGTGGGAATCACGACGATGTCGGCATCCCGCCCGCCCGAGCAGCGCACGAAGCGCTCGAGGATGTGACGGTCGTTTTCCTTGTTCTCCGCGCCACCGATCGGGATGATCCAGCCGCGGGTTGCGCCTTCCGGAACGATGCTCGGCATGCAGTGCCACTCCTCAGTGGACGAATGATCGCACGTCAATCGGTGCCGGTGGTCGGATCCGGAAAATAGGGGACATTCTCCATTTTGCGAGTCTCGCGATTGCGAGCTTCGAAAAATGGAGAATGTCCCCTATTTTCCGGATCCGACCACCGGCACCGGGCCTCGCCAGAATCGGCCACGCCGCCATCGACGCGAATGAACTGCCACGCGAACGCGCCATCGTCGAGCGATAGTCGCAGCACGCCGTGCTTCTGGATCCGCGCGCGGCTCGCGTACGGCGGGTTCCAGAAACCATACAGCCGCGCGCCCCCGGTGCCGACGACGAACGATCGGATACCTTGCTCGAACGCTCGTCCCTCGGCGTCGAGCGGCTCGAAGGCCTCGTAGAAATGCTCATGGCCGCCGAGCACGATGTCGGTGCCGCGCGCATCGAGCAGCGCCCAGAAGCGCCGCATGTGCTCGCCGGCACCGCGATGCAGGCCGGATGAGAACAGCGGGGTATGCCACATTGCAAGCGTGCAGCGGGTATCGGCGTGCCCCGTGAGCGTCGTCTCGAGCCAGGCGTATTGCTGATCGAGACGCTCCCCGGAAAGGTGGCTGTCGAGGCCGATGACCAGCCACCCGTCCAGCTCGCGGGCGAAATACCCTTCCGCCGCCGCGCCCGATCCAAAGTATGCGAGAAAGTCGTCGGTGCGCCCGTCGACGTAATCGTGATTGCCCGGGATCGCGATCGTCGTAGCGCGATGCGCACCCCAGGTGGGCTCGTAGCACGTCTCGAGCGCAGCCTCGGTGGCCAACGGATAGGTCGTGTCACCGAGCACCAGCACCGTAGCACCCGGCGGGACCAAGGCCGCGGTGCGCGCCGCGTCGGAGTCGGCTGCGACGGATTTGCGGCAGTCGGCGATATCGCCGGCCGCATAGACCTCGAGCAGCGCGACGAGCAACGGTAGCGCTGTGCTCACGAGTGGCCAGTCTCCCGGTGTCGCGGGTTGAGGCCGTAGGCCTGCAGTTTGCGGTAGAGCGTGCGTTCACTGATGCCGAGCGCCTCGGCGAGGGTGCGGCGGCTGCCGTCATGGCGGGCCAGCGCGAGGGCCAGGGCGTCCCGCTCCGCCGAACGCAGCGCGCGCGCAGAGGCCTCGCCGCCTGTGCCGGGAACAACCGCACCGGCCGGCGCACCCGGCGTCACGACCTCGGACGGCAGGTGCCGCAGCTCGATGCGCTCGTCGTCGGCGAGCAGGCTCGCACGCTCGACGATGTTGCGCAGCTCGCGAACGTTGCCGGGGTAATCGTAGGCAACGAGCGCGCGCCGCGCGGCCTCGTCGATCACGAACGGCTGTCCCGGGCGGACACGCGCCAGCAGCGACTCCGCCAGCAGCAGGATGTCGTCGCGGCGTTCGCGCAGCGTCGGCACCGGGATCGGGTAGGCGCTGATGCGGTAGTACAAGTCGCTGCGGAAGCTGCCTTCCAGCACCATGCGCCGCAAGTCGCGGTGCGTCGCGGCGACGAGGCGGAAATCCGCCCGTAACGGCGTCACGCCGCCGACCCGCCGGTAACTGCTGCTCTCGATCAGCCTGAGCAGCTTCACCTGCTGCGCGAGCGGGATGTCGCCCACTTCGTCGAGGAACAGCGTCCCGCCGCTTGCGGCTTCGACCAGCCCGAGCTTGCGCACGGTGGCGCCGGTGAAGGCGCCCTTCTCGTGACCGAACAGTTCGCTCTCGAACAGCGTCTCCGTCAGCCCCGAGCAGTCGACGGCGACGAACGGCGCCGTGGCGCGGCGGCTGCTCTCGTGCACCAGCCGCGCGACCATCTCCTTGCCCGTGCCGGTCTCACCGAGCAGCAGCACCGAAGTCTCGCTGGGCGCCACGCGGGAGACGAGTTCGAGCATTTCGCGGAAGCGTGGTGCACGTCCGGCGAGCCCCTCCGACGAGGCTGCTGCGCGGGCATTCGGCAACGACTGCATCCGCTCGACGAAGTACCGAACCTCCCCCGTATCGTCGCGAACCGGGTTCAGTTCGACCTGCACGTGCTCGTCGCCCCGCGGGGTGTGATGGATGTGCAGCGCCTGCTCGGTGCGCCGCGAAGCGAGCGCCGCCCGGCGCGGGCACGATTCGCCGGCCTCGTCGCAGGGCACCACGTAGTGATGCGAGACCTCGTAGCAGTGACGGCCAACCACGGACCCGTGCGGCGCGTAGGCATCGCGGTACGCCTTGTTCGCGGCGAGGATCCGGTAGTCGAGGTCCGCCAGGATTCGCGGCTCGCCAAGGCTCTCGATGAACGAGACGAGTTCCGCGAGCGGTTCGCTGCTGTTGCGAGTCATGCGTCGGCGTCGGGGATACGGTGCTGTCAGTTCGCTGCCAGCGATTCTGCCATGAATGACAGTCCCCGCCTCGCGGCCGACCCAGAATCGCCGTCCGTGAATCGTATATTACTGATTTGATTACACTTATTAATCACACGCGGATGGCACGGGATCTGCAGATGTGCAACTGTGAGGTGCCGCTGGCGACGTGACCATCACCGCCGTGCGGGTCGGCAACGTCATCGGGGACTGGAGGTGCAATGGCCTTTTTCCGCCAGCTCTACGACGCACCCACTGCCGCGTACGCGTACCTGATCGCGGATACGGACGCCGGCGCCGCAGTATTGATCGATCCCCCCGCTGAACGCCTGACCGTCACGTTGCTGGCCTTGCTGGCCGAGCTCGACCTGCAGCTCGAATATGTGCTCTGCACGCATGCCCATCCCGGTGACCCCGCGGTCGCAGACGTCATCCGGTCGCGCACCGCCGCCAAAGTGGCCGCGGGCGAGCGCGCGCCCGTCACGGCCGACCTGCGGTTGCACCACGGCGATGCGATCACGTTCGGCAACGAAGTGATCCACGTGCTCGGCACGCCCGGCCACACGCCCGGCTGCCTGTCGTACCTCTGGCGCGACCGCGTATTCACCGGGGACGCGCTGCTGATTCGAGCCTGCGGGCAAACCGACCTCCCGGACGCAGATGCCGGCGCGCTGTACGACAGCATCACGCAGCGCTTGATGGTGCTGCCCGGCGACACGCTCGTCTATCCGGGCCACGACGGCCAGGGACGCACTGTGTCGACGATCGCCGAGGAGCGCGAGCACAACCCTTGCGTCGCCGGCCGCAGCCGCGACGAGTTCATCACGCAGAGGATCAACGAATGAAGATTGCCGTCACCAGCCAGAATCGCCGCGAGATCACCGAGCACGCCGGCCGCTGTCGGAACTTCTGGGTCTTCGACGTCGAGGACGGCCGCGTCGCGAATCGCGGCCTGCTCGAGCTGCCGAAGGAAGCCTCGTTTCACGACAGCTCGCCGCACGCCGTGCATCCGCTCGACGGCGTCGACGTGCTGATCGCGGGAGGCATGGGCAGCGGGCTGCAGGCGCGCCTTGCGCGCAAGGGAATCGAGGCCGTGGTCACTCCGGAGAAAGATCCGGATCGTGCGGTGTTGCTCTGGCTCACGCACTCCCTGGCGTGCGCCGAGCCGCATGCGCACGCGCACGGCGTGGACCACGGTCTCGACCACGATCACGAGGGAGGCTGCAATTGCGGCGGCGGCTGCGACTGCGCGTAGGCACACTTTCCGCCGGGGCTGCCGCGGTGCTGCTGTTTCCCGCGGCCGACGAGGTGCGTCAGGCCGTGCCGTTCATCCTTGCACTCTCGGCCGCCAGCTTCGTCTACATCGCTGCGGCGGACCTGATTCCCGGGCTGCATCGGCAGGTTGCGCCGGCCGCGTCCATTCGCCAGCTCGTGCTGTTGCTCGCGAGCATCGGCACGATCGCGCTGCTTCAGTTCGGAAGGTGACTCATGAGTACGCTCGATGAAAGCGAGATCGCGGCCCTGCATGCTGCCCTCGACGACGAGTACCACGCCTGGACGACCTACGACCAGGTCATTAGACGCACTGCTTGGCCTTTTCGAACGATATGGCGTGCCGGTGCCCGCCAACCCCTGGCCGGGCCGGGTCGAGCGTTATCCGACCCTGCACGACGCCTGCATCGCCGCCGTCGCGGCCGAGATGGCCAACGCCGCGCTCTACGGGCGGCTGCTCGCGAGCACGACCCGGCCCGACATTCTTGCGGTCTTCGGCAATCTGCAGGAAGCTTCCCAGCAGCGGCACCTGCGCGCTTTCCAGCGCTGCGTCGAGCGTCGCGGATGACCACCAAGGAGAACCACCGTGAGCCACGAAGACCTGCACGAAGCCGCCAGCGACCTGAGCGAAGCCACCCGCGACATGCACCGCGCGATCGTCTCGCTGATCGAGGAACTGGAGGCCGTGGACTGGTATCAGCAACGCGTGGACGCCTGCAAGAATCCCGAGCTGCGGGCCATCCTGGCGCACAACCGTGACGAGGAGAAAGAGCACGCGGCGATGGTGCTGGAGTGGATCCGGCGCAACGACGGCCGGTTCGACAAGGAACTGAAGGACTACTTATTTACGGACAAAACGATCGCGCACGAGTGACGCAAGTCGCCGCTGAAGCCGCGCTGGATGGATCATGGTGAACGACAAGCCCGATAACTCGACGGATCGCGGCGCGCTGCTCGCGCACGTCGAGGGTGCCGAGAAGCTCTTCCTGGCCGGGCGCCGCTCGCGCGAGGCGGACCTCGAGAGCGCCGTGCGCTTCTTCCTCGAGTTCCTGCGCGGCTTCGAGAGTTTCGCCTTCAAGCAGCCCTGCGTCACCGTCTTCGGGTCATCGCGGTTCCCGGAGTCGCATCGCTATTACCAGCTGGCGCGCGAGGTGGGCGCCGCGCTCGCGCGCGCAGGTTTCGCGGTGATGACGGGCGGCGGCTCGGGAATCATGGAGGCCGCGAACCGCGGCGCCCAGGAGGCCGGCGGCCTCAGTGTCGGCTGCAACATCACGCTGCCGCGCGAGCAGAAGCCCAATCCCTACCTCGACAAGTTCATCCAGTTCGATCACTTCTTCGCGCGCAAGGTGATGCTGGTGAAGTACTCGTGCGCGTTCGTGGTGATGCCGGGAGGGTTCGGCACGCTGGACGAGGCATTCGAGATCGTCACATTGATGCAGACCAACAAGCTCGAGCGATTCCCGCTGATCGCGGTGGGCGGCGAGTTCTGGGACAAGTTCGTCGCGTTCGTCAGCGACACGCTGCTGAAGGAAGGCACGATCAGCCTCGAGGACCTGCAGTTCATCCACCGCGTCGACACCGCGGCGGACGTGGTGCGGGTGATCCGCGAGGCCGGCGTGAGGCCGGCTTAGCCGGTGCCGGTGGTCGGATCCGTCGGATTTGGCCCTGCCAAATCCG
>Ga0209253_10000882_pt1 | contig 26105 bp, 21 predicted proteins | sample FrelakmetBRP12BR_FD_187145 | JGI IMG/M metagenome (GOLD analysis project Ga0209253, IMG submission 187145) | Freshwater lake sediment microbial communities from the University of Notre Dame, USA, for methane emissions studies - BRP12 BR (SPAdes)... | ecosystem: Environmental > Aquatic >...
CCCGCCTCGAGCAGGCCGGCTTCCGGGTCTTGCTGCCGGGGCGAATTCCCTGCAACGACGGCGGCCTGAGCTATGGGCAGGTGGCCGAACATCTTGGGTGCACGGCCGCCGCGGCGCCCTGATCATCAACCGCTGCGAGCGATACGGATACACTGCGACGATGCTCTGGTTCGAACGGCCCTTCCTGCATGTCCTGCGGCGCGAGTACGCCGGCGCGATGCGTTTCGACGAGGACGACGCGGCCGAGGTCATGCCGGCCGCACCCGCCGCGCCGTGCCAGCTCTACGTGCACGTGCCGTTCTGCGAGGTCCTGTGCCCGTTCTGCTCGTTTCACCGGGTGCGCTACAACGAGTCGAAGACGTCCCGCTACTTCACGGCGCTGCGCCGCGAGATCCAGCTCTATCACGCTGCCGGCTTCCGGTTCCGCGACGTCTACGTCGGCGGTGGCACGCCAACCGTGAACCCGGACGAACTGCTCGAGACGCTGGACCTGATCCGCTCGCACTCTCCCGTGCGCACCGTCTCGATCGAAACCAATCCGAACCACCTCGAACCCGACGTGCTTGTGCGCTACCGCGATGCCGGCGTCACGCGCTTCTCCGTTGGCGTGCAGAGCTTCGACGACGGCCTGCTCGCGGGCATGGACCGCCTCGAGAAGTACGGCAGTGGAGTGCAGATCCGCGAGCGGCTTGCGGCGATCCGCGGGATCTTCCCGACGCTCAACGTCGACATGATCTTCAACCTGCCGGGCCAGACGCTCGCGATGCTCGAGCGCGACCTCGACTTGCTGCTCGAGCTCGACGTGGACCAGGTGTCTTTCTACCCGCTGATGACCGCGCCGACGGCACGGCACAAGATGCGCAAGTCGATGGGCGAAGCCGACGAGTCGCTGCGCTACCCGATGTACGAGCGCGTGCTCGACCGGATGATGCCGCGCTACCGCGCGTCCTCGGCCTGGTGCTTCACGCGCGGCGAGGGGATGTACGACGAGTACATCATCGACGAGGACGACTACGTGGGCGTCGGCAGCGGCGCGTTCAGCTACGTCGGCGATTCGATGTACTCGACGACGTTCTCGCTCAATCACTACTGCCGCCGCGTCGAGGGCGGTCAGAGCGGCATCACGCAGCGGCGCACGCTGGGGCTCAAGGAGCGGATGCGCTACGACTACCTGGTGCGGCTGTTCGGCGGCGCGCTGAAGCGCGAGTACATCGCCGGGCGCTACGGCGCCGCGTTCTGGCTGCGCATGGCGCCGGAACTGATCGCGATGCGGCTGCTGGGCGCCACTCGGCACGAGTCCGACTCGCTGCGGCTGACGCGCCGCGGCATGTACTGCTGGGTGCTGATGATGGCTGAATTCTTCAACTCGGTGAACGACGTCCGCGAGCAGATGCGCGAGCACATCCGCGCCGAGCTCGATGCCTGGAACGAGGAGGCGAGCGTGCCCGTGAGCTCGATCGGCGGCTTGGAACGAGGCGCGCAGTCGTGACGCCGCAGGACACGCACGTCTCGCTCGCGCACGGCAACGGCGGTCGCTTCATGCGCGAGCTGATCACCGAGGTGTTCGCGCGGCACCTCGCCAATCCGTACCTCGACACCGGCGCCGATGCCGCGATCCTGCCGTGGAACGAAGGCGACGCGCAGCTCGTCTTCACGACGGACAGCTTCACGGTGCAGCCGATCGAGTTTCCCGGCGGCAACATCGGCTCGCTCGCCGTGCACGGCACGACGAACGACCTTGCGGTGGCCGGCGCGATCCCGAAGTACCTGAGCCTCGGCGTGCTGCTCGAGGAGGGCCTCGAGTTCGCGGTGCTCGATCGGATCGTCGCGGGCATCGCCGCCGCGGCGCGCGAGATCGGCGTCGTCGTGGCGGCGGGTGACACGAAAGTCGTGCGGCGCGGCGAGGGCGGCGGAATTTACCTGAACACCAGCGGCATCGGCGTCAAGGATCCGCGCCTGCAACTCGGCATCGACCGGATCCGCGTCGGCGACGCGGTGCTGGTGAGCGGTCCGATCGGCGACCACGGCATCTCGGTGATGCTCGCGCGCGAGCAGTTCGGGTTGCGCGGCGACCTCAAGTCCGACGCCGCGAGCGTGCTGCCGATCACGCGCGAACTCGTGAAGTTCCCGGGTTTGCGGTTCATGCGGGATCCGACGCGCGGCGGACTCGCGACCGTGGCGCACGAGATCGTGCAGGGCAGTGGTTTCGGTGTCGTGCTGCAGGAGTCGCGCGTGCCGGTGCGCGATTCGGTGCAGTCGGTCTGCGAGATGCTCGGTTACGACCCTTACTTTCTCGCCTGCGAGGGTCGTGTCGTGGCCGTGCTCGCGCCGGAGGAGGCAGATCGCGCACTTGCTGCGCTGCAATCGATTCCGTCGGGCCGGGACGCGGCGATCATCGGTCGCATCCAGCAACAGCCGGCACGCGTACTGCTGGAAACATCGATCGGCGGCGAGCGCGCGATCGAGGAACTCGAGGACGATCCGCTGCCGCGGATCTGTTGAGCCGCGGATTCCCGCGCCAACGCGCGCAACGCAGCCTCCTGCGAAACGAGCAAGAAGGCGCCACGGCCTGCGAGCCGCGCGCGCCAAATGCGATTCATTCTCAACGTTGCGCCACAGCATCGTAACGGCGCGGCGAAACTGCGGAAAACCGAGGTTCATGGAACTTCTGATCGTCCCTACGATCGCGTTTGTGTCCACGGCACTGACGAAGCGCCGCGTGATCTGGTCAACCGCTAGTGTATTCAGGGAGTCAACCATGAGATTTTCAGGCACCCGAGGCATCACGCGATCGCGTGTGCCATTGATAGCGATGCTGGCACTCGCTGCCACGCTCGGATTGGCCGGATGCGAAGGCGACGATGGCAAGGATGGAGCAGATGGTATTGGTACGCCCGGCGCTCCTGGCCCAGCCGGCCCGGCCGGCCCTGCGGGCCCCACGGGTCCCGCGGGTCCCGGTGTCACGGCAGAGGCGCGTGAGAGCTGCGGCGTCTGCCACGCGGACGGTTCGGCCTATGGCGTCGCAGAGATGCATGCCGTGAATCCGGACATCGCGATCAGCGGATTGACCATTGGCCCAAGCGCGACCGTTCCCGCTGACCTGGTCGTGAGCTTCAACGTCAAGGCGAACGGAGCGAACTTCACGACGCTGACCAGAGTCAGCGGCGCCTACCGGTTCGACGGCACGAATCGCGACGATCTGAACGCGGTCGACGCCGCGTTCCCGGGCGACGCGGTGAGGACGCTGACGTTCGCCGGTGGTACGGGTGGCAACTACACGGTCACGATCACCAATGGCGTGACGCTGTTCGGCGCCGTGCCCTCGCGTTACCTGATCCGGCTCGAGACGGCCTCGGGACTGTTGCCCCGGGTCCGCGCCCTCGGGACCGGTGACTATCCGAGCTCGCCTGACGGCAACCTCGTCAGCTCGGCCGGTTGTACCGGCTGCCACGGTACCGACGGCGGCGGCGGCTTCCATTACGGCTACCCGACCAACGGCGCGGCCTGCACGGTCTGCCACAACGCGGCCAATACCAACTATCCGCGCTTGGTCGACATTGGTCACGGCATCCACGCTTCTCACGGGATGCCGAGCGGCGAGTTCGTGCTCGAGACGGTCAACGGCGACGACTCCTGGACCTACTCCGCCACCTACCCGAGCTACATGACAAACTGCAACGTGTGCCACACCGAGAGCAGTGGCGCGCTGACGAAGGCCAACACCATGGCGGTCACGACCTCGAACTGCTTCAGCTGCCACGAGTCGATGGAGGCCTGGGACTTCACGGCGTCAGGCACGACGTTCCACGAGAGCATGACCGAAGCCACGAACTGCCAGACCTGCCACAACAGCACCCCCACCGGCATCGCGCCGGCTACGGTGACCGCGTTCCACGACGGTCTCGAGACCGAGCGAGTCGGCATCATCTGGGGAGGCAAGGACCGCTCTGTCTCAGATGGCGCGAAGTTCACCTCCTGGACGATCACCCAGGTCGTCGACAACCCGACGGCGGGCAACCTGACGATCACCTGGTCCGCGTCCGTCGCAGGCAACCCGATCAATCCATGCAACACGACGGCGACAGACACGACGCCGGTAATCTTCCCGTATGGGCCGAATACCGCGGGCGAGGGCACGACGAGCATGCTGCGCAGCTACGCGCAGGGCGATGATTATGTGCTCGGCCAGGCCGACGCGCCGGGCCAGGCCGCCGCGGTCAACCTGAGCACGACCAACACGACGTGCGCTGGCAACGTCGCGACGACCGTCATCCCACGCAACAACATGCCGGCCGGAACGCGGGGCATCGTCGCCCTGCAGGGCAAGTGGCAGGTGCCGGTGCCGCCCGGATTCTCCACCAGCATGCATGCTGCCGACTGGCCGTACTCCCTGATGTTCGTCCGCGTCCCGACCCCGACCTACGAGTTCGTCGTGGGCACCGGTGCGCCGGCGACTCCGCGCCGTGCAATCGCGGACACCCAGGAGTGCCTCGGCTGCCACGTCGGCTCGCTGTATCAGCACGGCAATACCCGCGTTGACAACGTGACGATGTGCATCATTTGCCACAACTCGGCTTCGTCGGAACAGAACGTGCGCGTCCAGATGGGCGTCAACGCGTCCGAAGCGTACGACGGCCTGGTTGGCCAGACGTACGAGTTCAAGACCATGCTGCACGCCATCCACGCGGCTGGTGATGCAACGGGCGTGTTGGCCATCTACCGGACCCGGGGTATTTATGCCTGGGCCAAGGAAGGCGTGACGCCGCCGAACTGGGCCGGGACCGCGTGTGCAGTCGCATCGCCGATCCCGCCGGCAACCACCCCGGCTGCCTCCGTCGTGCTCAACCCGACGACACCACCGGCCGGCACGCAGTTCAGCACGCGCGGCTACATCGTCTATGGTGCGAGCACGAATGCGGACGGTACCTACCCGACCGTGGCGTGCCAGCCGCACACTCTGTATCACCCGACCTATCCGCGTGATACGAAGCAGTGCTCGGGCTGCCATGTCGCAGACTTCAGCACGATCCCCGACCAGGCGAAGGCCGTGGCGACGACGCTTGACGCGGGCACGGTCGACGCGGGCACTACCAATGTGTGGAAGAACCAGCTCGACGATTCGCTGCAGGGTGCCTCGGCGGCCGCCTGCACGAGCTGCCACAGCACGACCGACGCGAGAGGTCACGCGTACCAGAATGGCTGGACGCCGCAGACCTTCCCGAATGGGCGTCAGACCATCCTCGATACGAAGTGATCTGATGTTCAACTAACCTCCAGGCGAGCGGGGTGGGCTTTCGGGCCCACCTCGCGACACCCGGAAGTCGGGACTTGATGACGAGAATGCCCGCAACGCGAGTTGCGGGCATTTTCCATTCCGGGTTCCGTCAGGAGCCTGAAACGAGAACGCCCCGCACGGCGGGGCGTCCTGTCGAGCCGAGTCTCCCCGCGCGGGGCCGCGCGGCCGGGACTATTCGACCGCCTCTTCGACCGTCACGTCTGCGCTGTCGAGGATGACCGGGTACTGGTAGCCCATGCCGAAGTCCTTGTCGAGCGTTACCGTTCCCGCCACCAGCACGGTGTCGCCGACGTCCGGCAATGCGCTGCTGGTGGTCACCGTGAGGTCGTTGCTGCCCTCGGCGCCGGATCCGTCGCGCACGTGCAGCCAGTTGTTGCCCATGATGTTCGGGTTCACCTTGACGACCTTGCCACGCAGCGAGATCCGCTGGTTGGCGAGCGCGTCCTTCTCGGTGAAGATCTCTTCGACGGTCTTGCCGCCCTCGGCCTTCACGATACCTGTCAGGTCGACATCGCTCGGCGCGGTGGACGGCAGCGGGTGAGCCTCAGCGGGTGCGGCCGCCGGCGGTCGGGCCGCGGTGGCGGCGGTCTCGGGTGCAGCCGCGTCCTTCTTGCTGCAGCCCGCAAGGATCGCGACGACGGTCAGGGCCAGCAAACTGCCATGGGTTGCCTTGATCACGGGGTGGAATCTCCAGAGTCATGACTACGGGGTGAAGGGCGGGAGTCTAATCGACCGCTTGCTGCCGCGCATGCGCACCTCGCAGCTCCGCGTCGAGGCTGTGCACAGCCATTGCCCCGACTGAATCTGTCGGGATCGCTGTGTGCGGGTGCGTACGGAACATGTTGCGGTTAATCGCTATACGAGGCGGTATGATCAAGAACCTACTATGCCGGCGACCCGCCGGTTTTCGCCGGCTGGTCACGTGATTTGTGGGCCGCTTGCCGCGGTGCATCGTCGAACGAGTCTGGGAGTCATCCATGAAGATTGCAGGCGCCCGAGGCATGACGCGATCGCGTTTGCCACTAATTGCCGTACTGGCTCTCGCCGCCACGATCGGCATCGCTGGTTGCAGCGGCGACAGCGCGGACGACGTCGCCGGACCCACCGGCCCGACGGGTCCGGTCGGCCCGACCGGTCCCACCGGCCCGACGGTGCCCCCGACCGAGCCGATCGACAGCGGCGGTCCGGTCACCATCGGTGACGGCACGACGCTCACCGCGGAGCAGATCGAGCAGATCGGCGGCCTCGTCGCGACCATCGACAGTGTGAGCCTGAGCGCCACGCCGTCGCCCGTCGTCGAGTTCACCGTGGAGACGGTCCATGGCGGCCCGGTGCTGGGCCTGGCACCTGCCGTCACGCGCTTCATGGTCTCGAAGCTCGTGGACGACCCGGCCGGGCGGGTGCCGTCCCGCTGGCAAAGCTATGTGAACCGTTCCGTCACGCCGTCGGCGGGCAGTCCGGCGGTGCTCGCGAACGCCATCCAGGCCAACACCGAGACCGCGGCGGCCGCCCGCTGGGTCGAACTAGGCGACGGCAAGTACCGCTACACGTATGCCGTCGACCTCGACGGCGTCGCCGCGCCGATCGCGGTGGCGTATGAACCGGCACTGACCCACCGGGTCGGCCTCGAGATCCGCATGTCGGGTGCGGCAGAGGAACTGGCACCCGACAACCCGGTGCAGGACTTCGTCCCGAACGGCGGCGCCGGCTCCGGCAGCAAGCTGGTGGCGGCGACCGAGAACTGCGCGGACTGCCACGTGCGCTTCGACCTGCACGGCGGGCCGCGGCGCACCAACGAATACTGCGTGACCTGCCACAACCCGGGCACCGTCGATCCGGACACCGGCGAGGACCTCGGCATGGCCTACATGGCCCACTCGATCCACCTCGGTGAGGCACGAGCCGAGCCCTTCAAGGTGTGGGGGTTTACGGGCGAGTTCGACTTCAGCGAAGTCACGTATCCGCAGTCGACGCTGTTCTGCGAGACCTGCCACACGGAGTCGGCTGCCGCACCGGATGGCGACGACTGGAAATTGCGGCCATCGACCGCGGCCTGCGGTGGCTGCCACGTCGAAGGAGTCGAAAAGTCGGGCCCGGATCCGACCACGGGCCGCTACACGTATCGCTTCCAGCACTCTACGTTCGACTTCGCGGCCACAGACGTCGATTGCGTCGGCTGCCACCGGGTCGGCGGTGCGGCGGGTGACATTCTCGAAACGCACCAGAAGCCGGTGTTCGACTCGGGCAACCGCAACGTCCGGTTCAGCGTCGAGCGCGGCCGTGATTTCAGCTACGAAATCCGCAGCGTGACGGATGCCGTGGCCGGCAAGGCGCCGACGGTGAAGTTCCGGATTCTCGACAAAGGCGTGCCAGTCGACGTCACGAGCCTCACTGCCGCGAACGGCCAGTTGTCCCTCGGCCTCGCGTGGTCGACCAATGACTTCCACAATGTGGCTGACCTCAGCACGGGGGTGCTGGCGGGGGCTCGGGGGCGGTCACTGGTGATCGACTTGATCGCCAACAAGGCGGCGCTCGTCGCCGATGTCGAAGGCGGCTTTACCTACACGTTGGCGAGCGCGCTGCCCGCCGGCGTCAATGGCGACGTCATGGTGACGTTGTACGGTCGGCGGCAGTTCGCAGACGACTCGCGCGCGTATCCCCAGAGCGCAGTCTTCTTCCCGGGTGCCGAGCGGCAGGAACTCGTTTCCCAGGAGAAGTGCGAGAACTGCCACGAGTTCGTCGAGGCCCATGGTGGAAGCCGGGCCGGTAACCCGATGATGTGCAACGCCTGCCACAATTCGAGCGGCGGGTGGGCCGCCGAAGGCTTCGGCCCGATCGCGTTCGGTGCGTTCGCTCACAACCTCCACGCGGGCAAGATCGAGGAGATTGGCGAGATCACCTATCCGCAGAGCCTCAGCCGGTGCGAGGCGTGCCACCTCGAAGGCACGTATTACGCGGCGCGCACGGACGCGCTGCCCATCAGCACGGATGCGGGCCCGGACCAGGACCTCGTCGCAAGCGGCATCCAGAACCAGAACCTGTTCGACGACATCTGGGATTCCGCGACGGCCGGCACCTGCGGCACCTGCCATGACTCCGGCCCGGCCAAGGCCCACATGGCGCAGAACGGCGGTGCGTTCGACGTGGCCGGCGGTAAGTCGCTGACGCCGTCGTCGGCGACCGAGGCCTGCGCCGTCTGCCACGGCCCGGGCCGAGCGGTGGACACGGTCAAGGCACACGCCGAGTGATGACGACGGGCCGGGTGCCGCTGGGCGCCCGACCTCCGCCCCGACGAGGATGGGAGTTCGAATCATGATATTGCTCAACGCCCGGGAGCCGGTTCGGCGCAGCCCGCGATGGTTGCCGTTGCTCGCCTGCGTCGCTCTGGCACTGGCGGCCTGCTCCGGCGACGACGCCAGGACAGGTTCGGAGGGTTCGCCGGGACCCGTCGGCCCTCCCGGTCAGCCGCCCGCAGGCGGCGGGGTGCCAGTCAGTTCGGCGAGCTTGATCAAGGCGTCGATCGTCAGCGCCAGCGTGCCCGACGACGGCAAGCCCGTCATCGAAGTCCGCCTGGTCAACGAGTCGGACCAGCCGGTGACGGGCCTGGCAGCCGCCAACATCAGTTTCGTGCTTGCGAGGCTCGAGCCCGGCATCAACGGCAAGTCGAGCAGCTGGCGTGCGATCACGCGCCGCACGGAAGCGTTCCCCGGCACGCCGGCGCCGGTGCCGGCGAGCGCCGTGACGGGAACGGGCCCGACGAACCAGGCCACCACCGAGCCGGCCACCCGGGGCAAGTGGGTCGAGAGCGCCGCCAGCAACGGTGTTTACTCCTACACGTTCGCGCAGAGCCTGGCCGGCATCAGCGACATTCCGTACGACGCGGCGCTCGTGCACCGCGCCGGTCTCGAGATCCGCCTGCGACCCGCGGGCGCGATGGAGTTCATTCCGGCCAACAACGCCGTCTTAACCTGGACGCCCGCGACGGGCGGCGCGGTCGAATCTGGCCGCGAGATCGTGGACAACGACACCTGCAACGCCTGCCATGACCAGCTCGCGTTCCACGGCGGCGCGCGCTTCGACCTGCAGTACTGCGCCATGTGCCACGAGTCTTACTCGTTCGACGCGCAGACCGGCAACACGATCGATCTCAAGGTGATGATCCACAAGATCCACCGCGACAAGCTGCCGACCGGTCCGTACGCGATCTTCGGCTACAACAACGCCTTTTTCGATTACTCCGAAATCCAGTTCACGCAGGACCAGCGCAACTGCCAGACCTGCCACGAGGAGAGCGACACCGACACGCCGCAGGCCAGTAACTGGCGCCTCACGGTCAATCGCGAAGCCTGCGGCTCGTGCCACAACGCCGTGAATTTCGATACCGGGACTGGCCATGGTGGCGTCGCGGCGACGGACGACCAGTGCTCGGCCTGCCACGGTCCGAGTTCCAGCTTCGGCGTGCGCGCCGACCAGGTGCACTTCGATCCGCTGCTCCGAGCGGGCGAACAGTTCAGGTACGAGGTCCTCAAGGTCGTCGACAGCGGCCCAGGCCTGAAGCCCACCGTGACCGTCCGTGTGACGGACCCGACCAACAACGACGCAGCGTACGACATCAAGGCTGCCGGCGGCCCATTCCAGATCGGCAACGCCTCGCTGCGGGTCGACATCGCATTCTCCACGCGGCCCGACTTCACCAACACGGGCAGCGGTTCGGCGACGGCGACGACCGGCACGCCGGCGCAGCCGATCAGCATCGACGTCAAGTCCAACGGCGTGCCGGATGCTGAGTTCCCCGGCGCCTTCAAGGCCACCGCAACGGTCGCGATCCCGGCCACCGCCACCGGCTCGGGCAGCGCGATCCTCGAAGGCCGCCCGAACGTGCGCATCGACACCAACCGCGACGGCGTCCTCGAGACGGTTGCCGTGCCAGTGGTGGCGAGCGGCAAGACCTTCGCGATCACCGACACCACGCCGGTGGCCTACCGCCAGGTCGTGGACATCGCCAAGTGCAACGACTGCCACAAGCAGCTGTCGCTGCACGGCGAGAATCGTTCCGGCAACGCCGAACTGTGCGCGACTTGCCACAACCCGAATGCGACCGACATCGCGCGCCGGGTCGCCGGCTCGAACTGCGAGGCCGTCACGGGCACGCTCGACGACCAGACCATCGACTTCAAGGTGATGGTGCACGCAATCCACGCGGGCGCCATCGCGAACTACATGGTCTGCGGCTACGGCAACACGGGCTACGACTTCAGTCAGGTGAGGTACCCGGGCAAGCTCAACAATTGCGAGGGCTGCCACCTGCCCGACACGTACTACCCGCCGGATGCGCCGACGGCGCTGGCGACGACGATCGACGCCGCGCCGGCCGCGAATCCCGATCGCTCGACGCCGCTCGGCGACACGGCGGTCTCGCCTGCGACAGCCGTGTGCTCGACCTGCCACACGAGCGTGGCGGCCCGTAACCACATGCGGACGAGCGGGGGTTCGTTTGACGCCACCAAGGATGCTGACAGCAGGATTTCCAGCGCGCCCGTAGAGGACTGCGGTACCTGCCACGGCCCGGGACGTAGCGCGGACGTGAAGACCGTGCACGGCATCGGCCAGTTCAACTTCAATTGAGGCAGACCATGAGTCATTCGAAGACGCTGTCACGCGGCCTGTTGGCGCTGGCCATGCTGCTGCCGTTCTCCCTGCTTGCGCAGGAGCCGGCCGCACCCGAGGCCTCCGCAGCGGCCGCTGCGACCCCCGCTGCACCGGCCGCCACCCCGGCCGTCACGTTCAGCAAGAAAGGCGCCGACACGTGCCTCGGCTGCCACGACGACGAGGTGACGCTGGCGGTGTTCCACACGAAGCACGGACAGCCCGCCGACGCCCGCAGTCCGTTCGGCCAGGGGCAGTTGCAGTGCGAGGCCTGCCACGGCCCGGCCGGCGACCACACCAAGCGCGTCAAGAAGGGCGAGACGCGCCCGCCGGTGATCCGCTTCGGGCGCGATTCCGAGGCGCCGGTCGCGGTGCAGAATGGCATGTGCCTCAACTGCCACGAGAAGTCGATGGCGGCGGCCTGGCACAGCGGCCCGCACGACGCCGCGCAGGTTTCTTGCGCCTCGTGCCACGACAGCCACGCTCGCAAGGATGCCGTGCTGGCGAAGCGCACGCAGGCCGACGTCTGCTATACCTGCCACGTCGCCGAGCGCAGCCAGTTCCTGAAGCCGTTCGCGCATCCGGTGCGGCAGGGCCAGCTCGCCTGCAGCGACTGCCACACCCCGCACGGCACGACCGCCGAGAGCCAGCTGATCAAGGCGACGCTAAACCAGACCTGCTACGAATGCCACGCCGACAAGCGCGGCCCGTTCCTCTGGGAGCACGCCCCGGTCGCCGAGGACTGCTCGTCCTGCCATTCGCCGCACGGCGCATCGAACCCCGGCATGCTGAAGGCGCGCGGGCCGGTGCTGTGCCAGTCGTGCCACTCGCAGCAGGGTCATCCGAGCATCGCCTACGGCCCGTCGGGCCTGCCCGGCGCGGGCGGCCCCGCGGTGTCCTCGCTGGCCCTAGGCAACTGCATGAACTGTCATTCGCAGGTGCACGGATCGAACCATCCCTCGGGCGCGACGCTGACGCGGTGAACGCCGCTCGCCGTCCTCCCGTCGCAGCCAAGAACCTGGTGAAGCCCATGGAAACCCGCAGCATCCTCGTCCAGCTCGCCGTCGCGTCGATCCTGTCGGCGGCCGGCACCGCGTCGGCCCAGCAGGCGGCCGCGCCCGACACGAGCGAGTGGACCTGCACCAAGTGTCCCTTCGAGCGTGGCTACCGCTCCACGGTGGAGGCGGGCGGTGCTTACGTCGACGAGAGTTCGGCGAAATTCGGCAATGCCACCGGCCTCGACGAGGACGGCGGCTACGTGATCGCCAATGCCGAGGGCCGCGCGGCCCACGAGTCCGGCTACGTGATCGACTACGAACTGACCGACCTCGGGCTCGATTCGCGCGAACTGCGCATCGAGGGCGGCAAGCAGGGCAGTTACGATTTCGCGTTCTTCTACGACGCGATCCCGCGCCGCATCTGGGACACGACGTCGACCGTCTTCGGCGGCGTCGGCAGCAGCAACCTGACCTTGCCCGCCAATTGGGTCGATGCCGGCAGCACTGGCGGCATGACGGCGCTCGACGCCAGCCTGCGTGACGAGGACGTCGGTTTCGACCGCGATCGCTACGGCGCCGCAGGCCGATTCTGGCTCGGCGGGAACCTGCTGTTCGACGTGGACTACCGGCGCGACGAACGCGACGGCACACGCACGCAGCTCGGGTCGTTCGGCAGTGTGTCGAGCGAGCTGATCAAGCCAGTGGACGACGCCACGGACCGCCTCGATGCGACGGTGCGCTACCAGGCCGCGAAGTGGTTCGTCGAGGCCGGGTACTCGGGCTCGATCTACGACACGAAGGCCGCTTACCTGCGCTGGGACAACCCTTTCACGGCGATGGTGCCCGGCGGGGACACCGGGCAGATGGCCCTCGCGCCGGACAATGACTATCACGAGTTCAACGTCGCGGCGGGCTGGCTGGGCTTGCCTGGCAACTCGACGATCGCCGTCTCGGCGGCCACCGGCAAGGGATCGCAGGACATCGGCTTCCTGCCCTATACGCTGAACCCGCAGCTCGCGACCGATGCGCTGCCGGCGACCAACCTCGACGGCGAGGTGAGCGTGACCCGCTTCGACCTCACCGTGACCTCGCGGCCGCTCGACCGTCTGCGGCTGCGCGGGTCCGCCACCTACGACGAACGCGACAACGACAGCGGCCAGGTCCTGTTCACGTCGATCGTGCACACGGACCTGTTCCCGGTGACCGACGATCGCACCAACCCGGTCTACGGGTTCGAGCGCATGCGGCTGATCGGCAGCGCCGATTTCGCGGTCTACGATGACCTGTCGGTCGGCATCGGCGGCGAGTACCGCGAGACGGACCGTACTGGCGCCCCACAGGAAGTTCGCAGCGAGACGCTGTACGACGGCTGGGGCAAGGTGCAGTACCGGCCGAGCGGCAACTTCGGCATCGTCGTCAAGGGTGGCGCCGAGGAGCGTGATCCCGACAGCTACGACCTGGCCGTCGCCGCGGCCAACGGGCAGAACACGTGGATGCGCAAGTACAACATGGCCTACCGTTACCGCGGGTACGGTGAAGTCATGGCGGATTTCGCGCTGCCGAACCTGCCGCTCTCGTTCTCCGTCAGCGGGTTCTACGCCGACGACAGTTACACCAAGACCGTCGTCGGAGTGCTCTCCGGCATCGACCGTCGCTATGCCCTCGACATGGCCTGGGCCGTCAGCGAGAAGATCAGCGCCTATGCGACCTTCGGCGAGGAGCGAGTCGACTCGAAGACGCGCGGCAGTTCCGTGTTCGGGACGCCCGACTGGCGCGCCGACGTCAATGACGATTTCCAGACCTACGGTGCCGGCGTGCGCGCGCAGCTGAGCGAGAAGCTCAGCGTCGACGTCAACTACACCAATGCCGACGGTGATTCGGACACACGGCTGCGCGGCGTGTCGGCCGGCGATTTCCCCACCGTCGAGAGCCGGCTGGACAGCCTGAGCGCCGATGTGAGCTACGCGCTGTCGGAGCGGATGGATCTCGGCCTGACCTGGATCTACGAGAAGTACGACAGCGAAGACTGGGCGCTCGGCGGCATCGAGCCCGCGACGTTGCCGACCATCCTGGCACTCGGGGCCGACCCGTACGAGTACGAGGTCAACTACGTCGGCGCCACGCTGCGTTACTACTTCGGCCCGCGCAAGGTCACATTGCCTGAGTGATCCTGCGCGGACGCGCGTCGCTGGATGGCGCGCGTCAGGCCGCGGAACAGGAACAGGTGCGCCGGCACCAGCAGGTACCAGTACACCAGCCCGGGTACGCCCGCCGGGTGCCAGTAGGCGGTTGCGTTGACGCTCGAGCCTGAGCCGCCCGGGCCCGGTTTGACGACGAACTCGAGCACGCCCGCGCCGGGCCCTTTCATCTCCATCAGCAGCGTGAGCCGCCGGCCCGGCTCGAGTGCGATCACGCGCCAGGAATCCACGACGTCACCGACCCGCAGCTCGGTCGGATGTCGGCGGCTGCGACGGAAGCTCGGCCCGCCGAGGGGCCAGTCGAGCGCCCGACGGACCCACCAGAGGCTGTTGGCGAAGAAATAGCCTTCGGCGCCGCCGATCCGGCAGACCACGCGGAACACCTGCTCCGGCGTCGCGGGCCCTTCGGCCGTGGCACCCGCGCGCTTGGCATAGAAGCCGTATTCGGGGTGGAAGTTGCGGCACGCGATCGCGCCCTCGACCCAGCGTGCGGTGGCGTCGTGCCGGCGGTCGGCTTCGATAGCAGCTCGGATGGCCTCCTCGAGCCCCATGAGGTGCCGCGGCACCAGGCGCCGCAGCTCGGCGTCGTCCGCGACGAAGTCGTGCTCCAGGCCCTCGACGAGCGCCTGGGCGACGTTGGTCGGCACCGACGTGACGAACCTGAGCCAGTACGCGGACAGGCGCGGGGTCAGCACCGGCACCGCGAGGATCCGGGGCTGCCGCCCGACCAGCCGGCCGTAGCAGCGCATGATTTCCTCGTAGGTGACCGCGTCCGGCCCGCCAGCATCGAGGATGCGGCCCGCGGCGGCGGGAAGGTCCGCGACGGCAATCAGGTAGGCGAGCAGGTCCGGCAGCGCGATCGGCGTCGAGCGCGAGCGCACCCACGCGGGCGTGATCATCGCCGGCAGGTGATTGACCAGGTCGCGGATCACTTCATAGGCCGCCGAGCCCGGACCGATGATCATGCCGGCCCGGACTTCGGTCACGGGCACCGGGAAGCTGCGCAGCAGCTCACCGGTCTCGGCGCGCGAACGCAGGTGCTGCGATCTCGGGTTCGGGGGAATCAGGCCGCCGAGGTACACGATGCGGCGCACACCCGCCGCCGCTGCAGCGCGCGCGAAATTCTCCGCGGCCTGCCGATCGATCGCGGCGAAATCCCGGCCCGCGGCCATCGAGTGCACGAGGTAGTAGGCGACGTCCACGCCGGCCAGCACGGCCGGCAGCGTGACCGGGTCGAGTGCGTCGGCCCGCGCCAGGTCTACGCCGGACCAGCCGCGACCCTCCAGGACCTCGACGTTGCGCGCAGTCGCGCGAACACGCCGCCCGCTGCGCTGCAACTCCGGCACGAGGTTGCTGCCGATGTAGCCGCTCGCGCCAAAGACGAGGTGCATGGGCGGGGCTGGCCTCAGGCCCGCGCCGCGCCGGCATTACGCACGCGCACGGCTTCTTCCTGGTCGACGGCGTCGAGCTGTTCCTCGATGAAGCGCAGCGAGCCGTCGATCTCTGGCAGCACGACGTTCTCGAGCGCCCGTGCGCGCCGCTCCGTGCGGATGTACTCGCGCACCAGCCGACGCAGGTTGGCGACGCAGGCGGCGAGCTCCGCCTGGCGTTCGATCAGCCGCCGGAACGCCGCCGCGCAGCGGCGCGCTTCGGGCGTGGCGGGACGTGGTGCCGCGTCGGCCGATGGCGCGCGCGCCTCGAGCACGGCTTCGGCGAGGCGCAGCCCGAGGAAGGATTGCTCGTGGACACGCAGCAGCGACGCGCCGAGATCGAGCTTGGGCTCCACGGTCAGCTCGTCGAACCCGTGCACGCCCACGGCGGCCTCGAAGGCCGCGAGCGCCTCCGCGCCGAGACGTTCGAGCTCCTGCTGCAGGCTGGCGTAGCTGCGCAGCTGGCGCATGATTTCCGTGGCCAGCAGCACGCGCTTCTCGTCGAGCAGCTCGTAGCCCTCCTGGATGAGCCGCCGCTCGTCCTTCAGCTCGAGGAAGGCGACCCGGGTCGCAAGCACCTCGCCGCCGGCTTCAGCCATGGGCCGGCTCGTCGAGGTGGCGCTTGATCTGCGCGTCCGAGAGGCGCGTGAGCTCGGTGCGCGGCAGACCGCGCAGCACGCTCCAGCCGGCCGCCATGCTCTCCTCGAGCGTGCGGGAGGCGGGCTGGTTCAGGAACTGCTCCTCGAAGCGCTGCCCGAACTCGAGGAACTTGCGATCCGCCTCCGGCAGGCCCTGTTCGCCCATCACGCTCGCGAGCGTCCGCACGCGCACAGCGCGCGCGTAGGCAGCGAACAGCTGGTGCGCGAGCGCCGGGTGGTCCGCGTCCGTGTAGCCTTCGCCGGTGCCGGCGTCCATCAGCCGCGACAGGCTCGGCAGCACCTTGATCGGCGGGTAGATGCCGCGGCGATCGAGCTCGCGGTCGATCACGATCTGCCCTTCGGTGATGTAGCCGGTCAGGTCGGGGATCGGGTGGCCGATGTCGTCGCCCGGCATCGTCAGGATCGGCAGCTGCGTCAGCGTGCCGGCCTTGCCGCGGATGCAACCGGCGCGTTCGTACAGCGCGGCGAGGTCGGAATACATGTAGCCCGGATAGCCCTTGCGCCCCGGAATCTCGCCGTGGCTCGCCGAGACCTCGCGCAGCGCCTCGCAGTAATTGGTCATGTCCGTCAGGATCACGAGCACGTGGCGCCCCTCGACGAACGCGAGGTATTCCGCAGCCGTGAGCGCGTAGCGAGGCGTGAGCAGCCGCTGCATGCCCGGCTCGTCGGCGAGGTTCAGGAACAGCACGGTGTGGCCGAGCGCGCCGCTCGACTCCATCGCGAGGCGGAACTGCTCCGCCGTGTCGTGCGGCACGCCCATGCCGGCGAACACGACGGCAAAGTCGCTACTCGCGCCGCCGCGCAGCCGCGCGCGCTGCGCGATCTCGGTCGCGATCCGATCGTGGGGCAGGCCGCCCGCGGAGAACAGCGGCAGCTTCTGCCCGCGCACGAGGCTGTTCAGCAGGTCGATGGCCGACACGCCCGTCTCGATGAAGTCGCGCGGCAGCGCGCGCCACGACGGATTGATCGCGAGGCCTTCGATGCGCATGCGAGCCCGCGCCGCGACCGGCGGCCCGCCGTCGATCGGCCGGCCGACGCTGTCGAAGATGCGGCCGAGCAGGTTGGGACCGACGCCGAACAGCAGCGGCTCCGGGCGCAACCGCACGCGAGTCCCCTCGAGGCCGAGGCCGGCCGTCGACTGCAGGACCTCGATCACCATGGACTGCTCGTCGAGCGCGGCGACGCGGCCGAGGCGCGCCTTTCCATCCTGGCCGATCACTTCGACGGCCGCGTTCAGGCCTACCCGTGCCGCCCGCTTCGCGAACAGCAGCGGCCCCTCGATGCGGGTGACGGCGCCTTCGAGCAGCAGGTCAGCGAACATTGGCGGTCACCGTGTGCAGCGCGTCGAATTCGTAGTCGAGCTGGTGCGGCAGCTGGGCGAGCTTGCGCAGGTCGCCCTCGCCGAACTCCTCGCCGAGCCGCTGCAGCAGCCGCACGACCGGCATCTCGGCGAGCCGCGCCGGCGCGACCCCGGCCTGCACCGCGGCCTCGGCGCGATCCATGAACGACAGCAGCACCGAGATCATCGCCGCCTGGCGCTGCGGCGAGCAGTAGCGGTCCACTTTGGAGAACGATGACTGGCGCAGGAAGCCTTCGTTGACCAGGTCGGCGCAGAGCAGCTTCAGCTGCTGCTGCGCGGGCAGCGCGTCGCGGCCGACGATGCGGGCCATCCGCTCGAGGTGCGACTGCTGTTCGAGCAGCGCGAGCACTCGCTGGCGCTGCGTGATCCAGTCCGGGTTGCCCGACAGTTTCCACCACGCGGCGAGCGCGTCGGCGTCCGCGCTGTAGGACTGCAACGGATGGATGGCCGGGTAGAACCGCGCCTGCGCGCGCTGCCGGTCGAGCGCCCAGAAGCAGCGGACGTAGCGCTTGGTGTGCAGCGTCACGGGCTCGGAGAAGTCGCCCGCCGGCGGGCTGACCGCGCCGATGATCGTGACCGAACCTTCCTGGCCGCCCAGCGTGGTCGCGCGTGCCGCACGCTCGTAGAACTCGGCGAGCCGCGAACTGAGGTAGGCGGGATAGCCCGCTTCGCCGGGCAGCTCGCCGAGCCGCCCCGAAACCTCGCGCAGCGCCTCGGCCCAGCGGCTCGTCGAGTCGGCCATCAGCGCGACGTGCAGGCCCTGGTCGCGGAAATACTCGGCGACCGAGATCGCCGTGTAGATGCTCGCCTCGCGCGCGGCCACCGGCATGTTCGACGTGTTTGCGATGATCACCGTGCGTTCGGCCAGCGGCCGGCCGGTGCGCGGGTCCTCGAGTTTCGGGAACTCGTCGAGCACCTCGGCCATCTCGTTGCCGCGCTCGCCGCAGCCGACGTAGACGATCACGTCGGCGTCGCACCACTTGGCGAGCGCTTCCTGCAGCACGGTCTTGCCCGTGCCGAAGCCGCCGGGCAGCGCGGCGCGACCGCCGCGGGCCACCGGGAACAGCGTATCGAGGATGCGCTGGCCCGTGATCATCGGCGCGCTGGCCGGCAGGCGGTTCGCGACCGGGCGCGGTGTGCGCACCGGCCACGCGTGGCGCATCGCGACCCGCTGCTGCGTGCCGTCGACGCCCACGAGCACGGCGATCGGCTCGTCCTCCGGGTACTCGCCCTCCGGCGCGATCGACTCGATCCGCCCGCCGTATCCCGGCGGCACCAGGATCGACTGTCGCCGTGCGCCGGCGACGGTGCCGAGCGTGTGCCCGGCCTTGACCTGCGTGCCCGCCGCCGCCTCCGGCGTGAACTGGAAGCGCGCGGGCGCGCGCGCGCCGATGCCCGGTTGGATCTCGAAGTCGTCGGTGCCCGTGAGCGGCCGCAGCAGGCCGTCGAAGATGCCACCCAGCAGCCCGGGCCCGAGGTTGACCGAGAGCGACCGCCCGGTGCCCTCGACGCCCTGGCCCGGCTCGAGTCCGGTCGTGTCCTCGTAGACCTGCGCCACGAGCTCGTCGCCTTTCAGCTGGATGACCTCGCCGAGCAGGCGGCGCGGACCGACGGACAGCGCCTCGTAGACTGTAAACGGCCCCGTCATGCGCGCGCGCAGCACGGGCCCTCCGATCCAGGTGATCAGTGCTCGGCTCACGTCAGCGATCTCCCGCGCTGCTCGAGCAGCGCATCGAGTTCCGCGAGCAATTCGGCTTCGACCCGCTCGCGCGACGCGAGCAGTCCCGGCACGCTCGCATCCACGCAGGCGAGGCCGCGACGCAGGCGCAGGCCGGGGCCGAGCCCGTCCACCTGGCGAACTTCGACGGCCGCGTCACCCTGCTCGCGCAGGCATTGTTCGGCTTGCGCCGCGGCATCGGCGGCCAGCGCGGCATCCACCTCGATCGCGAAGCCGCCGCTGCCGGTCAGCGTGCGGCGCGCGACCGCGCAGGCGGCCTCGCACCAGCGGCGGCGCGAGTCCGCGTCCTGCCAGACGGCGGCGAGCGCCGCGGGCAGTGCCTGCCACGCCGAGTCCATCAGCCCGCGCAGCACGCCCTGCTCGTGCTGGCGAGCGGCCGTCTCCAGCGCCGCACGCCGGTCCGCGAGCGCGCGCTCGACGGACAGTCGCGCCTCGCCGGCGGCCTGCCGCATGCGTGCCCGGGCTTCCTCGCGCGCTCGCGCGACGATCGTGCGTGACTGTTCCTCCGCGGCGTCGCGCGCACGCCGTGACAGCGTTTCCTGCTCGCGCGCGACGCGGCGCAGCAGTGCTTCCATCTGGGCCTGCACGATGCTTTCGGGCGCGCTCATGGTTCGATCCCCAGGGCCATTCGCACGTCGCGCGCGACATCCGGCGCCGGATGCCGGCCGTGCACGTCCGGCACGATGGCGACGAGTGGACGGTCGCCGAGCACGGCGGCCTCGAGTTCGTCGCGCGGCAGCGCTGCGGCGACGTCCGCCGACAGCAGGATCAGGTCGGCCTCGGCTTCGATCGCGCGGCGGAACGTGTCGGCCGCTTCCGCTGGCGAAGGGACACGCACTTCGGCGCCCGCGAGCCGGTACCCGGCCCCCGTCGCCTCGTCGCCAATGTAGTGGACGCGAGCCACGTCAGCCCAGGCGGTTCAGGATCAGGATCGAGACGATCAGCCCGTAGATCGCGATGCCCTCCGCGAGGCCGACCATCACCAGCACGCGACCGAACAACTCCGGCTTCTCGGCGAGCGCGCCGAGCGCAGCCGTGCCGACCTGCGCCACCGCATAGCCGGCGCCGAGCGCGGCCAGGCCGGCCGACGCCGCCGCGGCGACGAAGCCCCAGCGCAGCACGCTCGGATCGACGGGCACGGCCGCCGCTTCCGCGGCCAGTGCCGGGCCGGCAACGAACAGCGCCATCGTCGCGATGACGGCGGTGGCGATGCCGAGGACGGCGATCGCGATCATCCAGCGGATCGGGGATTTCATGGCTTGCTCCGGGGCAGGGGTTCCGATGGGGGAGACGGCGGCAGCAGCGGCTCGAACGGCCGGCCGCGCGCCGACAGGAAGCGGATGAAGAATTCGAACAGGATCAGGCGCGTGGTCTGGATGCCGACCACCAGGCCCTCGAGCGCGACGATCGCCGCATTGCCGAGCACGAGCACGGGCCAGTAGGCGGGTCCCGCGGCCTCGGCGATGCCGACGACGGCGACGCACAGTCCCGCGTGCGCCAGCGCGAACGCGCCGACGCGCACGAACGACACCGTGTTCACGCCAAGCTGCAGCATGCTCTCGATCGCTTCGCCCGCGGCCTGGCCCAGCGCGCCGAGTCGGTCCTGCGGCGAAACGGCCGCCGCACCGGCCAGCGCCCAGACGATTCCGGCCGGCAGGGCCCAGAACAGGCGGGCGTCGATGATCGCGCCGATGATCCCGAGGTAGGCGACCAGGATGCCGGCGTCCGTCGCGAGCCAGCGTCGCAGCTCGCCACGCCAGTGGAACTGCAGCGCGTTCAGCAGCAGCCCGGCCAGGATGACGACGACGCCGAACGTGAGCGCCGTGCCCAGCACGAGCAGCGGCTGGCTGAGCGGGTGGATCCACAGCGCCGGAATCACGTCCTCGCGCGCGAACACGCTGCCGAACGCGAAACCGAAGGCGATCGCCGCGATGCCGCCCGGCATCAGCAGCCGCAGTGCCGGCAGCCGGTGGCGCAACGCGAATCCCGCGATCGCGACGATGAGTCCCTGCACCACGTCGCCGAACATGAAGCCGAACATCAGCGGCGCGACGAACGCGACCACGATGCTCGGGTCAGCCTCGCGCGTGCCCGGGACACCCATCAGCCCGCCGAACACCTCGAAGGGGCGCGCCCAGGCCGGATTGCGCAGCACCGAAGGCGGGATCAAATCCTCCGGTGCCGGCGTGCTGCGCAGCAGGTAGTGCAGGTCTCGAGCGTCGAGCGCGGCGCGCAGCCGGGAGTCGTCGGGATCGGCGCACCACCCGGTGACCCAGGCGAAATGCTCGGTCACGGGCAACTCGGGCACGTGGGTCACCAGCCATGCGGCCAGCGCGAGCTCGCCGATCGCCGCGGGCAGCCCGTGCTGCCGGCACAGCTGCTCGAGCTCGCCGCGCGCGGCCTGCTCGCGCCGGGCGATGTCGTCGCGTCGCGCTGTGAGATAGCGGTCGAGCGCACCGGGGTCGGCCGGCAGGTCCGCCGGCAGCGCGATGGTCCGCGCCTTGCGCGCCGCGAGGGCCTGGTCGAGCGCGGTGATTTCCGCGGGCGGACCGACCGCGAGCAGAAACAGCCCGCGCTCGAGCGGCACGCGCTGCACCAGCACATCGGGCGGGAGCGCCTGCGGTGCATCGCCCTCCGGCAGCACATAGGCACGGCCAGCGAGTACCGGGCCGGCCGCGGCGACCTGGTCGAGTCGCGCGAGCGCGGCGCCGGAGCGCTCCCGCAACTGCATCAGCAGGTCCGTTTCCTCGGCGGCCTGCGCGAGTCCTTCGAGCTCCGCGATCAGCGGATCGGCCGCGGCCGCCCAGGCGCGAACCTGCTCGAGCGCATCGCGCGGGGCTTCGAGCAGCTCGTGCTCGGGACCGGGCGTGCACCGCTCGGCGCGCGGCCAGAAGTGGCCGTAGCGCCGGGCCAGCGTTTCATAATCGGCCAGCGTCGTGCGCAGGTCCGGCAGCGCGAGCCGCGAATCGGAGCGACTGTAGGCCTGCAGTTGCACCGAACCCGTTGCCGCCAGGCAATCGAGCACCGCGCCGAGTTCCTCGCGCGAGGTCAACAGTTCGAACCAGTTGGCCGATGCGGGCCGCAGGATCATGGTGCGGCCACCGGTGCTTCGCGCAATGCGCGCACGGCCAGCGCGCCGCGCAGCTGCCGCAGCTCGAGAGCGAGCAGGCCCAGGTAGGCCGCCGCCGCGACGGGCGACAGCGGATGCCGCCGGAACAGGACCTTGAGCTGCTGCGCCAGGGCCTGCAGCGACTCCTGCGACGTGGCCTCGTCGGGCGCGGCGGCGCGACGGGCGCGATGCTCGCGAACCGCGCGCAGCAGCCGTTCGAGCGGCGCGCGAGCGGCGCGGTCGTCGGGCCAGAGCGACTGCCAGTGCCGTGTCCACGCGCCACGCACGTCGGGCGGCGTGGTGAAGCCGGTGGCGAGCGGTGCCAGCGGCGTGTGCGCGAGCGCCATTGCGCGCTCGCGCGGGTCGCGGGCGACGATCGGACCCAGGACCGGGTCCGCGCGCATCCAGGCCGGCGCACGGCCACCGCGCGCGAGCTTCTGCAGTGCCGGCAGGTAGGTGATCCAGCGCATCCAGCGCGTGCCCTCGCGCCATTGCTCGGGCTGCCAGTCCGCGACCTCGTCGACGGCCCGCAGCCATTCGTCGCGCAGCCGACGCTCGATCTCGTGGACGCCGGGCCGGGCCGGCAGCCGGCTCGTCCAGCGCGCCAGCGCATTGCCGCGCGCGATCTGCAGCACCGCGCCCAGGTCGCGAGTGGCCGCGATGTGCTGCCAGTCCGAGGCGACGGGACGTGAGCTGAAGCGAGCCTGCAGGCGCGCCTGTGCGTAACCGTAGGCGAGGTCAGTCCCGCTCATGGGCCGCCGCCGTGAGTCGTCGCGCCAGCCGGTCGACCGCCTGTTGCGTGAGCTCCTCCAGCGTCGCGAGATCCGTGCCGGGAGCCGCGGCGCCGTGCTCGAGCCGGGACAGGGCGCGCTCCAGTTGCGCCTGTGCGGCGGCGTGCAGGCGCGATGCGCGCGTGCGCGCGCGTTCGAGCATGCGGCGCCGCTCGGCGCGCGCCGCTTCGATCAGTCCTTCCGCTTCGCGGCGGGCGGATTCAATCGCGCCGGCGGCCTCGCGCTCGGTCGCGAGAACCCGGTTGATCGCCTGGGCGACTGCTGCGTCGGGCGCACGTCTTTCCATTCGGACCCTCGCATTCCACGGCCAACATACGGGCCGGGGCGTCGAGGGTCATCCGCAGAATCCCGTACCGGATCGACGGCGAGCGAAGATTGGTCCGCGACGCGACGCGGCGCGGACGGGGCGAGGCCGTCTCAGCCGGCCTGGCCTTCCATCATCAGGCCGGTGCCGCCGCGCGAAATGTGGGCCACGACGGCTGTACGGCGATGGATCTTGGTCACGGTGCCGAGGTTGATCGCGAACGCGAGCTCGACCGTCTGCCCGCGGCGCAGTCCCATGTTGCCGGTCTCGACGAACACGCCACTCGCGCTCAGGTTCTTCGCACGACACAGCCGCTGCCGGTGCCCGGGCAGCAGCACGTAGACCGTGGTGCGGGCGCGATGGCGGGTCGTGAGTCGTCTCTCCACTGGCCGAGCTCTTTTGTATTTATCAGCATTCGCTGGCAGGCCAATTATGCACGTGCGCGCGTCGCTGTGAAGGGCCCGTCCTGTGCAGGCAGCGTTATGTCGCCTCGTGGCAATGCGACGGCGCGGCGGCGTAACGGCGGCACTGCGTTATCCTTGCGCGCAGCCCCTGGTGAGTCGCATGCCCACAGAGATTTCCACGGCCCGGTCATCGCATCGGCGCGCGCCCATCGGCGTGTTCGACTCGGGAGTCGGCGGACTCACCGTGCTGCGCGCGCTGGCTCGGGCGCTGCCTGACGAGGACTTCGTGTACCTCGGTGACACGGCGCGGCTGCCGTACGGAACCAAGAGCGCGGATTCGATCCGGCGCTACGCGCTGCAGGCGGCCGCAGCGTTGCAGGCGCGCGGCGTCAAGTGCCTGGTCGTGGCCTGCAACACGGCGTCCGCCGTTGCGCTCGATGCGCTGGTCGACGAGTTCGCACCGGTGCCGGTCGTCGGCGTGCTGCAGCCGGGCGCGGCCGCGGCTTGCCGCGCGACGCGCAGCGGCCGCATCGCGGTCATCGCGACGGAGAGCACGGCGCGCGGCGGTGCGTACCAGCGCGCCATTCATCGCGAGCTGCCGTCTGCGGTCGTCACGGCGCGCGCATGCCCATTGTTCGTGGCGCTTGCCGAAGAAGGCTGGACCGACGGCCCGATCGCCGAGGCCATCGCGCACCGCTACCTCGACGACCTGTTCCCGAGCGAACCGCCCGAGTCGGCTCCCGACACGCTGGTGCTCGGCTGCACGCACTTCCCGGTGCTCGCGCCAATGCTGGGCCGGGTGCTCGGTCCGCGCGTCGTCATCGTGGATTCCGCGGCAACGACGGCCGCGGCGCTCGTCGGTGTGTTGGATGCGCACGACCTGAGGCGGCCTCAGGGCCTCGGCCCGGGCACGTTGACGCTGCTGGCGACGGACGGCGCCGAGCGCTTTGCCCGGGTGGGCGGCACGTTCCTGGGGCGCCCGGTGGACGCGGGGCAGGTCGAGATCGTCGACCTGGGTGCCTACGTGGCGGGGGTGCGATCCAGCATCGCGAGTCCCGCCGCGCCATAGCGCTCCCCGGAAGCGCTGCCGGGCGCAAACACTCGCTGCAGCTCGGACCAGTCGCTCGCGGCGAGTTGGATGTCGAGCGCGCCAAGGTTTTCGCGCAGCCGGACCCGGCGGGTCGTGCCGAAGATCGGTACGAGGTCGGGGCCTTGGGCGAGCAGCCAGGCCAGCGCGACCTGCGCGGGGGTCGCCCGTACCTGGTCGGCCAGCGCCTCGAGCGTGCCCAGCAAACGGCGGTTCGCGTCGAAATGCTCGCCCTGGAGCCGCGGCTGGTTACGGCGGTAATCCTGCTCCGGGAACTCCTCGGCACGAACCGCCTGTCCGGCCAGGAAGCCCCGCCCGAGCGGCGAGTAGGGCACGAAGCCGACGCCGAGCTCGCGGCAGGCTGGCAGCACCTCGCGCTCGACGTCCCGCTCCCACAGCGAGTACTCGGACTGCAGCGCGCTGATCGGATGCACCGCATGGGCCCGGCGCAGCGTGGCCGCGCTGGCCTCGGAGAGACCGAGGTGGCGCACCTTGCCGGCCTGGACGAGACCGGCCATGGCCCCGACGACCTCCTCGATCGGCACCGCCGGGTCGACCCGGTGCTGGTAGAGCAGGTCGATCCGGTCGGTTCCGAGCCTCTGCAGCGAGGCCTCGACGACCTCCCGGATGTGCTCCGGGCGGCTGTCGACGCCGGTGATCCGGCCCTCGGCATCGATCTTGAAGCCGAATTTCGTCGCCAGCACGACCCGGTCCCGCCGGCCGCCGGCCAGGCAGCGGCCCAGCAGCTGCTCGTTGGAATAGGGCCCGTAGACCTCGGCGGTATCGATCAGTGTAATGCCCCGGTCCACCGCCTCGAGCAGCGTGGCCTCGCATTCCGCAGGGTCCGCGCCGCCGCTGTAGGCGAAGGTCATGCCCATGCACCCGAGCCCCAAGGCCGAGACTTCGAGGCCCTGCTGGCCGAGAGTTCGCTGCTGCATTGCCCGGCGCTCCTTAAGCTGGCGTTGACACAAGACAGGCCGCCCATGAGAATACGCGGCTCTCTGTCCGCGGAGGGGTACCCAAGCGGCCAACGGGAGCAGACTGTAAATCTGCCGGCTCATGCCTTCGTAGGTTCGAATCCTACC
>Ga0209253_10000883_pt1 | contig 26103 bp, 29 predicted proteins | sample FrelakmetBRP12BR_FD_187145 | JGI IMG/M metagenome (GOLD analysis project Ga0209253, IMG submission 187145) | Freshwater lake sediment microbial communities from the University of Notre Dame, USA, for methane emissions studies - BRP12 BR (SPAdes)... | ecosystem: Environmental > Aquatic >...
AGCGCGCGCAGCGCCTGTTCGATGAGGGGTTGCACAGCCCCGAGGTTGCCGATCGGCTGGGGATCAAACGCGACACGCTATCGAAGGCAGTGCGTGCCAGCGCACATTGCGCATAATCAGTATTATGTTAAATTTCACAAGTCCTCGCTTCATTGCAGTGCTCGGTTCAGTTCCGATAACCCGAGCAGTGTCATGAAGTTTTGCGTTGTCTGGATGGCGATGGTTTCCAGCGACGTCCCCCGGAGGCGAGCGATTTCTTCGGCGACGTGCCTCACAAAGGCAGGCTCGTTTGTCTTGCCACGATGCGGAACCGGAGCAAGATACGGGGCATCTGTCTCAATCAACAGACGATTCAGGGGAATTCGGCGCGCAACTTCCTTCAGAGCGCCCGCATTCCTGAACGTGACAATGCCAGAGAACGAGACGTAGAAGCCCATCTCCAGGGCGGCCGCCGCAACATCCCAGCCCTCCGTGAAACAGTGCATTACGCCGCCGGCCTCGAACGCGCGCTCTTCCCGCATGATCCTCAGCGTGTCGTCAGCCGCCGCGCGCGTGTGGACAATCAGCGGTTTTCGTGCCTCGCGTGCCGCGCAAATGTGCTTACGAAATCGACTGCGCTGCCACGCGAGATCGCCCTCACGCCGATAGTAGTCCAGCCCTGTCTCGCCGATCGCGACCACCCTCGAATGATCCGACAACATGACAAGTTGCTCCGTCGTCGGCTCCTCTACGCACTCGGAGTCGGGGTGCACCCCTACGGATGCCAGGACGTTCGGAAAGGACTCTGCGAGCGCTCGAATCGAAGGAAACTCGCCGAGGCTAACGCAGGCGCATAGCGCGGTGCCGACGCCGTTTGCGACCATTCTCTTTATGACTCCCTCGATATCGCCGATCAGCTCCGGGAAATTGAGGTGGCAATGCGAGTCGACAAGGAGAGGCTGCTTCACTGAAATTGATCCTTTACGCACCGGCTGTACGAGACGAGCAGTTGTTCGAAGACGAGCTGGGAATTAAGCGGATGATTGACGCGAGACTGTTGACGCACCAAAGACCGGTACAGGCTCACAAGGTGTGGCAGGTTGGTTCTTCTCGCAACGTCCCTCAGCGGACCCGCGAAGTCCAGATTGTATCGAGTACGGCCCACCAGACGATTCGTGGTCAAGTCGTATATCCATGTCTGCAGCCATCCCAAGACGATCTGAAGGTCGATCGCATCGAGCTCTGCTGCAAGTCCGACAGCATCCACGGTTTCAGCGGCCAGCGCCTCAAAAAACGCCTTTCGCCGATTGCGCTGTTCTCCCTTCTCGTTTTCCAGGGCCCGCAACGGCGCGAAGCCCGCCGCAGCGAGAGCAAGTTCTGGCTCACTTATCCCCCGCTCCGCAAGCCAATTCACGCCTTCGAGGCGAGTCGGGGCCCGCATCGGAAGGCAGCAACAGCGACTGCGTACAGTGGGAAGTATCCGATGTGGCCGGTGGCTCACCAGGAAAAACAGCACCCCCGGTGGCGGCTCCTCCAGAGTCTTGAGGAACGCGTTGGAGGCGCTCGCGCTGAGATCTTCGGCCGTGATGATCAGGACGACCTTCTTGCCGTGTCGATGCGAGGTGAGACCGAGAAACGAGGACAATTCTCGGATCTGGGCGACCGCGATTTGTCGGCCGCCGCGTTTCTCCTTGCCATCGCCTCGCGCGCCACTGCTCTGCAGACCGGTCTCGTCCCCCTGCGGCGATTCCGATTCAATGACCTTGAGGTCGGGGTGCGCTTTCTGGTCGTACCACCGGCAACTCAAGCACGCGTCACAAGGTGCAAAGCGCTCGCGAGGATCCTCGCAGAGCACTGCCTTGGCGGCCAACCGCGCGAACTGCGTCTTGCCGATTCCGACCGGCCCTGACAGGAGCAACGCGTGGGGAAGCGCTCCTGCCGCGGCGAAAAGCTGCCGCCAAGCACTAATCTGCCAAGGTGGAAGGCTATTTAACAAAGTGTTCTGACGATTGTTTCGAGTTCCGCCTTAACACGTTCCATTGGCTCGTCGCCCTTGATCAGGCGGATGCGGCCCGGGGCACCCGCAACTCGATCCAGGTAGGCGGCGCGGACACGCTCGAAGAACGCTGCCTGCTCCCGCTCGAATCGATCTTCCGCATGAGTACCTCGAAGTCGCGCAAGCGCGACCGGCACCGGAACGTCGAAATAAAGGGTGAGATCAGGCTGCAGATCTCCCTGCACCCATCGCTCCAGGATGGCAAGCTTCGCCACTGGAATCCCTCGCCCACCCCCCTGGTAGGCCATGGTGGCATCGGTAAACCGGTCGCAGACGACCCACTCGCCTCCCTCCAAAGCTGGGATGATGACTTCTCGGAGGTGCTCCTGTCTCGCGGCGAACATCAGCAGGGCTTCCGTATCGGGATGCATCCGCTCGTGAAGGAGGATACCTCGAAGTTTCTCGCCCAACGCGGTACCGCCGGGCTCGCGGGTGATCCGTACCGTCTTCCCGCACATGCGGAGCTCGTCGGTCAACCACCCTATATGAGTGGTCTTGCCAGCCCCGTCGAGACCCTCCAATGTGATGAACTTGCCGCGCTCCAAAGGAAAAACTCTAAGGCAGTCGCACGATCATCGCCCTGCCCTCTGGTAACGATTCACGGCGCGGGTGTGCTCGTCGAGGGTCGTAGAAAAATGACTTGTTCCGTCCCCGCGCGCAACGAAGTACAGCGCCTCGGTCTTCGGGGGGTTCAGGGTCGCACGAAGGGATGCGAGGCCCGGCATGCTGATAGGGGTCGGCGGTAGTCCCTCACGCGTGTAGGTGTTGTAAGGGTTATCCCGAACAAGATCTCCTTTCCTGAGATTTCCGTCGAAGCATGTTCCCAATCCGTAGATCACGGTCGGATCCGTCTGCAGTTTCATGCTTCGCCGAAGCCGGTTGATGAACACCGCTGCGATGAGCGGACGGTCTGCGGCAATGCCGGTCTCCTTTTCGACAATCGATGCCAGGATCAGCGCTTGGTACGGAGACTGGAAGGGGAGATCCGGAGCACGGCCGTTCCAGAGACCGTCGAGCTGCTTCTGCATCGCTTCACGCGCCTGACGCAGCACATCCAGATCCGTGCCATGCCGATTGAAACGATACGTGTCGGGAAAGAAGAGTCCCTCTCCGTTCGCGTAACCGATTGCACCGACTCGGTCCAAGAGTTCGGCGTCAGAAAGCGATTGAGTGTCGTGACGGAGGGTCGGATGAGCGTTCAGTGCTTCGCGCCACTGCCGCAGGGTCCACCCCTCGACGAAGGTGATCTGGTCCTGAACGACGTCTCCGCGGGTAATCTTGTCCAGCAGTTCGACCGGTGTGAGCGAAAGGTCGACCTCGTAGATTCCTGCCTTGATGCTGCTCGCGTCTCCGCGAAGGCGCGCTATGAGCTCGAAGCGCCAGGGTTCCGACAGAACCCCGTCTGCGACCAATTGCCGAGCAGCAGCCCTCAGACTGGTTCCCGGTTTCAGCTCAAAGCTGCGCACGGTCACTCCGTCGCCCTGCAAGGAAGCGTACGCGAAGTGATACAGCGCCACGGCCACGGCGGCAATCGAAAGTATCCCCATGATCACCAGCCATGCGGTGAAGGTTCTAAACCTCGGATTCATCGAGCCAGCTACGGATGCGCGACGCCCACCGACCTCGGACCCACGTATGCGACTCCAGCTTCCGAACCTGCCACGCGCCGATGAGACTATTCACGAGCACCACCTCCTCCGAGGTCACAAGCTCTGCCCACGAAATCGCTGCCACGCGCAGCGGCACGCCCTCCTCGAGAAGCCGGTCGATGACGCGCTCGCGTGTGACGCCGGATATGCCGCAGCGCGACAGGTCAGGTGTGTGCAGCTTACCCTCACGCACCACAAACAGGTTGCTCGCGACTCCCTCGACGACGTGATCCTCCGCATCGAGCAACAGCCCTTCTGCGAAGTTCGGACTTGACCATTCGCTCCGGGCAAGAACGTTTTCAAGGCGGTTCAGGTGTTTGATTCCGGCAAGCCTCGGCTGGAAACCCAGCGTCATCCTGCATCGGTGAACGCAGACTCCTTCGGTGTAGTTATCCTGCGGGAAGGAAGGGAGCGGACCGACAGAGACTAGACGCGAGGGCTTTGGGTTAGCCGGGGGAGCGTAACCTCTCGACCCAGGGCCGCGTGTGACGATGATCTTCGCCGCGCCCCGCCGTGAATCTTCGGAGGCCCAGGCGAGCTCTGCCTCTAGCGTGTCACGAGAGGGACACGCTACGGAAATGGCTTGGCAGTCGCTCAGCAGCTTTCGGTAGTGTCGCTCCCAACAGACTAGCCTTCCGTCTCGGACCAGCAGCGTACGAAACACACCATCCCCATAGGCCGTTCCGCGGTCGCACGGGTCCAACGCCCCTCCGAATTCACCGTTAACTATGGTAGCCATCGGTGACGTGGCATCACGCTCGACCCAGCCCTTCGCACAAGCTAAGCCGGCACACCGCAGAAACCCAGCGGTCCCTAGACTCTCCGGAAAACGAGCGTCGCGTTCGTTCCGCCAAAACCGAAGGAATTCGAGAGCGCGACGTCGATCTTCATCTGCCGAGCCGAGTTCGGGACATAGTCCAGATCACACTGCGGGTCCGGGTCGACGAGGTTGATCGTGGGCGGTGCAATCTGATCCCGGATGGCAAGCGCCGAGATCACAGCTTCGATGCCTCCTGCCGCGCCCAGAAGATGCCCGGTCATCGACTTGGTCGAACTCATCGCGACGCGACGGGCACTGTCACCCAGGCACGTTTTCACCGCAACCGTTTCCGCGATGTCACCAAGTGGGGTAGAAGTGCCGTGCGCGTTGATGTAGTGAACCTCGTCGTTGCTGACCCCGGCGTTGCGCAACGCGTTGCGCATGCAACGTGCAGCACCCTCCCCGTCCTCGCATGGAGCGGTGATGTGGTGTGCGTCGCCGCTCATGCCGAATCCGGCAAGCTCCGCGTAGATTCTGGCTCCTCTCCTGTTGGCATGCTCGATTTCCTCGAGTACCAGCACCCCCGCCCCCTCGCCGAGCACAAAGCCATCGCGCCCCATGTCCCACGGACGGCTGGCGCCGGCGGGGTCGTCGTTGCGTACGCTAAGAGCGCGTGCGGCGCAAAAACCGCCGATTCCGAGGGGCGAAACCGTTGCTTCCGCTCCCCCGGCGATCATTACGTCGGCATCGCCGTACTCGATGAAGCGCGCTGCAATCCCGATGCTGTGGTTGGACGATGCGCAGGCCGTTACGAGGGACACGTTGGGACCCTTGATGCGATACATGATCGAGAGGATCCCGGGGACAATATTAATGATGGTACCAGGAACGAAGAAGGGACTGATCTTGCGTGGTCCGCCCTGGGACATGGTGTGGAGAGTCTCTTCGATCAGCGGTAACCCTCCGATGCCGGAGCCGATGCTCACGCCGATTCGCTCCGCGTTCTCGTCGGTGACCACGAGACCCGCGTCGACGATGGCATCGACGGCAGCGGCGATACCGTAGTGGACGAAGGTGTCGTACCTACGTGCCTCTTTCGCCGAGATGTACTTCGACGCATCGAACGCTCTTACCTCACCGGCAATTTTGACCGGGAAGGCCGTTGTGTCGAAGCGCGTGATCAGCCCGATGCCCGAGCGGCCTTCGCAAAGGTTCGCCCAGACGGCTTCCACGGTGTTGCCAACGGGGCTCACGACGCCAAGACCAGTGACGACTATCTTCCGCTTACTCAACGGGAGTCCCCTCGTCCGGACATGAGAACACGGCGCACAGGCGGATACTAGCCGAGGTGAGCCTTGATGTAGTCAATCGCCTGCTGAACCGTCGCGATCTTCTCCGCTTCCTCGTCGGGTATTTCGCACTCGAACTCCTCTTCAAGCGCCATCACCAGCTCCACCGTATCGAGCGAATCCGCTCCCAGGTCGTCGACAAAGGACGACTCGTTCTTGATTTCGGATTCGTTGACGCCAAGCTGCTCAGCAACGATCTTCTTAACGCGTGCTTCAATGTTGTCCATGGTATCCCTTCCCTGTGAGTGATCGCAGCGGGTTACTGGTCGTTACGCAAAGGCGGGCAAACCCCCCAGTCGTCAAAAATTTTGCGAATTCTACCAGAATGGACCATGAGCAAGAACGCGCGGTCCGCAACTCACGGCGTTTGGCAGGCATCGTTCAATCCATGTACATCCCACCGTTCACATGGAGGGTTGCCCCGGTGATGTAGCTTGCCGCGGGGGAGGCAAGGAAGGTGACGGCGGCTGCAACATCCTCCCCTCGCCCCAGGCGACCGACCGGGATCTGCTGTATCAAGGCGTCGGCTTGCCTCTCGCCGAGCGCGCGCGTCATATCTGTATCGATGAACCCAGGGGCCACACAGTTCACGGTGATCCCTCTCACGCCCACCTCCCGAGCAAGCGCCTTGGTGAATCCGACGATACCAGCTTTGGCAGCGGCGTAGTTAACCTGCCCCGCGTTTCCCATCGCGCCGACTACAGATCCGATGTTGATAATGCGACCATCGCGCGCCTTCATCATGGTCCGCAGAACAAGCTTGGACATGCGATAGACCGACTTGAGATCGGTGCGCATGACATCGTCCCATTCCTCGTCTTTCATGCGCAGGAGAAGATTGTCCCGGGTAATCCCCGCATTGTTGACCAGAATCGAAATTGGCCCGAGCCGCTCCTGGGTTTGCTCTACCACGTACTGCGCCCGCTCCGGAGAGTCAACGTCGAGCACGATGCCAAAACCTTCTGCGCCCGCCTCCGCCAATGCCTCGGAAATCGTCTCCGCACCGAGGTCCGTCGTGGCCGTACCGACCACAACGGCTCCGTGGCGCGCCAAGTCGAGCGCGATCGAACGGCCGATGCCCCGGGTTGAACCGGTGACCAATGCGACTTTTCCTTCGAGCACGGGTTCGCTCCTGCGTCGCTAAGCTGGACGCAGTGCGGCAAGCGCGTCATTCATGAAGGTCGTATCCGCCAGCGTGTACTGCGGAAGATCGGCTGCAATGCGCTTGGTGATACCGGCAAGTACCCGTCCCGGTCCGCACTCAACCAGGTGCGTGATGCCATGGTCGATCAGGTACCTAATAGATTCCACCCAGCGTACGGGGCTATAGAGGTGCCGCGCGAGCGCGTCCTTGATGGCAGCGGGCGTTTGGTGACTCGTAACATCAGCGTTCTGAACGACTGGGATGCCGGGGCTCACTAGCTCGACGTTGGCGAGGTAAGCCGTCAACGTCTCCGCCGCCGGCCGCATCAGACTGCAATGGCAAGGCACGCTCATCGGGAGCATCAATGCGCGTTTTGCTCCCCGTTTCTTCGCGAGAACGATCGCCCGTTGCAGGGCGTCGTTGTGACCAGCAATTACTACCTGTTCCGGGGCGTTGAAATTCGCTGCCTCGAGCACTTCGCCCTGCGCGGCGTCGGCGCAAATCTCTAGCACCTTGTCGTCCGGCAGTCCCAGAACGGCAGCCATGCCTCCAACCCCTTGCGGCGCCGCACCCTGCATGGCTTGCGCACGCTCCCTCACGAGCGGTACTGCATCCCTGAAGCGCAGGGCGCCGGAAGCAACCAAGGCAGTGTACTCGCCTAAACTATGACCTGCGAGCATTGCGGGTCGAGGCCCGTTTAGCGCTTCCCAAGCACGAAGTACGGCAACACCCGCCACCAGCATAATGGGCTGTGTGTATGTCGTAAGCTGCAGCTTTTCTGCAGGCCCTTCAGCGACGAGTTTCCATAGGTCACTGCCGGTGATCTCAGAAGCCTCGTCAAACGTTTCCCTGATCCGCGGCAAGCCCTCATAAAGTTGCATCATGCCGACCGATTGGGACGCTTGGCCGGGAAACACGAGCGCGACTTTCACATCTCTCTTCATGCTGCTTTGTCCAATGTCATCGATTCTCGATGTAAGCGTGCCACCCCAAGCCTTTGAGCTGAGATGCGGCACGCGTCTCGTGTCCAGGAAGCCAGCGTTAGCACTTTCATCGACGAAGGGCGAATCAAATTACTAAAAACGCAACAATACCGATCCCCACGCGAACCCGCCGCCGACCCCTTCCAGGAGCACGTGTTGCCCGGGGCGGATCCGCCCGTCCCGCACTGCCTCGTCCAGAGCCAGGGGGATCGATGCGGCCGAGGTATTCGCGTGTCGCTCCACAGTGACGACAACTCGTTCCATAGGTAGGCCCAGTCGTTTGGCAGTCGCTTCGATGATGCGCATATTCGCTTGATGTGGAATTAGCCAGTCGATGTCCGTTACCTGCAAGCCATTCTGCTTGAGTGCTTCCTGCGCGGCATCATGCAGCACTTTCACGGCAAACTTGAACACCGCTTGGCCGTCCATCGACACGAACGGTCGCCCCCTGACCTCGCCCCCCGAAACGTGGCCTGGTACAGACAAGATGTCATGATATTTGCCATCTGCGTGGAGGTGAGTGGAGAGGATTCCCGGTTCCTGGCTGGCGCGGATTGCCACCGCCCCCGCTCCGTCACCAAAGAGGACGCAGGTCGCACGATCGCTCCAATCCAATATTCGCGAATACACCTCGGAGCCCACCACCAAGGCATTGCGGGCTTTTCCTGCTCGCACGAAAAGGTCAGCGGTCGCGAGCGCGTACACGAAGCCAGCACAGACTGCCTGTACGTCGAAGGCCGGGCAAATCCCGGTACCGAGCTTGCTCTGCAGAATGCAGGCGGTGCTCGGAAAGACGATATCGGGAGTGGTCGTCGCGACGATGACCAGGTCGAGATCCGACGCATCCATGCCCGCCGCTTCGAGTGCGCGCCGGCTCGCATGAAGGGCCAGATCGCTCGCCAGCTCGTCGTTCGCGGCGATGCGCCGCTCTCGGATCCCGGTGCGACCGAAAATCCACGCGTCACTGGTCGCGATGGTCCGTTCCAGGTCCAGGTTGGTAACGATCTTCTCGGGGAGGTAGGCACCCGTTCCGACAATGCGCGAGTACGTCATACCGCGCCCTCCTGAACCAGAGCCAAGCGTTCTTCAATGCGCCGCAATACCCCCTCCCCCACTTCCTCATAAGCGCGGTGCAAAGCGCACTCGAAGGCGAAGCTGTCCGCCGAGCCATGGCTCTTCACGACGATCCCACGCAGCCCGAGCAGACTCGCACCATTAAACTGCCGATGGTCGACGCGCCGCTTGAACGCCTTGATGACCGGCAGTGCGACGAGCCCGCACAACCTAGTCATCAGGTTGCGTTTGAACTCCTGGCGTAGATATGTCCCAAGCATTTGGGCGAGCCCCTCGGAAGTCTTCAGGGCGACGTTACCGACGAAGCCATCGCAAACTACGACGTCCGTCGTGCCCTTGTAGATATCGTCCCCTTCGATGTTCCCATAAAAGTTGAGTCCGCTGGCACGCAGGAGTTCACCTGCCTGCCGGACCACCTCGTTGCCCTTAATGTCTTCCTCGCCGATGTTGAGCAGTCCGATGCTCGGCCGATCTTTGTGGCCCAACGCGGTCGACAGCGACGCCCCCATGATGCCGAACTGAAGCAAATGCACCGCGGTACAGTCCACGTTCGCGCCGAGGTCGAGCATGTACGTACTGCCGTGCATGGTAGGGAGCACGGAAGCAATAGCGGGGCGCTCGATTCCGGGCAACGTCTTCAGCACGAAGCGCGCGGTCGCCATCAGGGCACCGGTGTTGCCCGCGCTGACACACGCGTGCGCCTCGCCAGTCTTGACCAGGTTGATGGCAACCCGCATGGAGGAATCCTTCTTGCGCTTCAGCGCCGCCCCCGGTGCCTCGTCCATGGCGACCACCTCCGAGGCGTGGTGAATCCGAACCCGCGGCCCGGGTCGAGCCTCCAATGCCTGCATCTCAGCGTCGATTGCGTCGCGCAGGCCGACGAGAACGACGATCGTATCGTCCGTGTGCTCGACAAACCGCAGCGCCGCAGGAACCGTAACATGCGGACCGTGATCACCTCCCATACAGTCCACGGCCAAGGTCACATCCATCGAGGTCGCGAGAAATTCCGGCACATCCCGTGATGCACGCTGCAATGCGCTTCGAGGGTCCACGTCCCGAGCACGCCCAACGCAAAAGCCCTCTGCGAGCATGGTTCCGCCGTGCGTGATGCGGTCGGACCGGAGCCGTTTAATCGTCCTTGGACTTGACGACCTTCCTGCCCCGGTAGAACCCTGTTGGACTGATGTGATGCCGCAGGTGAACTTCTCCGGTCGTGGGCTCGACGGCGATCGGTGCGCCGGTCAATACATCGTGAGCACGCCGCATGTTGCGCTTAGATGGCGACTTCTTGTTCTGTTGAACTGCCATGGTAAGGCTCCTTACTGATCGTTGGTGCGAGGTGAATTAAGTCCCGCCAGTGCTGCAAAAAAAGGACTGACCGACGCTGACGGCTCCGAAGCTGGGTTCAGGGGCAGCGAGCAAGCGTCCGCATTGTGCTGCGGCGACATCGGTAATCCGAGGAGAATTTCCTCTTCCACCCAATCCAGGATGCGAATTTGACCGGGCATTACGATGTCGTCCACTTCCGGGGCCTCGTCTGCTACCTCTGGCAGAAATGACGGATGGGGCAAACACCGCAATTCCCTGCGCGTTGCAATCGTCCACGCGACGGGACCCAAACACCTGAGGCAGAGGATGCTGAGTGTACCGCCAATGCTGATGGTGAGCCTCGGGTTCCCGTCGCCATCGATGCGCCCCTCAATGCTGTAGAACACCTCTCCGCTTTCCGTCGCAAGGTGATCCTGCAAGCGGGGGAGCTTCGTCGCCGACACCGTTCCGGACACAAGCGACTCGGACTCTGTAAAGTCCAAGACATCGATTACGGGGCCGTCGAACATAAACGGGGGAATGTATTATTCTTGAAAGCCTTTGTCAAAGAGGAGTGCGCTGTGCGGCTCGTGCTTGCCTCCAGTTCCCCCTATCGGCGGGCTCTTCTGTCTCGTCTTGGGGTCCCCTTCGAGACAGCGGCCCCGAATGTCGACGAGTCTCCGCTGACGGGGGAGGTCCCAGCCACCACTGCACTTCGCCTCGCTCTGGAGAAGGCGGCTGCGATCGCTCCCCGCTTCGCTGATGCATTCATCATAGGCTCAGACCAGGTGGCCGACCTGGATGGTTATCCACTTGGCAAACCCGTCACACGCGAAAACACCCTACGCCAGCTGCGCCTCTGTTCGGGTCGTACCGTCGATTTCCATACTGGGCTTTGTTTACTCGACGCGGCAACCGGCGACACCGCACACGCTACCGCCCTGAACCGGGTCCGATTCAGGCGTTTCAGTGACGACGACATTCAGCGGTACCTGACCCGCGAGCAACCCTACGATTGCACGGGAGGCGCAAAGGCTGACGGCTTGGGGATCGTGCTCATCGAGGGGTTCGAAGGCAACGACCCCAATGCGCTAATCGGCCTGCCTTTGATTCTCCTTGCAGACATGCTTCGTAAGGTGGGCTTTTCGCTTCCGTGATCGACGATCGTTTCCCTCCCACGCTCTACATCGTCCCAACTCGGCTATCGGAGGGCGATCCGCGGCTCGTACTGCCAGCTCACGCGATCGAGGTCGCAGCTGCCCTGGATCACTTCGTAGCGGAGAATGCGAAATCTGCGCGCGCGTTCCTGAAGGCGATCAGGCACCCGAAGCCGCTGCGCGATATCCTCATCGAGGAGCTGAACGAGCACACGCCACGAAGTCGCATCCCCGGGCTGCTAGCGCCGCTCAGAGCAGGAGTGTCACTCGGATTGCTTGCAGACGCGGGGTGCCCCGTCGTGGCCGATCCCGGCGCGCCCCTCGTTTCGGCGGCGCATCAGCTCGGCGTCCCCGTGAGGCCGCTAGTCGGCCCCTCGTCGATCCTGCTTGCGCTGATAGCCTCCGGATTCCCGGGGCAGCGCTTCGCCTTCCACGGCTATCTGCCCCTGACGAAGAGCAGCCGGGAGGAGCGACTGAAGTCGCTCGAGGCGGAGTCTCGTCAACGCGACCAGACCCAGATCTTCATCGAGGCGCCCTACCGAAATCTCCAGCTATTGGACGCCATGATTTCGTGCTGCGAGGCAGAAACGCTGTTGTGTGTGGCCTCTGACCTCACCGCCAGCACTGAGCGGGTGACGACTCGATCTGTAGCGAGCTGGAGAGCGCGCCGCGAACGTCCCGAAATCTTGAGGCGCCCGGCCGTCTTTCTGCTCTACGCGGGAAGCACCTCATTGCAGCGCAGGGATTGATACACGCGAGAAGCGCAGCAAGGCCTTGGTCGCCCCAGCACCAATCCGGTTCGCCAATCGATCGAGCAGGTTCTCACGGGCGGTGTAATCCACGATCTGCTCGGCCTTGATGATTTCGCGGGCGACGTAGTCCACATTCCCGAGAGCGTCCGCGAGGCCGAGTTCGACGCTTCGTTGACCCGTCCAGACCAACCCGGTAAAGATATCCGGATTATCCTTAAGGCGCCTGCCTCGACCTTGCTTGACTACTTCGATAAATTGAACGTGTATCTCCTTCAGCATGTTCTCGGCGTACACCTGCTGCGTGGGGATGACAGGGGAAAACGGGTCGAGAAACCCCTTGTCCTTCCCCGCAGCCAACAGACGGCGTTCGATGCCAAGTTTCTCGAGCGTTCCGACAAAGCCGAAACCGTCCATGAGGACACCGATCGAGCCGACAATGCTCGCCTTGTCGACGTAGATCTTGTCCGCTGCGACCGCCACGTAGTAGCCGCCAGAAGCGCATACGTCTTCGACCACCGCATACAGCGGAATGCTCGGGTACTTCTCGCGCAGCCGACGGATTTCGTCGTTGATGTAACCCGCCTGGACAGGGCTACCGCCCGGGCTGTTGATGCGCAGGACGACCCCCTCGGTGCGCTTGTCCTTGAAGGCTTCCTGTAAGCCCGATGTGACGTTGTCCGCGCTTGCCTCGCTGTCGGGGCCAATGACTCCATTGAGCTCAACCAGCGCCGTGTGTTTACCCGGAAGCGCCCCGTCCTTCTTGCCGATCCAACCAAACCCAATGAACAAGAGCGCGAAGAGGTAAATGAACCCGAGAGCCTTGAAGAAGATGCCCCAGCGCCGAGCTCGCTTCTGTTCTTGGAGCGCAGCGGTGGCGAGCTTTTCCAGCACACGTCTCTCCCAGTTATCGTCCTGGGTTTTGGCGGGAATCGGATCGGTCATGGTGGTGTGGCCCTAGGTCCAATCTTCACTGCTAGTTCTCATCGTACCGCATGCTGGCGGCGGAACGCTTTCCATCGGTACCGGCGGCGCCAAATCTGGGGCTCGGCAGACACGAACGCCGCCGCGGAGTCCCTCAGCGTCCCGTCCCAGTTGGGGTCCCGTTGTTGGAGTTGGCTCAGCCATTGGAAGCACTGGATTGAGCAGCCACGGAAGTCTGGAGCTCCTCGAGATATCGTCGGAGTTCGGAGGGGAGCGGGGCAGCAAGATCCATGCGGGTACCGGTCATGGGATGCTCGAATTCCAGCCTTGAGGCATGCAGAAACATTCGCCTCAAACCCGAACGCGCCAGTGCCCGGTTGAGCTCGAAATCCCCGTACTTGTCGTCCCCTGCAATTGGGTAGCCCAGGTGTGCCAAGTGGACGCGAATCTGATGCGTGCGACCCGTACGAAGCTCTGCTTGCAAGAGACTGAAGCTATGCAGCCGCTGTACGAGGGTGAATAGCGAGTCGGAAGACTGGCCCCCTTCCTGCACGCTGACCCGTCGCTCGCCAGCCGCCGTGACGAACTTGTGCAGTGGGAGCCTGACCCGCTGCTTGGCGTTTCTCCACCGCCCCCGAACGAGGACGAGGTAACGCTTCTCCACGCCGCCCGAACGCAGAAGGGCGTGCATCCGCGTGAGCGCGATGCGCTTCTTGGCGAGCAGCAGAACCCCCGACGTTTCCTTGTCGAGCCGGTGAACGAGCTCCAAGAAAGGCCTCTGCTCGAAATGACGGAGAAGCTCCACGACGCCTCGGCTGATTCCGCTTCCGCCGTGAACCGCCAGCCCGGCAGGCTTGTCGATGGCCAGTAACCACTCGTCCTCGAAGATCGTCCGGGGGAAAGAGCGAGGTCGCGGCAACGCACGGTCTGTTGGTACTTGAGGTGCCGCTACGCGAATGGGAGGAATCCGAACCCGGTCCCCGAGATTAAGTCGGTAGGTGACGCCAACGCGTCGGCTGTTCACGCGGACTTCGCCACTGCGTACGATGCGATACACATGACTCTTCGGGACCCCCTTGAGGACCCGCAGGAGATAGTTGTCGATGCGCTGATCCGCGCTCGCTTCATCAACCTCTTGCCAGATTGCGGAATTTTTGCTTACGCCTACCATTCTTGCTTATACTGCCGTACTGTTCAGAGCACTTCCGCAGTCCGTCGGGGCGTTGCATCGCGTGGGGATGAAAGCCAGCTGCCGTCCGCCGAGGTCCGTCATGGGTGCCCTGTTCAGAAGTTCAAACATCGTCGCGTGCGAACGCGATGTGAGTAATCGATACGAGCGCGCCAGCACTCTGACGGATCGTTTCGAAGAGCCGCTGCAAGCGGCATCGAAGAAAGGCAAACCCGGGGCTTCCCAGTGAGCTGAATAGCCTCCCGGAACGCACTGCAAGCCTATGACCATAAGATAAATTGGCCGCCGGCGATGGCTTCGTCGGGGCGGGTTTGGCTTTCCCGTGAGAAGAAGCGCGGGAGACACAAATGAAGCGCATGCTTTTCAACGCGACCCAGTCCGAAGAGCTCAGGGTCGCAATTGTAGACGGCCAGAAGCTCATTGACCTCGATATAGAGTCTGCAGGCAAGGAACAACGCAAGGGAAACATCTACAAGGGGGTCGTCACCCGAATCGAACCGAGTCTCGAGGCGGCGTTCGTGGATTATGGGGCGGATCGACATGGTTTCCTCCCCTTCAAGGAAGTCAGTCGTAGTCTCTTTCAAGCCGGGGTGGAGGTATCTCGCGCCCGCATCCAGGACGCCCTCCAGGAAGGCCAGGAATTCATCGTCCAGGTCGAGAAGGACGAGCGCGGCAGCAAGGGTGCTGCCCTCACAACGTTTGTCAGTTTGGCGGGCCGATACCTGGTCCTGATGCCGAACAACCCCCGCGGGGGCGGGGTCTCCCGTCGCATCGAGGGCGAAGAACGGGATGAGTTGCGCGACCTGATCGGGCAACTCGAGGTGCCCCTCGGGATGAGCATCATTGCCCGAACCGCTGGCATCGGCCGTAATCTCGAAGAGCTCAACTGGGACCTTAACTACCTGCTCCAGCTCTGGCGCGCGATAGAGAATGCTTCCCGTCAACAGGCGGGCCCCTTCCTGATCTACCAGGAATCCAGCCTGGTCATTCGCGCCATCCGAGATTACTTCCAGCCGGAAATTGGCGAGTTGCTGGTCGATACGGAAAGCATCTACGAGCAGGCCCGGCAGTTCATGGGTCACGTAATGCCCAGTAACGTCAATCGCGTCAAGCTGTACAAGGACGACATTCCCCTCTTCTCCCGCTTCCAGATCGAGCACCAGATTGAAACCGCCTACTCGCGGTCGGTCTCGCTACCGTCCGGAGGCGCGGTCGTGATCGACCATACGGAGGCGCTGGTGGCGGTCGACGTCAACTCGGCACGCGCAACGCGGGGGGTCGATATTGAGCAGACCGCCCTCAACACGAATCTCGAGGCAGCGGATGAAATCGCAAGGCAGTTGCGCCTGCGCGACCTTGGAGGCCTCATCGTCATCGACTTCATCGATATGGAGTTCTCGCGCAATCAGCGGGAGGTCGAGAATCGACTGCGCGAGGCGCTGCGCTTCGACCGCGCGCGGGTGCAAATGGGAAAAATCTCCCGTTTTGGTCTGATGGAGCTATCTCGCCAGCGGCTTCAGCCAAGTCTCGGCGAAACCAGCCACCTGCCCTGCCCGCGATGTCAAGGCACCGGCCAGATCCGCAGCATCGAGTCCACCGCCCTTCATATCCTGCGGATCCTGCAGGAGGAAGCGATGAAGGAGAACACTGCGGCGGTGCATGCACAGGTACCCGTGGACGTTGCGACGTTCCTTCTCAATGAGAAGCGTTCGGATATCCACAATATCGAGGCGCGGTTGAAGGTTAGCGTCGTGCTGATTCCAAACATTCATTTTGACACGCCGCATTACACGGTCACCCGACTCAAGCACGATGAGCTAAACCGCTCGGAGCCGCTTCCTGCAAGCTACCAGATGGTGGAAATGCCGGCCGAGGAAGAGAAGGTCACGATCGCCGGGCAAGAGCCCCCGCCACCGCGACCGCAGGCGGCGGTGAAGGGCATTACTCCCGCGCAGCCCGCCCCCCTCCAAGAGGCTGGGAGGCAACCGGTGTATGCGGCGCCCCAGGTCTCACTGGTGGACAAGATTTTGGGCTGGTTCCGGCGCAAACCGGAACCCGCCGCTGCAGAGTCTGCTGCAACAGTCCCTCTCCCGCAGCGAAGGCAGCATCGTGGACGAGGGGATCGCGATCGACGAACCGACCGACGCGAACGGCGGGATGGCGACCGCGAACAATCCGAGACCCGCGCCGCCAGCCTCCGCCCTGCTCCACCGACCGCTTCATCAGTCGAGTCGAGTAAACCGACCCCAACGGAGCGCGGCGAACGGGTTGACCGGGTAGATCGCAAACCCCGTCGTGAACGGCGTGAGCGCAGCGAGCGAGGGGAGCGACCGGAGCGCATTCGAGCGCAAGGCTCCCGCGATGCTACACCACGTCCGCAGCTCGAGTTCGCAGAGCTCAAGGAATCGGGTGCCGAGGGCACCCAGCCGAACGAGGGACGCGGCCGCCGTCGGCGGGGGCGACGTGAGCGTCGTCCAGAGGGTCCCCCCACCCCGATCTGCACGGGCGGACAGGCTGACACGGCGGTCGATTCGTCACCGACCTCTCTCGAGGCAGTCGAGGAGAGCGACGCGTACACATCGATCCCCGAACCGAGTGCGGTGGGCCCCGTGGCGCCAGTAGCGCCGGTCGTGCAAGAAGCTGAAGCCGGTGAACCGGAAACGACGCTTCCCACCAGCGCAGCTACCGAGGCCCCCGCAGAAGCTGTCGCTTACGTGGATCAGGCGCCTGTACGCCCGCCGTTTGTATCCACCCCCATCGTGCTCCCCGAGGGAATGGTAATGGTCGAGACCGACCCTGGCCGATCTCAGATCGCCCTTGAGGACAACCCCGAACCGGAACGTCCCCGCGCGTTACGGTCACGTTCGGTTACGGTGCCGCCGGAGGAAGAGAGTCTCGTCCAGATAGAAACCCGAAAGTGATGAGCCCGGAGCCCCGAGCCAAAGCAGCGCACAACCAGCGGTTCCCTCCCTGTTCAGCGCGCGTGCCACCTCAGGAGATCATGGTAACGCCGAACAGCTTTTCCTTCGCTGCGTTCAACGCATCGCGCAGCTTGGCCGCCTTCTCGAACTCAAGGTTCCGGGCGGACTCGAGCATTTCCTTTTCGAGTCGCTTCACTTCCCGGGTGAGGTCCCGTTCCGATACCGCGAGATACAGAGCGTCCCGCGGAGGAGCTTTGTAGGAGCCTTTGGCCACCCCTGCCGGGTAGACACCGTCGATCAGGTCCTTCACCTGCTTTTCGACCCCTTTGGGAGTTATCCCGCGTTCCTCGTTATGGGCGATCTGCTTATGGCGGCGACGCTCCGTTTCGTCGATGGCGCGGCGCATCGAGTCCGTCATGGTATCCGCGTAAAGGAACGCCGTGCCGTTGATGTGCCGTGCCGCGCGACCGATGGTCTGGATGAGTGACCGCTCGGATCGCAAGAACCCTTCCTTGTCAGCATCGAGGATCGCCACCAACGATACCTCGGGGAGATCCAGGCCCTCGCGCAACAAATTGATCCCGACCAGCACGTCGAATTCGCCCAACCTTAGGTCGCGGATGATTTCGACCCGTTCGACGGTATCCACGTCGGAGTGCAGATACCGCACCTTGATGCCATGTTCGGCGAGGTAGTCCGTCAACTCCTCGGCCATTCGCTTGGTGAGTGTGGTGACCAACACCCGCTCGTGCCTTTGCACGCGCAGGTTGATCTCCGAGAGCAAGTCATCTATCTGCGTCTTCGCCGAGCGCACTTCGACGGCGGGGTCCACCAGTCCGGTCGGTCGCACCACCTGCTCCACCACCTGTCCTTGATGGCGCGTCTCGTACTCGGCCGGCGTCGCTGAGACGAAGATGGTCTGGGACATGAGGGCTTCGAATTCCTCGAACTTCAGCGGACGGTTGTCCAGCGCACTGGGTAAGCGGAATCCATAATCGACGAGGTTCTCCTTACGGGCGCGGTCACCTCGATACATCCCTCCGACCTGGGGAATGGTGACATGGCTTTCGTCCACGAACAGTAAGAAATTGCGCGGTAGGTAGTCCATCAACGTTGCGGGAGGCTCCCCTGCCCTGCGACCCGAAAGGTGGCGACTGTAGTTCTCGATGCCCTTGCAGAAGCCAAGCTCGTTTAGCATCTCGAGATCAAAGCGGGTTCGCTGCTCGATGCGCTGTGCCTCGATCAGCTTGCCCTGGGACTGAAACCACGCGATTCGCTCTTCAAGCTCCAGCTTGATAGCCTCGATCGCTCGAAGTGTCGTGCTGCGCGGCGTGACGTAGTGGCTCGACGGGTAGACGGTGAAGCGTGAGATGCGCTGCACGATGTGGCCGGTCAGCGGGTCGAAGAGATGCAGCGATTCCACTTCGTCGTCGAATAGGCAGAGCCTCAACGCGGACTCCGAATGCTCGGCGGGAAAGACGTCGATCACGTCGCCGCGCACCCGGAACGTACCGCGGCGGAAGTCGAGCTCGGATCTCTCATACTGCATCTCCGCCAGCCGCCTGAGGACGTCGCGATGCGCGATCCGTTCGCGCTCCCGCAGGTGCAGGATCATGCTGTGATAGTCGACCGGATCGCCGATGCCGTAGATGCAGGAAACGGTCGCGACGATGATGGTGTCGGCTCGTTCGAGCAATGCCTTGGTCGCCGACAGCCGCATCTGCTCGATATGCTCATTGATGCTGGAATCCTTCTCAATATAGAGATCCCGTGCCGGCACGTACGCCTCAGGCTGATAGTAATCGTAATACGAGACGAAGTACTCCACCGCGTTATCGGGAAAGAACTCGCGAAACTCCGCGTAGAGCTGGGCGGCAAGGGTCTTGTTGGGTGCCATCACGAGTACGGGGCGACCGATTCGAGCGATGACGTGCGCCATCGTGAAGGTCTTCCCCGAACCGGTCACGCCGAGCAGCGTCTGGAAAGCGAGGCCGTCCTCGATCCCTCCTATGAGCTTGGCGATTGCCTCCGGCTGATCCCCTGCCGCGTCGAAGGGCTGGTGAAGACGAAACGGACTGCCCGGAAACACCAACACCCGGCTGCTGTCCGATGAACGGGTCATGCTAGAATCCTTGACGTGGATGGATTGCTTGGGCGGCCGCCCGGTGGATTCTCAGGCAGTTCCGCGGTTCTCATGCGGTCCGAACCTCGCCCCAACAGTTTATTCCAGCCGCGCCGAATGTTTGGACTGCCTTGCCGCGCGCCCCGCGGCCACACGGAGGCAAGATGACCGAGCTTACCACCGTCTCATCACTCTTCTCCCCGGTCGAAATGGCGCCGCGGGATCCCATTTTCGGGCTGACGGAGGCCTTCAACGCAGACACGCGCCCGCAGAAGGTCAATCTTGGCGTGGGTGTATATCAGGACGATGGCGGAAGGATCCCGCTGTTGGCGGCGGTGCGAGCGGCGGAGCGCGCCCGGCTAGAAGCTCAGCCGCCTCGAGGCTACCAGCCGATCGAAGGTCCGGCAGCTTTCAACGAGGCTGTGCGCCGGCTGATTTTCGGCGCGAGGTCCCGAGCAGTCGACGAAGCGCGGGTTGTCACCATCCAGGCGCTCGGGGGAACGGGTGCCCTCAAGGTCGGTGCCGATTTCCTCCGGCAGCTCCTTCCGGCGAGCCGCGTGTATGTGAGCGATCCAAGCTGGGAAAACCACCGCGCGCTCTTCGAGGCGGCGGGATTCGTCGTGGACAACTATGCGTACTATGACGAAGTCACGCACGGCGTGAACTTCGACGCCATGCTGGCCCTACTGTCCACCGTTGAGCCGCGTTCCATTGTCGTGCTTCAAGCGTGCTGCCATAACCCGACTGGCGCCGACCTGTCGGAGGTCCAGTGGCGCGAGGTCGCGAACCTGTTCCAGAAACGAAGCTTGGTGGCGTTCATCGACATGGCGTATCAGGGTTTCGCTGACGGGATCGACCCGGATGCCGTGGCGCCGAGACTCTTCGCGGAGGCGGGGCTCTCGTTTCTTCTCTCGAGTTCCTTCTCGAAGTCGCTCTCGCTTTATGGCGAGCGCGTCGGGGCGCTGAGCGTCGTCACTGGCAGCGAGCAGGAATCGGTGCGAGTGCTCTCCCAGATCAAGCGCGTCGTCCGCACCAACTATTCGAACCCGCCAACACACGGCGGCGCCATCGTTGCAGCGGTGCTAGCGAGCGCTGAATTGCGGCAGACCTGGGACCGTGAGCTCAGCGGCATGAAAGAGCGGATACTGCGGATGCGCTCGGACCTGGTGGAAAGGCTTGGCGCCAACGGCACGACGCAGGATCTGTCGTTTCTTCTGCGCCAGCGCGGAATGTTTTCCTACACCGGGCTGACCTCACAACAGGTCGAGCGCCTGAAGTCCCAGTATGCGATTTACGCCGTAAGCACCGGTCGCATCTGCATGGCAGCTCTGAACTCTCGCAATATCGACTATGTGGCCGACGCGATTGCTCGCGTCATGCGGGACAAGGAAACCTAGCTGCGTGTTTCGGGCACAGATCGGGGGTGGCAATAGGCCCTGCCCTGACCCTCCTGAGTCTTTTTCATCAGGAGGTCACCATCGCTATTCCAAATGCCAGGCTCAATCGCAGAACGCAATCAGCCCTTGTCAGCCTGTAGCCAATCGCGGTAAATGGTGGTCCAGGTCGTCGGTTGACCGAGCATCTTCAAGACCTTATTATTCAAATCTCGACCATTCCCCGATAGCTCAGTCGGTAGAGCGACGGACTGTTAATCCGCAGGTCCCTGGTTCGAGCCCAGGTCGGGGAGCCAGAAATCAAGCACTTGCGTCCAACCGACCGTCCCACACCTCCCCGAATCTTGGACGCTGTCAAATATTCCGGCGTCTACTCCGCGTTTCCCGCCGAATAAGCGCTGTCGCTTCGCTGTCAGAAAGCACCGTCGCCAACGGCCATTTGAAGCAGGTTTACAAGCCGGGGTGAGTGCGGCGCGCGGCCAATGAGTTGTAGAGCTGTATCACCTTGGCTCCCTTTCTTGCTGCATGTGGTTCGCAACTGTCGGAGTCGCAGGGATCACCACGAGCACTGCGTGAAACTGAGATGAGACGATGTAGATGCCCCAGCGCGTGCCTCGGTGGCGTTTCTCTCGTTGCGGTTTGACTGGCGCGATATCGTAGGCATGGTACGCCCTGATCCGGAGACCGCAATCCGACGGCAGTCGGGCTCGTTACGGGGGCTGGGAGAAAGGTGAGGCAGACGACGTCGTGGCTAGCGACGGTGGACGTCGCGGCGGGCCATGTAGAACGCGAACATCTCCGGATTCAGATCTCGTAGCCGTCGCCTGGACGAAACGAGTGCCGCGCTGTATCCGCGCTTTTCGACCTTGAGGAGGCGCGCAATCGCGGTAAGTGTTTGCGCTGCTTGCGTCGCCGGTAAGCTCGCTGTGTCGTCGACCCCCAGGCGCACACCGGGATGTTCGACGAGATACCAGGCGGGAAACCATGCGTCCGCAGTCGCGTCATTGGGATCAAGCCAATCGCACGCCAAGTGGAAGGCGTTCCAATCCCGCTGAAGCAGGGACTCATCAATCTCGGCGAGCGCTACCGACAGACGTTCTGGCGCCAGTAGAGCGAGCCTCATGAGCGGCGCCAGACAGGTGTCCAGCCCGTCGATACGGTAGCGCGCCGTGGCAATCCAAAGCAGTGCGTCGGCATTGCGCTCCCAATCTGGAATCGACTCCGCTGTCCTCGCAGCCGCCCAAACATCCCCACAACGCAGGTACAAACCTGCGCAAAACGATTGCGGAAAGTCCGCGTCATAGGCGTGCGAGTGAGCGGCATCCGCGAGGTCGCGCCAGAACGGACGCATGAAATCTTCTGCTTTGCTGCCCATCGTAGCGAGGGCAGCAGGACGCACTTCCCCTTCGAGCCGTCCGACGGCGTTGGCTATTTGGGCCGGGTTTGTCGTTGGGGGCGGCCACTCGCTGAGTGCGTGCGAAAGAATCGTCAGTGCATCGAGCGCCGCATAATCAGGCACCTCGGCGCCGAGGCGACCAAGGCACGCCTCCGCCTGCGCAGCCTCGCGAGCAAGCATGGCGTTGATCGTGTCGTTGGCGAGAATTACCGCGCGCGAATGGACAAACAGGTCGAGTTGCCTGGAGTCAAGAGTCTGACTGGCCATCACATTGCCCACGGCACGGTGAATTGCGATGCGTCCAAATGAAAGAGGCGCGGAGGGAACGGGCGTAGTTCACGTCCCGATCATGCAGAACATAGCACCAGTATTCCAGGATTCCCCATTCCTCCATCGTCACGTTCCGGGCACGTCCTCAAACGTTTTCCGACCGAGCCGGTAACCGATCTCGGCGAGCTTCTTCTTCTGCCGTTCCGTCGTCGCGACCATCTCAGGGATTGTACGGCCCATTGCAGGCCTGACAGGGCCAGTACGCTCCGCGGTCTCGCCTCGAAAGTCGTGCCCCGGTTCAAGCGGTTTGAGTTCATCAATGAGACGCCGTCAATGCCGTGTAATGCCCGTCGGCACGGACGTAACCAAGGACGCGATCCCTTCGGTGTCGATCGTGCTCAAGGCCTTGGCGAGCGCGGCACGGTCGGTCGGGAAAGGGTCGTCCCAAACCGTCGAACTTCCGAATTCGTCGACCACTTCCAGCAACCAGCCACCTTTGCCGTCGTCGTAGATCTGGACCTCGACTGCAGTTTCGCCGCGTACCACGCGCTGACTCAGCGACGAGAAACTCGGATCCCGCTCAGCTTCTACTGCAACGGGTCCAGCTAGCGTCCAATCGTGGCCGTAGCTTTGCTCCGCAGCGTCCGGGGCACCCTCGGCTCTGCCGTGGCAACGCTTGTATTTCTTGCCCGAGCCGCATGGACAGGGGTCGTTGCGTCCGATCTTCGGTGCTCGGCGGAGCGGTTCGTGCTCGCTTCTACCGATGAGACTCGGTCTATCGCCACGCGCGATCTGGAGTCTGCGCTGCTCCACCCAATAGCGGTGAATGTTGCGCACCGAAGTGGCCAGCGAGTCCGCGAACGCTGATGCTGTTCGAGGCTGTCCTGCCGTCGCTTCAGTTCATCCCATCCGTTCTCCGTGCCGTACAGCGTAATTGCCGTGAACCATTCAGGGTGCTGCGCCATCAATGGTTCCCACGCCGCTCGATCAACGGCGATGCCTTTGTAATACCCGAGACACCATTCATCGATGATCGGCAGCACCCTGCCACCCGATTCCCGCTCGAAGATGAGTGGTTCGTACTGGTCGAGCGCATTGTTCAGAGTATTGTTCACTTCGTTCCAGTGCCGAATGATCAAGCTGACAATGCTCACCGATTCTTCGGTGTTCCTGAACAGCGGCGACGCTTCGCCGTGCTCTGCATCCCAGATCCAGCGCAGCATGGCGCTCGGCATCATCAGGTTCGGCCCTGACGAAAGTGCGGTGAGAAAGCCGTTCATCATCGACACATCCATCCCGTCTTCCGGGGCCGCGTCGCTCATGAGAAAGTCATCCAGCTGTTCGATCTCCTCTTCGCTCAGCGGGCGCGCTAGCAATGCGTCGTCCCTCATCTGTTCTCCAGCACGTTCTCGTTGGCGAGCGCACGCTCAACAAAGTCGACTACGCAGCCGGGCGAACTCCCGAGCGCGTTTCCCAGTTAGAGGCGGGCGACGCCCGAAAGCAACCTCCCGGTCGAGCTTTGAGGTCTCGCAGTTCTCCAAGTGAATTGTCTTCGAGTCTACCGCACTCGGCCTGGGGGCGCAGCGCCCGGGGCTGATGACACGCACCAACCCGATGTATTCGGCGAAAGCCGTCCGAGGTGCTGGTCGGATCGCTCGGGCGTGAGGCTGACGGGCACGGGTCGAGCGGCGGCCTGGACGGCGAGCCAGTGCCGGGTGCTGGCGGTACAAGCCCGCCGAGGATGTTCAGTTTGTGGGGGACAACGGGCGCATGCCCTGACTGGATGGTGACGAACAAGCCACGTTTGTTGTCAGATGTGACTACATCGCTTAAGCTTCGTGAATGGTAAGAACAACCCGATCCATATGCTGGATCAGCGGCGCCCGAAAAGACTTCGGGAAATTTCCCAGCGAAGCGCGGTCGATCTGTCTGGCGGCCCTGACGATTGCCGCCGAAGGCGCCAAGGCTGACGTCGCCAAGCCGATGAAGGGTCTGGGTTCCGGAGTATTCGAAATCGCTCTGCCCTACCGGGGCAATGCGTTTCGGCTCGTTTACGCCGTGCAGCTTGGAGACGACATCTGGGTGGTACACGCTTTCCAGAAGAAGTCGACGCAGGGCATCAAGACGCCGAAGCGGGACATCGATCTCATCAAAGACCGGTTGAGGCAGCTGAAGGAGTTATTGAAATGAAAGACCAGGAAATCGACATCGTCCGCGGTAGCGGAAACGTCTTCCGGGACTTCGATGATGTGAATGCCGATGTAAATCAGCTCAAAGCCATTCTTGCGGCTGCGATCATCAAGTCTCTCGAGAAGCAAGGCTTAAGCGTACGCAAGGCAGAAGCGCACACCAGGATTGCTGCGGCGGATTTCTCCCGCATTCGCAATGCCGACCTTGGGCGGTTCACGATTGATCGCCTGATGACCATCATCAACCGCCTGGGCTCCCGCGTCGACGTGAAGGTAAGCGTCCGGCGGGCTGGGAGTAAGGCCACCGAAGCCCGTGTCGTACCGTAATGGGCGTTGCCAATGAAGGAGAGGCGCTCAATCGCTCGTACCACGCCTAGCCGGTCGAAGTCCAATCTGACTTCTGCTACAGATTTTGTCCGTCACCCTCTTCGAGAAGGTGCCTTCAGCAAGCCTTCACGACAAAGGCATCAGACGACTTTCGAGGAGATTCAGCCAACCAACTGTTTCTGTTAGGCCTTTAGCCGGAAGCCCGTGGGAAGGCTTGCAAACTAATGGGCAGAATGTTCCGGATCAAGACATTATTCCCCCGCTCTTCCCGCTCATGTGCCCTTGAGTCCCCAAAAAAGTCCCCACGAGACGAACGGCGTTCGCGAGGCGACGAGGGAGCACTCAACCTCAGGAGTCAGACTACGAGATTGACTCGTGAAGCATCAATGCATACGATGCAATCATTGATTGCACTTGAAGGATACGTTGATGGCAAGCATTACCATTCGGAACTTGGACGAACAAACGAAAGCCCGACTTCGCGTGCGCGCGGCACACCACAAACGCTCGATGGAGGACGAGGCGCGGAACATCCTCCGTGCCGCGCTCGCTGAACAGTCAGGAACACCGCGGAATCTCGCTGATGTGATCCGAAGTCGCTTTCAGCCGCTCGGTGGCATCGACCTTCAGTTGCCTGTGCGGGAGCCCATGCGCGAACCGCCGAAGCCAGGCAAGTGATCCTGCTCGATACCAACGTCCTATCGGAATTGATGAAAGCTGCTCCGGCTGAGAGCGTTGTGCGCTGGTTTTCCACGCAGCCGGCAACCAGCCTCTACACTACGAGTGTCACGCAAGCCGAGGTGCTGCACGGGATCCTGCTGCTGCCTCCGGGTCGCCGACGCAGCGCGTTCGCAGCTGCAGCAGAGGCAATGTTTGAAGAGGAATTCGCTGGACGCGTCCTCGCGTTCGGCAGTGATGCCGCACACCCTTATGCCCGCATCGCCGCAGAGCGCCGCCGTGCCGGACGACCAATTTCTCACTTCGACGCTCAGATAGCCGCGATCGCGCACTCCGCCGGTGCCGCCGTCGCAAGCCGCAATGTGGTGGACTTTGACGGGTGTGGTATTGACGTGATCAACCCGTGGGAAGTCTGATCTGAGACGGTCGGCTTATCGTTCGCCCGATCCGTCTTTGTGCTCGACTCGGCGTGACGCTGGCTT
>Ga0209253_10000884_pt1 | contig 26096 bp, 20 predicted proteins | sample FrelakmetBRP12BR_FD_187145 | JGI IMG/M metagenome (GOLD analysis project Ga0209253, IMG submission 187145) | Freshwater lake sediment microbial communities from the University of Notre Dame, USA, for methane emissions studies - BRP12 BR (SPAdes)... | ecosystem: Environmental > Aquatic >...
GGATCATCCGCAGCGACGTGCACTGCGGCTACCTGCACCGCGGGTTCGAGAAGGAGTGCGAATCGCACACCTGGCACAACCTGATCCCGTACGTCGACCGCCTGAACTACTGCTCGGCGCTGATCAACGACTTCGCCTACTGCGCGGCGGTCGAGGAACTGATGGGCGTCGAGATCACGCCGCGCACGAAGTACCTGCGCACGCTGCTCTCGGAGTACTCGCGCATCGCCGACCACATGACCTGCATCGCGGCCGGCCTGATGGAACTCGGCGCGATGACCGCGTTCCTGTACCTGGTCTCGATCCGCGACTGGATCTACGAGCACATCGCCCAGGTGACCGGCGCGCGGGTGACGTACTCGTTCGGCCGCATCGGCGGGCTGGCGCGCGACCTGCCGGACGGCTGGATCGACCGGCTGGAATGGATCCTCGGCCAGTACGACGACTTCGTCGGCCGGGTGCACGGCCTCGTCGACCGCAACCGCATCTTCATCGACCGCATGCGCGACGTCGGCGTGATCAACACCGCGGACGCGATCAACTACGGCATCACGGGCCCGATGCTGCGGTCGACGGGCACGCCGCGCGACCTGCGCAAGGACACGCCGTACCTCGCGTACGCCGAACTGGACTTCGAGGTCCCGGTCGGCATCAAGGGCGACAACTACGACCGTTACTTCGTGCGGATGCGCGAGATGGACGAGTCGGTGCACATGATCCGGCAACTGGTGGACCTGCTCGCGAAGACTCCGGGCCCGATCAACGTCGACGACCGCCGCTGCTCGTTCCCCGACAAGGAGCACGTCTACACGGAGATCGAGTCGCTGATCAACCACTTCAAGCTGGTGATGGACGGACCGAAGGTGCCGGCCGGCGAGGCGTACCTCGCGCACGAGGGCGCGAACGGAGAGCTCGGCTTCTACATCGTGAGCACCGGCGAAGGCGTGCCGTACAAGGTGCACGTCCGCTCGCCGTCGTTCGTCGCGATGGGCATCGCGAGCCGGATGCTCGACGGTTACCAGCTCGCCGACCTGATCCCGACGTTCGGCTCGATCAACATGATCGGCGGGGAGTGCGACCGATGAGCGTTGCCCTGATGCCCGTCGTCGAACGGCTGATCCCGGAGTTCGAGGCGCTGAAGAAGCGTCTGCCGTCGAACTTCGAGTCGACGATGGTGATGCCTTGCCTGCACCGCGTGCAGGCCGAGCGCGGCTACGTGGCCGACGAGGACATCGTCGACCTGGTGAAGTACCTCGGCGTGCCGCGGATGCAGATCGAGCAGGTGCTGTCGTACTACACGATGTTCCGCCGCAAGCCCATCGGCCGCTGGCACCTGCAGGCCTGCCGCAACGTGACGTGCTCGATGCGCGGCTCCGAGCGGCTGGTCGACGCGCTCGCCCGCAAGCTCGGCGTCAAGCCCGGCGAGACCACCGCCGACGGCCGCTTCACGCTGTCCGAGGTCGAGTGCCTCGGCTCCTGCGGCACGGCGCCCGTCGTGATGGTCAACGAGGCCTATCACGAAAACCTGTCGATCGAGAAGCTCGACGAGCTGCTCGGCCGGCTGAGCTGAGAGGACCGCGACCATGCCCGGCACTCCGCTCCTGATGACCTTCCCGGTGACGGCCACATCCCACCTGCTCGCCGAATACCTGGCGCGCGGCGGCTACGGCGCGCTCGAGAAGGCCCTGACGACCATGCAGCCCGTCGACGTGACGAAGGAAGTCACCGCCGCGGGCATCCTCGGCCACGGCGGCGCCGCCTTCCCGGTCGGCCGCAAGTGGGCCGTGATCAAGCCGAACGACGGCCAGCCGCACTACCTGTGCGCGAACGCCGACGAAGGCGAACCTGGCACGTTCAAGGACCGCTGGATCCTCGAGAACAACCCGCACCAGCTGATCGAATCGATGCTGCTCTCCGGCTACGCGCTCGGCGTGCGCAACGCGTTCGTCTACATGCGCGGCGAGTTCGACATGCCGTATCGCCGCCTGCAGGCCGCGATCGAGGAGGCTTACGCGGCCGGTTACCTCGGCAAGCCGCTCCACGGCACCGAGTTCGTGATGGACATCGTGATCATCCAGGGCGCCGGTTCGTATGTGTGCGGCGAGGCGTCGGGCCTGCTGACGTCGATCGAAGGCAAGAAGGGCTACCCGCGCAACCGCCCGCCGCGCCTGACGGTGAAAGGCCTGTACCTGCGGCCCACGGTGGTGAACAACGTCGAGACGCTGTCGAACGTCGCGGTCATCGTCCGCATGGGCGCCGAGGCGTTCCGCAAGGTCGGCACCGCCAAGAGCCCCGGCACGCAGCTCGTGTCGATTTCCGGCCACATCGCGAAGCCGGGCGTCTACGAGGTCGAGCACGGCTATCCGCTGAAGAAGTTCCTCTTCGAGGACTGCGGCGGGATGATCGGCGGCCGCAAGCTGAAGGGCCTGATCCCGGGCGGCATCTCCGCGAAGGTGCTGACCGGCGAGGACTGCGAGAACCTGACCTACGAGCACGGCGTGTTCGACAAGGCCGGCTCCGCGCTTGGCTCCGGCGGCATGATCGCCATCGCCGAAGGCACCTGCATGGTGAGGCTGCTGCAGGTGATGCTGCGCTTCTGGCACCACGAGTCGTGCGGCCAGTGCACGCCGTGCCGCGAAGGCATGGGCTGGATGCACCGGATCATCGACCGCATCGTCAGCGGCCAGGGCCGGATGGAGGACCTCGACCAGCTGATCGCGATCTCCAACGCCAATGACGGCACGACCATCTGCGGGATGGGCGACGCCGCGGGGTACGCGACGGTCGGCTTCATCGCCAAGTTCCGCGACGAGTTCGAATACTTCATACAGAACAAGCGCTCGAAGTACGGCGGCGTGCTGGAAGTGGGAGCGACCGAGGTGGCCCATGCCTGACTTCTTCATCAACGGCCAGCCGGTGCACGCCGAACCCGGCCAGACGGTGCTGCAGGCCGCGCTCGCGGCGGGGCACTACATCCCGTACTTCTGCTGGCACCCGAACCTTTCGGTCGCCGGCAACTGCCGGATGTGCATCGTCGACGTCGAGGACGGCAAGGGCGGCACGTGGTCCGAGATCGCCTGCAACATGCCGATCGAGGAAGGCATGAAGGTGCTGACGGAGACCGAGTCGGTCCGCAATCGCCGCAAGGAAACGCTGCAACTGATCCTGCTGAACCACCCGGTCGACTGCGGCATCTGCGACAAGGCCGGCGAGTGCATGCTGCAGGACCAGCACTACGAGTACCACGGCGAGCGGCCGGTGTCGTTCGAGCCGAAGGTCACCGCGACCAAGTTCCACTCGCTGTCCGAGCGCATCGTCATCGACAACGAGCGCTGCATCTGCTGTTCGCGCTGCACGCGCTTCACCGCCGAGGTGTCCGGATCCCATTCGCTGGCGATCCAGTTCCGCGGCGACCACTCGCTGGTGCGCGCGGTCGAGGACGGCGCGTTCGACCGCGACCCGTACTCGGACAACGTGGTGGACATCTGCCCGGTCGGCGCGCTGCTGTCGAAGGACTTCATGTACCGCTCGCGCGTCTGGTACATGAAGCCGACGCCGTCGGTCTGCCCGGGCTGCGAGCGCGGCTGCACCGTCAACATCTGGCACCGCAAGCCCGAGTGGAAGCTGAACGCGCTGGACCCGCGCCGCAACGCGTCGATCGAGCGCGTGACGCCGCTCGAGAACCCGGCCGTCAACGGGCCGTGGATCTGCAACAAGGGGCGTGACCTCGCGAAGGTCTTCGAGCGTCCGCGCGCCGAGCAGGCGCTGCTCAAGGGCAAGCCGGCCGAGCTGGCGGAAGCCGTGGCGCGCGCGCGCGACCTCGTCGCGGAGGCCAAGCGGCCCGTCGCGCTGGTCTCGTCGTGGGGCTCGAACGAGGAACTTGCGGCGTTCAAGGCGATGCTGGGCACGCGCCTCGCCGCCTTCGTCAAGCATGACGCCGTGCCGGCGCCAGGCGAAGTGATCGAGGACGACGTCCTGATCAGGCCCGGCAAGAACCCGAACCGACGCGCCGCCGAGGCGCTGTTCGGCGCCGCGCCGATCAGCTTCCCGGACGGCACCGACCTCGTGCTCGTGTGGGGCGAAGGCTTCAACTTCGCCGGCCTGCCGCGCGGCGCGAAGGTGATCTTCCTGAACTCCTACCTGCAGCCCGAGAACGGGCACGCGGACGTCTTCCTGCCGATCAGCGTGCAGACCGAGCGCAACGGGCACTACACGAACTTCGAGGGGACGGTGAGCGAATTCCGCGTCTGCTTCGCCAGGAAGGCCGGCGTGGCCGATGCCGAAGCGGTGTTCGCCGCGCTCGCAACGCGGGAGAGGGTCGCCGCATGATCCAGGATCTCGTCGTCTACGCGGCGTACATCGCGTACGCCATCGCCGTGCTGATGGGCTTCGGCATCATCCTCACGTGGGTCGAGCGCAAGCAGTCGGCGGTGATGAGCGACCGCATCGGCGCCAACCGCGCGTACATCCGGCTGCCGTTCACGCAGGTCAAGCTCGTCTGGCTGGGCCTGTTCCACGGCATGGCCGACGGCATCAAGATGCTGCTGAAGGAGGACTTCAAGCCGATCACTTACGACTGGTACGCGTACATGGTGGCCCCATGGGTCGCGTTCACGCCGGTGCTGCTGGTCTTCGCGGTGATCCCCTTCGGCGGCGTCTTCATCCCGTCGCAGATCTTCGGCGGAGCGGTCGGCGAGTGGTTCGCCGGCAAGAGCTACCCGATGCAGATCGCGCAGCTCGACGCGGGCCTGCTGATCGTGTTCGCGTTCTCCGGGCTGACCATCATCGGCGCCATGCTGGCCGGCTGGTCGTCGTCGAACAAGTTCTCGCTGCTCGGCGCGCTGCGGGCCGGATCGCAGATGATCTCGTACGAACTGATCCTCGGCCTGACGGTCCTCGGGCTGGTCCTGATCTACGGCACCCTGGACCTGACCTCCATCGTGCAGCAGCAGTCCGGGACGGTGCTCGGGTTCCTGCCAGCGTGGGGCATCGTGCTGCAGCCGTTCGCGGCGACCCTGTTCCTCGCCGCGGCGATCGCCGAGAACAAGCGGATCCCGTTCGACCTGCCCGAGGCCGAGTCGGAGCTGATCGCCGGCTACTTCACCGAGTACTCGGCGATGAAGATGGGCCTGTTCATGTTCGCGGAGTTCATCGAGATCGCGATCGTGGCGGCGCTGTTCACGACGCTGTTCCTCGGCGGCTACAACCTGCCGTGGATGACGAACGCCGGCTTCGTCTTCCCGTGGGGCGCGGAAATCGCGCTGAGCCACGGCGTCGTCGTGCTGATCCAGATGATCACCTTCCTCGCCAAGGTGTTCCTGGTCTGCAGCTTCCAGATCCTGATCCGCTGGTCGCTGCCGCGCTTCCGCTACGACCAGGTGCTGATGTTCGCGTGGAAGTTCATGTTCCCGCTGGCGCTCGCCAACATGATGGTCACCGCGGTCGCCGTCTGGCTGATCAGGGGAGGTGCGTGATGACCTACGATGTCCGCGCGTACCGCCGCAAGCAGTACTGGAACGAGCCCGTGATGGGCACGTGGGAGAAGCTCTACCTGCCGGAGATCCTGCGCGGTTTGTTCATCACCAGCCGCGTGTTCCTGCGGAACATGGCGAAGTGGATGACGGGCAGGAAGGGCGCGCTCACCACGTATTACCCGGAGGAGCGCCGCGCCGACTACTCGCCGATCAACCGCGGCAAGCACATCCTGACGCTGCGCGCCGACGGGTCCGGCAAACCGCAGTGCATCGCCTGCAACATGTGCGCGACGGTGTGCCCGGCCAAGGTCATCGAGATCGAGGCGGCCTTCGACCCGGCCGACCCCGTGCACCCGAAGGTTCCGGCCCGCTTCGAAATCGACTACTCGCGCTGCATCTTCTGCGGCCTGTGCGTCGAAGCCTGCCCCGAGGACGCGATCCGGATGGACAAGGACGTGCCCGACCTGCCTTCGCGCGACCGCAGCACCATGTGGATCGGCAAGGAGGAACTCCTGAGCTGGAAGCCGCAGAGCGACGTGGCGAAGAAGTACCCGAAGGCGGCGCGCGCGGCGGGAGGACACTGATGCGCGAATTCGACGCACGACCGCCCGAAGGCGAAACCGAACCCTCTCGGAGGGTCCGCGCGTAGCGCGGAGGAGCACACATGGAATCGTTTCTTGCCGGCCTCGACTCGCTGCTGCTCTACGTCTTCGCGTTCTGCGCGCTGATCGGCTCGATCCTCGTGGTCGCGCTGCGCCAGCCGATGCGGGTGGCGACGGCGCTGATCTCGACCATGATCTTCCTCGGCGGCGTGTACGGCCTGCTCGGCGTGCACTTCATCGCGGCCTTCCAGGTGCTGATCTACGTCGGTGCCGTGATGGTGTTCATGGTCTACGTGATCATGCTGCTCGATCCGCGCGACCCGGCGGTCAGAAGCAGGTTCTCGCCGCTCGTCGTTCCCGGAATCATCGGCGGCCTGCTGCTGGCGTGGGCGCTGGTGCACGCCGTGCACGGGCTGCTGGGCAACGCGACTGCCGTGCCGGCCCGGTTCGGCCTGAAGGAGTTCTCCGTCTCGTTCCTGAACGAGTACTGGCTGCACTTCGAACTGACGTCGGTGCTGCTGCTGGCCGCCGTGGTGGCTTCGCTCGCCGTGATCAAGGGCGCAAGCGGGAGGGATCGTGGATAAGGCGCAGCTGCTGCTGTCGCTCGCGGTCGCGATGTTCGCGATCGGGATGGTGGGCGTGATCATCCGGCGCAACGTGCTGGTGATGCTGATGTGCATGGAGCTGATGCTCAACGGCGTCAACCTGAGCCTCGTCACCTTCGCGCACCAGTCCGGCACGACGGTCGGCGCCGTGCTCGTGTTCCTGATCTTCGTCGTGGCGACCGCCGAGATCGCGATCGCGATCCCGATCGTGCTGATGCTGGTGAAGCGCAAGCACACGCTCGATCCCCACGCCTACACCGACCTGAAGGGCTGACCGATGCATGCGCTGACCCTGATCGTCATCCTGCCGCTGGTCGGTTTCCTGATCAACGGGCTGGCAGGCAACAAGCTCGGCCAGAAGGCGGTGGCGGTGATCGGCTGCGGCCTGCCGCTCGTCTCCTTCGCCATCACCGTCTCGATGTTCATGCTGCTGATGCAGACGGGCGAGGCCCGCATCGAGACCGTCTACACGTGGGCGACCTTCGGCAAGACCTCATTCGAGATCGCGCTGTACTTCGACCGCCTGTCCGCGGTGATGACGCTGATCGTCACCGGCATCGGCTCGCTGATCCACATCTACTCGATCGGCTACATGAAGGAGGACGCGAGCTTCGCGCGCTTCTTCGCGTACCTGAACCTGTTCCTGTTCTTCATGCTGCTGCTGGTCCTCGGCCGCTCGCTGCTGGTGATGTTCGTCGGCTGGGAGGGCGTGGGCCTGGCGTCGTACCTGCTGATCGGCTTCTGGTTCGAGGATCCGGTCAACGCCAAGGCGGGCAAGAAGGCGTTCATCACCAATCGCGTGGGCGACGCCGGCTTCCTGCTCGGCATGTTCCTGCTCTACAACGCGCTCGGCACGCTGGACCTGGACCGCATCAACGCGGCGTTCCTCGCCGGCCCGGTGGCGGTGTCGGCCAGCCTGGTCGGCGTGTTCCTGTTCATCGGCGCGACCGGCAAGTCCGCGCAGATCCCGCTGCACGTGTGGCTGCCCGACGCGATGGCCGGCCCGACGCCGGTCTCCGCGCTGATCCACGCGGCGACGATGGTGACGGCGGGCGTCTACATGATCGCGCGCCTGAACGGCCTGTACCTGCACGCCCCCGAGGCTTCGACGCTGGTGGCCTGGGTCGGCGCGGCGACCGCGTTCTTCGCGGCCACCGTCGCGATCGTGCAGACCGACATCAAGAAGGTGCTGGCCTACTCGACGGTGTCGCAGCTCGGCTTCATGTTCGTCGCGCTCGGCGTCGGCGCCTACGGCGTGGCGGTGTTCCATCTGCTGACCCACGCGTTCTTCAAGGCGTGCCTGTTCCTCGGCGCCGGCAGCGTGATCCATGCCCTGTCGGGCGAACAGGACATCCGCAAGATGGGAGGCCTCGCCAAGCGCATCCCGGTCACGTTCTGGACCTTCGCGATCGCCACCGGCGCCATCGCCGGCCTGCCGCCGCTGTCGGGGTTCTTCTCGAAGGACGAGATCCTGTGGTTCGCGCTCGCCAGCGAGCGCGGCGGTTCGGTGACGCTGATGGTCGTGATGGCGGTGACCGCGCTGATGACCGCCTTCTACATGTTCCGCCTGCTGTGGCTCACGTTCATGGGCGCATCGCGCATGGACCACGAGGTCGAGCATCACGTCCACGAGTCGCCGTTCTCGATGACCGGCGTGCTGATGGTCCTGGCGGCGCTGGCAGCGGTCGGCGGCTTCATCCCGATCCCGCACTTCCTCGAGCCGATCGCTCCGCTGCCGAAGACGCTGGAGTCGATGCACGCGTATCACGTGCCGCTGGTCGGCCTCGCGATCGCGATGGGCGTCGTCGGCCTGATCGCGGCGGCGTTCGTGTATCGCGGCGACCTCGCCCTGCCGAAGCGCCTGCGCGAGAGGTTCTCCGGACTGCACGCGCTGCTGTCGGGCAAGTACTTCATCGACGAGCTGTACGAAAACATGATCCAGCGCCCGCTGCACTGGATCTCGGAGAAGGTGTTCCTGGACTTCGGCGACCGGCGCCTGTTCGACGGCACGCTGAACGGCATGGCCAGCATGGCCAACGCGAGCGGCGGCGTGCTGGCGCGCGTGCAGACGGGCAGCCTGCACCTCTACGTCCTGCTGGTGCTGATCGGCAGCTTCCTCGCGCTCGTCTGGAGCTGGGCACATGGCTGATCTGCTGAACTTCGTCGTCTGGCTGCCGGTTGCCGGCATGCTGGCCATCGCCCTGATTCCTGCCTCGCAGGAAAACATGGTCCGCCAGCTCACGCTCGGGCTGATGATCGTGCAGTTCGTCGCGACGGCGATCCTGTACGTGAACTTCGACGCGTCCGCGACCGGGCTGCAGTTCGAGACGCGCGTGCCGTGGATCGAGAGCTGGGGCGTCAGCTACCACATCGGGCTCGACGGCATCAACATCCTGCTGGTGATGCTGACGGCGTTCCTCGGCCCCCTGGTGGTCGCCGGCGCGTTCAGCGCGATCACCAAGGACGTGAAACTCTTCTACGCGATGGTGTTCTTCATCCAGTTCGCGATGATGGGCACCTTCGTCGCCCAGGACCTGTTCCTGTTCTACGTGTTCTGGGAAACGATGCTGATCCCGATGTTCCTGATCATCGGCATCTGGGGTGGACAGCGCCGCATCTACGCGACGATCAAGTTCGTGCTGTACACGGCGTTCGGCTCGATCCTGATGCTGGCCGCGCTGATCTACCTGGTGTGGTCGCTGCAGAACGCGACCGGGCAGCTCTCCTTCGCGTTCGCCGACCTCTACAAGGTCAAGCTGCCGGTGCAGACGCAGACGCTGCTGCTCGGCGCCTTCGCGCTGTCGTTCGCGATCAAGGTGCCGATGTTCCCGCTGCACACCTGGCTGCCGGACGCGCACGTCGAGGCGCCGACGGCCGGCTCCGTGATCCTCGCCGGCGTGCTGCTGAAGATGGGAACGTACGGCTTCATGAAGCTCGGCTTCCCGCTGTTCCCGGATGCCACCCACCTCTACACGCCGCTGATCATGGCGCTGGCGGTGATCAGCATCGTCGTCGGCGCCTGCCTTGCGCTGGTGCAGACCGACATCAAGAAGGTCATCGCCTACTCGTCGATCAGCCACCTCGGCTACGTGATGCTGGGCCTGCTCAGCCTGGACATCCTCGGCATCCAGGGCGCGGTGATCCAGATGGTGAGCCACGGACTGACGGCGGCCGGCCTGTTCTTCCTGGTCGGGATGATCTACGAGCGCTGCCACACGCGCGACATCGCGGCCTACGGCGGCCTCGCCAAGATCATGCCGGTGTACTCGGTGTTCTTCGCGATCATGACGCTCGCGGCCGTCGGCCTGCCGACGACCAGCGGCTTCACCGGCGAGTTCCTGGTGCTGCTCGGCGCGTTCAACGCCGCGTGGCCGCTGCACGTCGCCGGGTCCAGCTTCTCGCTCGTCATGGCCGTGACGGCCGTCTCCGGCGTCGTGCTCGGCGCGATGTACATGCTCTGGCTGGCGCAGCGGATGCTGTTCGGCGCGGTGAAGGCGCCGCACCTCCCGCTCGCGGACATCAACCTGCGCGAGAAAGCGATCATGGCGATCCTCGTGGTCGCGGTGTTCTGGCTCGGCCTCTTCCCGCAGGAGGCGATGCGGAAGACCGAGGTCGCGGCGCGCCAGTACCAGCAGATGGTGATCGGCGCGCCGGCGCCGCAGCGGACGGCTGAGGGGGCCGGGCCCGCTGTCGCTGCGCCGGTCGCCGCCGCCGTGGGGAGCGCGCGATGATCTGGGAAAACGTCGTGCTGGCCATGCTGCCGGAGCACCTGCTCCTGGTCGGCATCGTGTTGCTGATCGTTCTGGAACTGGTGTCCGACCGCCCGCGCGGCGCGCTCGGGCTGGCGGTGCTGGCCGTCGTCGCGGCCACCGCGGCGGCCGCATTCCTCGCGACCAGCGGCTACGCCGCGGCGCCGTTCGCCGGTCACTTCTCGGTGAATCCCGCGACGCTGACCGCCAAGGCGCTGCTGCTCGCGCTCGTGCTGCCGACGCTGCTGCTGTCGCGCGACGACTTCAGCGAGACCCGCTTCCACATCCTGCTGCTGTCGTCGGTCTACGGCGTCTGCCTGCTGCTGTCGGCCGACAGCTTCCTGACGATGTTCCTCGGGCTCGAGATCATGTCGCTGCCCGTCTACGTGCTGGTGCTGCTCGCGTTCCAGCGGCCGGAGGCTCCCGAGGCTGCGCTGAAGTACCTGGTGCTCAGCAGCGCCGCCACCGCGACGTTCCTGATGGGCGTCTCGCTCCTCTACGGGGGCACCGGGACGCTGGCGCTCACGGCGTTCAGCCAGGCGCTCGGGTCGCCGAACACGATGGCGCAGGCGGCCGTGGTGCTGGTCGTGGTCGCGTTCTTCCTGAAGGCCGCGATCGTGCCCTTCCACGCCTGGGCGCCGGATGCGTACGAAGGCGCGAGCGTGCCGGTCACCGCGTACATGGCGACCGTCGTCAAGGCGGGCGTGCTGCTCGCCGCCCTGCGGCTGTTCGGCACGACTCCGGTCGGCCGCCCGATGGCGGACCTGCTGACGCTGCTGCCGCTGATCTCGATGGTGTGGGGCAACCTCGCCGCGATCCGGCAGACGAGCTTCCGCCGGATGATCGCCTACTCCTCGATCGCGCACGCGGGCTATCTGTTCTTCGCGTTCCTCGGCGCGGGCCCGGGCCGCTTCCAGGCGGTGGTCTTCTACATCCTCGCCTACGCGCTGATGAACCTGCTCGCGTTCGCCTCGCTGCCGCGCGGCAGCGACGACGTCGCCAGCGACCGGCTCGACAGCCTGAAGGGCATGTACCAGCGCCGCCCGTTCGCGGCGCTGATGCTCGGCCTGGCGATGCTGTCGCTGGCCGGCATTCCGCCGCTGCCGGGATTCGTCGCGAAATTCCTGATCTTCAAGAACGTCATCGCGGCCGGCTACACGGTCTACGCGGTGCTGGGCCTGCTGGGAAGCTACCTCGGCATCTACTTCTACCTGCGCGTGATCCAGTACGCCTTCATGAGCGCCGACGCCGTTCCGCAGCCGTCCAACGAGCGGGCCCTCGCGTTGTCGGCGAGCGTGCTGTGCCTCGTGCCGGCGGTGCTCGTCGCGCTGTTCCCTGGCTGGTTCATCGGGCACCTGTAAGCGGTCCAGTTGCGGAACGCCGTCCTGCGGGGCGGCGTTTCCCTTTCATGCGTGGGAACCCTAGGCCACAAAGGCACTGTCGCTGTGCGGGCCTTTGCGATGCGCCGTTGTTCGCGGTTGATGCATGACAAGCGGCGGCTGGCGGGCGTGAACGGACCCTGTTGGTCACTGCCGAAGGTTTGGCACAATCCGCCGACTTCCTGGAAACGGAGATACCAATGAAGCAATTCCTGCTCGTGGCCGCCGTGTCGCTCTTCGCCGCGACCGCCTGGGCCCAGGCCGGACACGACCACCACGCGATGCCGACAGCGTCGAAGCCGGCCGCCGGCCAGCTCGACAACACCGGCGAGGTGCGCCGCGTCAACGCCGAGACGAAGAAGATCACCATCGCGCACGGCCCGCTGAAGGCGTACGACATGCCGCCGATGACGATGCCCTTCGGTGTCAAGGATCCGGCGCTGCTCGCCAAGGTCAAGGCCGGCGACAAGGTGCGCTTCGCGCTGGAAAAGGCGGGCGATGATCTCGTGATCACCCGGATCGAGACCGTCAAGTAGGCGGCAACATAACGACAGTCGACGGCCGCAAGCCCTTGCTCCCCGCGCCGGCCGCGATCACACTCAAAACCATGCGACTCGGATCCTTCCGCCTGACCCGCAAGCGCGCCGCACGCGCGGTGGCCGGTCTCGTCGCTGCGTTCCTGCTGACCGGCAACGTGCTCGCGGCGGCCGGACTCTGCGCGGTCAGGGCGCCGGCAGGCATGGGCATGGCTGTCCAGGTCGCGGCCGACGATGCCGATTCGCCGCCGTGCGCGGAGCATCTGTCCGGCGAACTCGGCTCGCCATCGACGGGCTCGAACCACCACTGCCCGACCGACGACCCGTCGGCGCAGACCCGTACCGTCGACCTGCCCAGCCCGCAGTTGATGGTGGCGCTCGCCGCCGTCCTGCTGCAGTGGACCGACGCCGCCCGGCAGCCGGCCGCGCTGCTCGCCGACGACGATCCCTCCGAGCCGCGACCGCTGTACGCGCGGCTGCAACGACTCCGACTCTAGCCCCTCGCTGAGGCCGCGCCGCTCGGCGCGTGCTTGTCCGGGTGCGGCTGCGCGCCCGTCGTCATCGGGAGGTCGTCGTGAGAGTCGTCAATCGTGCGTTTCTAGTTTTCAAGCGTGATCGCGCCCGCCCGTGGGTGGCCCTGGTGCTGCTCGCGGTGGCTGGCGCCGCGTGGGCGCAGGCCGCCCCGGACAGCAGCGCGCTCGGGCGCGACCTGCGCGGAGTCCTCGAGTATCTCGAGGCGCGCAACCCCGAGCTGCGCTCGATGGCGCTCGAGGCCGACGCGGCCCGGCAGCGCTCGGGAGTGGCGGGTGCGCTGCCCGATCCGATGGTGTCGATGGAACTGCGCGACGTGCCGATCAGCGAGCCGACGCTGTCGCCCGCCAATGCCGGAAGCACGCGCTATGCGGTGAAGCAGGTGTTCCCGCTCGGCGACAAGCGCGGGCTGCGCCGCGGCGTCGCCGAAGCCGACCTGTCGGCGGCCGAGGCGCGCCGCAGCGCGACGCTGGTGGAACTGCGGATGAAGGCGAAGACCGCGTACAGCCAGTACTGGTACGCGACGCAGGCGCATCGCGTCACGGAGGGCGTGCGCGGCCTGATGGTCGACCTCGAACAGATCGCGCGCGCGCGGTACGGCACCGGCCTCGTTCCGCAGCAGGACGTCATCAAGGCCCAGACCGAAGTCACCGCGATGCGCACCGAACTGGTGATGCAGACGTCGGAGCGGCGCCAGGCGGCCGCGCGGCTCAACGGCGTGCTCGCGCGCTCGGCGGATGCGCCGCTGGCGGACGCCGAAGCGCCGCGCGAGGTCCCGGCGCGCGCGCTCGACTTCGCCGGCCTGACGAAGGCTGCCGGCGAGCGGAATCCGCAACTCGCCGTGCAGGCCGCGCAACTCGCAAGCGCCACCCGCAACGCCGATCTCGTCCGCGCCAGCCGCTGGCCCGACCTGACGTTCGGAGTCGCGGGCATCCAGCGCGGCACCCGGCTCACCGAGTACGAACTGATGGTGGAGGTGAACATTCCGTGGCAGCGCGACGTGCTGCGCGCCAACGAGGGCGAAGCGCTCGCGATGAAGGGCGCCGCCGAGGCGAGGCGCGACGCCGCGGCGGCGCAACTGCAAGGCGAACTCGGGCAGAACTGGGCGGCGCTCGACGCCCTGCGCGAACAGGCTGCGATCCTGCGCGACACGCTTCTGCCGCAGTCGCAACTCACCTTCGACTCGGCGCTGTCGGCCTACCAGGCCGGCCGCGTCGACTTCGGCACGCTGCTCGACGCGCAGCGCCAGATCCGCAAGGCGCGGCTCGACCTGCTGAAGGTGCAACTGGAACAACAGGTGCGGCTCGCCGAGATCGAGCGCATCGTCGGGGAGGACCTATGAACGGCAAGACCATCGCTGCAGTCGCCGCGACCGTGGGCGCGGCCCTCGTGGTCGGCTACTTCGTCGGTCGCCTCGGCGTGCCGGGGACGCCGAAGGACCAGGCCGCCGCGACCGCTTCGAGCGCGGCCGTGGCGCCCTCCGGCGAGGCGAAGGACGGCCAGCGCAAGCTCCTCTACTACCGCAACCCGATGGGTTTGCCGGACACCTCGCCAGTGCCGAAGAAGGACCCGATGGGGATGGACTACATCCCGGTCTACGACGGCGAGGACCAGGGCGCGGCGGGGACCGTCAAGGTCTCCGCTGACCGCATCCAGACGCTGGGCGTGCGCATCGAGCCGGTGTCGAAGCGCTCGCTGGCGCGCGCCGTCCGCGCGGTCGGCACGATCGAGATCAACGAGCGCGGGCAGCACACGGTGGCGCCCAAGTTCGAAGGCTGGATCGAGAAGCTGCACGTGAACACGACCGGCCAGGCCGTCGCGCGCGGCCAGCCGCTCGCCGAGGTCTACAGCCCCGAACTGGTGTCGGCGCAGCGCGAATACCTGATCGCATACAACGCGATCAAAGGCATGGGCGGCGCCGGCAGCGATGCGCAGGCCGGGGTGCAGCAGCTCGCCAGCGCGGCACTCGAACGACTTCGCAACTGGGACATCAGCGAGGAGCAGCTTGCGCGGCTGCGTTCCGGCGGCGAGCCGCGCCGCACGCTGACGCTCGTCGCGCCTGCCTCGGGCGTCGTCATCAAGGACCCGCCGGTGGCCGGGATGCGCTTCATGCCCGGCGAGGCGCTGTTCCGGATCGCCGACCTGTCGCGGGTATGGATGATCGGCGACGTGTTCGAGCAGGATCTCGCGCTGGTCCGCATCGGTTCGCGCGGGACGCTGGCCGTCAGCGCGTATCCGGACCGGACCTTCCCGGGCGAGCTCACGTTCATCTACCCGACCCTGAACGCCGAGACGCGCACCGCGCGCGTGCGCTTCGAATTGGCCAACCCGCAGGGACAGTTGAGGCCGGGGATGTACGGCACCGTGCAGATCGACGCCGGAGCGAAGCGCGAAGTGCTCGCGGTGCCCGACTCGGCTGTGATCAACAGCGGCAGCCGGCAGATGGTGCTCGTCGCGCTCGGCGAGGGCCGGTTCGAGCCGCGCGAAGTGAAGGTGGGCGTGCGCGGCGACGGGTTCGTCGAGGCGCTGTCGGGGCTCAAGGAAGGCGACCAGGTCGTCACGCGCGCCAACTTCCTGATCGACGCGGAGAGCAACCTGAAGGCGGCGCTCGGCAGCTTCACGGCGGCGGCAAACACCAACGCCGGCGGTGCCAAGCCGGTCGCGCACAGCGCGATCGGGCGGGTCGACGAGGTGGATGCGAAGACCGGGGCGCTCACCATAACGCACGATCCGGTGGCGTCGCTGAACTGGCCGAAGATGACGATGGAATTCGTCGCGGCGAACGATGCGATCGCCAAGAGCGCCAGGCCGGGCGCGCCGATCCGCTTCGAATTCGTCGAGCGCAAGCCCGGCGAATGGGTCGTCACGAAGATCGAGCCGGCCGCCGCCGCGTCGCCTGCCGCGCCCGCGAAGCCCGACGCGCACAAGCACTGAGCCGCCATGATCGAACGGCTCATCACATGGTCAGCCAAGAACCCGTTCCTGATCGGGCTCGCCACGCTGCTGCTGATCGCGGGCGGCATCGTCGCGGTCCTGCGCACGCCGCTGGACGCGCTGCCCGACCTGTCCGACGTGCAGGTGATCGTCTACACCGAAGTGCCCGGGCAGGCGCCGCAGGTCGTGGAGGACCAGGTCACGTATCCACTGACCACCGCGATGCTGTCGGTCCCGCACTCGAAGGTCGTGCGCGGGTTCTCGTTCTTCGGCGCGTCGTTCGTCTACATCATCTTCGAGGACGGCACCGACATCTACTGGGCGCGCTCGCGCGTGCTCGAGTACCTGAACGTCGCCAGCCAGCGCCTGCCGCGCGGCATCACGCCGCAGCTCGGTCCCGACGCGACCGGCGTCGGCTGGGTGTACCAGTACGTGGTGCAGGCGAAGAACCGCACGCTCGCGGAACTGCGCACGCTGCAGGACTGGTATCTGCGCTACCAGCTGACGAAGGTCCCGGGCGTGGCCGAGGTCGCCTCCATCGGCGGCTTCGTGCAGCAGTACCAGGTGGTCGTCGATCCCGTGCGCATGCGCGGGCAGGGCATATCGCTGGACCAGGTGACGGAGGTGATCCGCAGCTCGAACCGCGACGTCGGCGGACGCGTGGTCGAGATGGCGGAGACGGAGTACATGGTGCGCGGGCGCGGCTACCTGCGGAGCGCCGACGACATCGCCGACCTGCCGCTGCGCGCCGCCAGCGGCACGCCGGTGCGTATTCGCGACATCGCCACGGTCGAGCTCGGGCCGGACGAGCGGCGCGGCGTCGCCGAGCTCAACGGCGAGGGTGAGGTCGTGTCCGGCATCGTCGTCGCGCGCTTCGGCGAGAACGCGCTGCAGGTGATCGACGGCGTCAAGGCCCGGATCGAGGAGCTGAAGCCGGGCCTTCCGGAGGGCGTCGAGATCAAGGCGGTGTACGACCGGTCGGAGCTGATTCACCGCGCGATCGACACGCTGACCGAGACGCTGATCCAGGAGTCGATCATCGTCGCGCTCGTGTGCATGCTGTTCCTGCTCCACGTGCGCAGCGCGCTCGTCGTCATCATCGTGCTGCCGCTCGGCGTGCTCTTCTCGTTCATCTGCATGCGCGCGCTCGGCATCAACTCGAACATCATGAGCCTGGGCGGGATCGCGATCGCGATCGGCGAGATGGTCGACGCCGGCGTGGTGATGGTCGAGAACGCGCACAAGCATCTCGAGCGACGCGGAACCCGCGACCGCGTCACCGCGATCCTCGACGCCTGCCGCGAGGTCGGGCCGGCGCTGTTCTTCTCGCTGCTGATCATCGCGGTGAGCTTCCTGCCGGTGTTCACGCTCGAGGCGCAGGAAGGGCGGCTGTTCGCGCCGCTCGCCTACACGAAGACCTTCGCGATGCTGGGCGGCGCGATCGTCTCGGTGACGCTGCTGCCGATGCTGATGGTGTACCTGATCCGCGGTCGCATCCTGCCGGAGGCGAAGAACCCGCTGAACCGGTTCCTGATCGCGGCGTACCGGCCCGTCATCGCGGGTGTGCTGCGCTTCCGCTGGCTGACCGTGACGGCCGCGGCGCTGGTCGCGGCCGTCTCGCTGTGGCCCGCGTCGAAGCTGGGCAGCGAATTCATGCCGACCCTGAACGAAGGCACGCTCTTCTACATGCCCACCTCGCTGCCCGGCATGTCGGTGACGAAGGCGGCGGAACTCGTGCAGCTGCAGGACCGCATCATCAAGAGCTTCCCGGAGGTCGAGTCCGTGATCGGCAAGGCGGGTCGGGCGGGCAGCGCGACCGACCCGGCGCCGCTCGAGATGTTCGAGACGGTGATCAACCTGAAGCCGGAATCCGAGTGGCGGCCGGGCATGACGACCGACAAGCTGATCGCCGAGATGGACAAGGCGCTCCAGTTCCCCGGCGTGTCGAACAGCTGGACGATGCCGATCCGCGCGCGCATCGACATGCTGTCCACGGGCATCCGCACCCCGATCGGTATCAAGGTGTTCGGATCGGACCTGAACGAGATGGAGCGCGTGTCGCGCGAGATCGAGGCCGTGGTCAAGAACGTGCGCGGGACCACCAGTGCCTACGCTGAACGCCTGACGGGCGGCTTCTACCTCGACATCGAGCCCGACCGCGCTGCGCTCGCGCGCTACGGCGTTTCGGTCGGGCAGTTGCAGGACGTCATCGCCACCGCGCTCGGCGGCGAGGTGATCACGACGACCATCGAGGGGCGGGCGCGCTTCGGCGTGATCGTCCGCTATCCGCGCGACGCGCGCAGCAGCCCGGAGGCGATCGAGCGCGAAGTGCTGGTGCGCATCGAGGGCGAGATGGGCAAGCCCGCGCGCATGATCCCGCTCGGTCAGGTGGCGCGCGTGGCGGTGAAGCAGGGCGCGCCGGTGATCCGCACCGAGAACGCGCTGCTCTCCGCCTACATCTACGTCGACATCCGCGACCGCGACATCGGCGGCTACGTCCGGGAGGCGCAGCAGGCCGTGCGCGAGAACGTCAACTTCCTGCCGGGCATGTACGTCACGTGGAGCGGCCAGTTCGAGTATCTCGAGCGCGCGGTGAACAAGCTGCAACTCGTGGTGCCGCTGACGCTGCTTATCATCTTCGTGCTGCTCTACCTGTCGCTGAAGAGCACGACGGACACGCTGATCGTGATGCTGTCGGTGCCGTTCTCGCTGGTCGGCGGGGTCTGGTACCTGTGGGCGCTCGACTACAACATGAGCGTCGCGGTCGCGGTCGGCTTCATAGCGCTGGCCGGCGTGGCCGCCGAGACCGGGGTGGTGATGCTCGTCTACCTGAACAACGCCTGGCAGGAGACGAAGGCGCGCTGCGCGGCCGAAGGGCGCAGGCCGACGATGCGCGACCTCGCGGACGCGACCGCCGCCGGTGCCGTGGAGCGCGTGCGGCCGAAGGTCATGACCGTGGTGACGACGATCGCGGCGCTGGTGCCGATCATGTGGAGCACCGGCACCGGCAGCGAGGTGATGCGGCGGATTGCGGCGCCGATGGTCGGCGGCATGATCTCGTCGACGCTGCTGACGCTCATCGTGATACCGGCCATCTACATGCTCGTGAAGGCGCGGCAGGTGAGGACGGCGACCGCGCCGAACGAGCCTGTAGCATCGGCCCCGTGAACCGGTTCCTCGATTCCTCGATCTTCTGGGGCGACGCGCGTCGGGCGTACCTCGTCATCGGCCTCGTCCCGTTCGGACTGATCGGCGTCGGAATGTTCCTGCAGCACGTGATCGGCCTCGATCCGTGCCCGCTGTGCATCTTCCAGCGCATCGCCTACTTCTTCGTCGGCGTGTTCGGCCTGCTCGCCGCGGCGCTGGCGCCGCGCGGCGCGGCGCGTGGCGCCGGGGCGCTGATGCTGCTCGCCGCGCTGACGGGCGCGGGCATCGCCGGCTGGCACGTCTGGCTGCAGATGAATCCGGAAAGCCTGTCGTGCGGGCCGGGGCTCGAGATCATGCTGGAGAACTTCCCGCTGACGCAGGTCCTGCCGCGCGTGTTCAAGGGCAGCGGCGACTGCGCGCAGGCGGGCTGGACGCTGCTGGGCCTCGGCATCGCCGACTGGTCGCTGCTCTGGTTCACGGCGCTCTCGCTGGCTTCGGTCGCGAGCTTCTTCCGGCCGCTGACCCGGCGTTGACAGGCCCTAGCCCGATGCACATCTGCGTCATCGGCGCCGGCGTCGTCGGACTGACGACTGCGTATTTCCTGCATAGCGAGGGGCACAGCGTCACCGTCGTCGACCGTGAACCGGGCCCCGGCCTCGGCGCCAGCGGTGGCAACGGCGCCCAGCTGTCGTACGCCTTCGTCGCGCCGCTGGCCGACGCCTCGATCCCCGCGAAGCTTCCCGGCCTGCTGCTGTCGCGCCACGCGCCGCTGAAGATCCACCCGCGCGCCGACCGGGCGCAGCTGCGGTGGGGGCTTCAGTTCCTGAAGCACGCCAACACGAAAGCCGCGCGCGAGACGACCGAGGTGCTGCTGAAGCTGTCGGCGCTGTCGCGCGAGTTCATCGAGCCGCTGATCGAGGGCGAGCGCATCGAGTGCGACTTCTCGCGCGGCGGCAAGCTGGTGGTGTATCCGGACGCCGCATCGCTCGACGCGGTGCGCGCGCAGGTGACCTACCAGGCGGCGCTCGGCGCGCGCGGACAGCAGGTGCTGACGGCCGCGCAGTGCGTCGAGCGCGAGCCGGCGATCGCGGGCTATGCCGACAGGATCGGCGGGGGGGTGTGGACGCGCAGCGAGGCCGCCGCCGACTGCGGCGCCTTCTGCACGCAGGTCGCGGAGCTGCTGGCGCGCCGCGGAGCCCGGTTCGTCTACGGACGGACGGTGACGCGCATCGATCGTGAAGACGGCCGCGTGCGGGCGCTGGAGACCGATGCGGAGCCGCTGCGGGCGGACGCCTACGTGCTGGCCGCCGGCGACGGCGCCGCCGAACTCGGGAAGAGCGTCGGCCTCGACCTGCCGATACTGCCGCTCAAGGGCTACTCGATCACGGTGAAGCCAGAGCGCGGCGCCGTCCTGCCGCGCGCCTCGATCACCGACATCCGCCGCAAGATCGTGTTCGCGCCGCTCGGAGATCGCGTTCGCGTGGCGGGGTTCGTCGAGATCGGGAACGACGACCGCTCGGTCCCGCCGGCGCGGATCAGCGCGCTGATGGAGGCGACCCGCGACATCCTCGGGTATTCGGTGATCGACGGCGACATCCAGCCCTGGGCGGGCCTGCGTCCCGCGACCCCCAGCGGCCGGCCGATCATCGGGCGCTTCGCGCTGCAGAACCTGTTCCTCAACGTCGGGCATGGCGCGCTGGGCTGGACGCTGGCGGCGGGCAGCGCGCGCCTCGTGTGCGATGTCGTCGCGAAGCGCGCTCCTACAATCGCCCTGGCGCCGTACCAGCTGGGCGTCCAGGAAAACCTCCATGCACAACGACTCCCACCTTCTGCACCGCCAGCTGCGCGGTAACTACCCGCTCGCCGCCAGCGCCTCCGGTTGCTGGATCACCGACGCGGCCGGCAGGAAGTATCTCGATGCCTCCGGTGGGGCCGCCGTCTCGTGTCTGGGACACGGCCACCCGGACGTGCTCGCCGCGATGCACGCGCAGATCGACCGGATCGCGTACGCGCACACGAGCTTCTTCTCGACCGAGGTGGCGGAACAGCTGGCCGACGCGCTGATCGCCACGGCGCCCGCCAGCATCTCGCACGTCTACCTGGTGTCCGGCGGTTCCGAGGCGGTCGAGGCCGCGCTGAAGCTTGCGCGCCAGTACTTCGTCGAGAAAGGCGAGCCGCAGCGCTCGCGCTTCATCGCGCGCCGCAACAGCTATCACGGCAACACGCTCGGCGCGCTCGCCGTCGGTGGCAACGCCTGGCGGAGGCGCCAGTTCGCGCCGCTGCTGATCGACGTCGAACACGTGGCGCCGACCTACGCCTACCGGGACCAGCGCGCGGACGAGAGCGGCGAGCAATATGGCGCGCGCCTGGCGCAGGAGTTCGAGGACACGGTCGAGCGGGTCGGCGGCGAGAACGTCATCGCGTTCGTGGCCGAGACGGTCGGCGGGGCCACCAGCGGCGCGCTGACGCCGCCGTCCGGCTACTTCAGGCGCATTCGCGAGGTCTGCGACCGCCACGGGATCCTGCTGATCCTCGACGAGGTGATGTGCGGCATGGGCCGCACCGGCACGCTGCACGCCTGCGAGCAGGAAGGCGTCGCGCCCGACCTGATGGTGATCGCCAAGGGACTCGGCGGTGGCTACCAGCCGGTGGGCGCGGTGCTGATCGGGCAGACGATCATCGACGCCATCGCGGCAGGCACGGGGTTCTTCCAGCATGGGCACACGTACATCGGCCACCCGGTGGCCTGCGCCGCGGCGCTTGCCGTGCAGCAGGTGTTGGCACGCGACGGGCTGGTGGAGCGGTGCGCCGCCCAGGGTCGGCGCCTGCGCGAGGCGCTCGACGAGGCCTTCCGCGAGCACCCGTACGTCGGTGACGTGCGCGGGCGTGGACTCTTCCAGGCGATCGAGCTCGTGGCCGACCGCGGCACCAAGGCGCCCTTCGACCCGAAGCTGAAGGTCAACGCCCGCATCAAGAAGGCCGCGATGGAACTCGGCCTGATGACCTATCCGATGGGCGGCACCATTGACGGCGCGCAGGGCGACCACGTGCTGCTGGCGCCGCCGTTCATCATCAGCGACGACGAACTGGACCTCGTCATCGAGCGATTGGTGGCGGCCGTTGATATCGCCATGGCCGCCATCAAGGCCGACCGGGTATAAGCCCGGAGCGGGCTCGCCTTGCGTGCGGTGCCGGCCGGGCGTAACGTCTTTGGTTCCCACCAGCAATCCGAAGAAGAGGAGACGGTCTCATGAAGTTGTTCCGGGTTTCGATGTGCACCGCCGCGTTCGCCGCGGCGTTCGCGGCGGCGGCCACGCTGCCGCAGGTGGCGAGCGCGCAGCAGCAGAAGTTCATCACCATCGGCACCGGCGGCGTCACGGGGGTGTACTACCCCGCGGGCGGCGCGATCTGCCGCCTCGTCAATCGTGATCGCGCCAAGCACGGCTTGCGCTGCTCGGTCGAGTCGACCGGCGGCTCGGTGGCCAACGTCAACCTGCTGAAGTCGGGAGAGATCGAGTTCGGCGTCGCGCAATCCGACGTCCAGTTCAACGCGTCCAAGGGCCAGGGCCAGTTCCAGAAGGACGGCGCGATCGGCGACCTGCGCGCGGTGTTCGCGCTGCACCCGGAGCCCTTCACGGTGGTCGCCCGCAAGGAAGCGAACATCGCCAAGTTCGAGGACTTCAAGGGCAAGCGCTTCAACGTCGGCAACCCCGGCTCGGGCACGCTGGCGTCGATGAACGAGCTGCTCGGCGCGATGGGCTGGAAGATGAGCGACTTCGGCCTGGCCTCCGAGCTGCGCCCGGACGAGCATGGCCCGGCGCTGTGCGACGGCAAGATCGACGGCTTCTTCTACGCCGTCGGCCACCCGTCCGCCAACATCCAGGACCCGACCACCATCTGCGGCGCCAAGCTGGTGAATTTGACCGGCCCGGCCGTCGACAAGCTGGTCAAGGAGAGGCCGTACTACGCGGTCGCGACGATCCCCGGCGGCATGTATCCGAACAACCCGCAGCCGACGACCACCTTCGGCGTGCAGGCGACCATCGTCAGCTCGGCCAAGGTGCCGGTCGACGTGGTCTACACGGTCGTCAAGACGGTGTTCGACAACCTCGACGAGTTCAAGAAGCTGCATCCGGCCCTTGCGAACCTGAAGCCGGAAGACATGATCAAGAACGGCCTGTCGGCGCCGCTGCACGAAGGCGCCGTCAAGTACTACAAGGAGAAGGGCTGGATCAAGTAAGCGGCTGAAGGCGGGCGAACGCGCCCGCCCGCGAGTAAAGTTCGACGGGCGGCAGGTCACTGACTTGCCGCCCGTCGTTTTTTTTGGCGACGGACCGATCGCCGGCCGGGGAGACACCGTGGATTCGAAGAAGCTCGAACGAGAACTGGAGAAGCTCGAAGAGGAACTGGCGCCGACCGCCGAGATGCAGCTGGGCGAAACCGACGTCATGCAGTTGGTCAAGGACACCGACTTCGGCGGACGCTCGACCGCGGGTTTCGCCGGCAAGGTGATGCTGGCCATCGGCCTCGTGTGGGTCGTGTTCCAGCTGTGGTACGCGTCCCCGATTCCGTTCTCGTTGCCTGCCGGGTTCCGCTTCGGCCTGTTCAACGACACCGAGGCGCGTTCGATTCACCTGGCGCTCGGCCTCTTTCTCGCGTTCCTGGCGTTCCCGGCGTTCAAGCGATCGCCGCGCGACCACGTGCCGTGGCAGGACTGGCTGTTCGCCATCGCGGGCGCGGCCACTGCGCTCTACCTCATTGTCTTCTACCAGGAACTTTCGCTCCGTCCGGGCAACCCGACGACGCTCGACGTCGCCGTCGGTGCGATCGGCATGTTGCTGCTGCTCGAAGCGACGCGGCGCGCGGTCGGGCTGCCGATGGCGGTGCTGGCGGTGCTGTTCCTCGTCTACACGATGGCTGGCCCGTACCTGCCCGATGTCATCGCCCACAAGGGCGCTTCGGTGCCGCGCGTGATCTCGCACATGTGGATGGTGACCGAAGGCGTGTTCGGAATCGCGCTCGGCGTGTCGGTCAGCTTCATCTTCGTGTTCGTGCTGTTCGGCACGCTGCTCGACCGCGCGGGCGGCGGCAACTACATGATGCAGGTGAGCTTCGCGCTGCTGGGCCACCTGCGCGGCGGACCCGCCAAGGTGGCCGTGGTGTCTTCGGCGCTCAATGGCCTGATCTCCGGGTCGTCGGTCAGCAACGTGGTGTCCGGCGGGATCTTCACCATTCCGCTGATGAAGCGCGCAGGCTATGGCGGCGTCAAGGCCGCGGCGATCGAGACGGCGTCCTCCGTCAACGGCCAGATCATGCCGCCGGTGATGGGCGCGGCGGCGTTCCTGATGGTCGAGTACGTCGGCATTCCGTATTCGGACATCATCAAGCACGCCTTCATTCCGGCCGTCATCAGCTACATCGCACTCTTCTACATCGTGCACCTAGAGGCGCTGAAGCTCGGCCTGGCGGCCACGGCACGCGAGCGCGATCGCACGATGGGCAATCGCATGACGTCGTGGGGGCTCGGCCTGGCCGGCAGCGCGGTGGTGCTCGGCATCATTTACTACATTGCCATCGGTGCGCAGGCCCTCTTCGGTGCGGCGGCTCCCGTGATCCTCAGCGTCCTGCTGGGCGCGCTCTACGTCTACAGCGTGTGGGTGGCGGCGAAGCAGCCGGACCTGCCCACCGAGATCGACGTCAAGAACCCGATCCTGCCGCCGACCTGGCCGACCGTGAAGGCCGGCCTGCACTTCCTCATTCCGGTCGGCGTGCTGATCTGGTGCCTGATGGTCGAAGAGTTGTCGCCCGGGCTGTCCGCCTTCTATGGCGTGATCACCCAGGTCGTGCTGATGGTGACGCAGCGGCCGCTGATCGCGCTCTTCCGCAAGCAGGGCGACTTCGGGCGCGAGTTCCGCATCGGCTTCAAGGAGGTCGTCAACGGCTGCGACGACGGTGCGCGCAACATGATCGGCATCGCGGTGGCGACCGGCTGCGCCGGCATCATCGTCGGCGCCATCACGCTCACCGGACTCGGCCTGCGCATGACGGACTTCGTCGAGTTCGTGTCGCAGGGCAACGTCCTGGCGATGCTGTTCTTCACCGCGTTCGTCTGTCTCGTGCTCGGCATGGGCGTGCCGACCACGGCCAACTACATCCTGGTGGCGACGCTGATGGCGCCGGTGGTCGTGGAACTCGGCGCGCAGTCCGGGCTCGTGATCCCGCTGATCGCGGTGCACCTGTTCGTCTTCTACTACGGGATCATGGGGGACATCACGCCGCCGGTCGGCCTCGCGACGTTCGCCGGCGCCGCGATTGCGAAGGAGAACCCGATCGAAGTCGGCCTGCAGGGCTCGGTCTATGCGTTCCGCACCGTCGTGCTGCCTTTCATCTGGATCTACAACCCGGCGCTGTTGCTGATCGATGTGCACGGCTGGGCCGAGGCACTGCTGGTCGCCTTCGCGGCGACGATGGCCTCGCTCGTGTTCGCGGCGGCGACCATGGCGTGGTTCCGGATCAAGTGTCGCTGGTGGGAAGTCGTGCTGCTGCTGGTTGCGACCTTCGTCCTGTTCCGCCCTGACTGGTTCGCGGATCAGATGGCCCCGGAGTACACCGATGCGCCCGCCTCGAAGTTCTATGAAGTCGCGGCCAGCCTCGCGCCCGGCGACCGGTTCGTGTTCCTGATCAGGGGCCAATCGCTCGAGGGCGAGGAGACGAAGAAGACCGTGGGTCTTCAACTGGGCGCCAAGGGCACCACGGGCAACGCGATTGCCGACGCTCGCAAGCGGCTCTCGGATGCGGGCATGTCCGTGTCCGGCATGGGCGAGATGCTGCAGGTGAGCACGGTGCGTTTCGGCAGCACGGCCGCCAAGGCGCGCATCGAGCAGGGATTCGAGATCGTCGGCGTGAAAGTCCCGAACCCCCGCATCAGTTCGCACTGGTTCTACATCCCCGGCCTGCTGATCGTCGTGTTCGTGTGGCTGATGCAGGGCCTGCGCATGCGACGGGCAGCGCCGGCCACGGCCGTCGCCTGAGGACCACTGATGCGACTGATCACCGACGCCGACGTCGCCGAAGTCATCACGATGCGCGACGCGGTCGCTGCGATGGCAGCGGCGTTCGAGCAGTTCGGCAACGGGTCC
>Ga0209253_10000885_pt1 | contig 26095 bp, 23 predicted proteins | sample FrelakmetBRP12BR_FD_187145 | JGI IMG/M metagenome (GOLD analysis project Ga0209253, IMG submission 187145) | Freshwater lake sediment microbial communities from the University of Notre Dame, USA, for methane emissions studies - BRP12 BR (SPAdes)... | ecosystem: Environmental > Aquatic >...
CCCCCCCCGCGCCCGCCGGGCCGGGAACGGCCGGTGCAACGGCCACGGTGCCGGCCCCCTCCGCCGCCTCGGCGCCGGACGACTCCCGGGAGCGCTGGGAGAAGCTCACCCCCGAGCAGCGCGAGGCGCTGCGCCAGCGCTGGAAGGCCTTTCGCGAGCTGCCGCCGGAGCAGCAGGCGGAGATCCGCGAGCGGCTGGAGCGTTGGCGCTCGCTGCCGCCGGTGCAGCGGGAGGAGATCGCCCGCACCTGGAAGCGCTTCCGCCAGCTTCCGACCGACGAGCGGCGCGAGGTGCTGCAGCTTCTCAAGCGCTACCGGGAGATGGGGCCGGAGCGCCAGGCCCAGGTTCGCGCCATGTTCCGGAAGCTCGTGAACGCGCCTCCCGAGGTGCGGCAGCGGTACCTCGACAACCTCTCGCGCTGGCGGCAGATGACCCCGGCGCAGCGGGACCAGATGCGCGAGGCGTGGCGCCAGAAGCGGCAGAAGCCTTAGTCTGGGCGCGTGCCTGGCCTTCCCGTCCTGGCGCTCGCGGCGCTCGTCGCCGCCGGGCCCCCCGCCGACGCCGGCGAGGCGGAGCCCGGCGACGACCTCTTCTGGGCGCGCGCCGGGCTGAGCCTCCGCTTCACCGCCCAGGCGGCGCTGCCCTCGACGGCCGTGCTCTTCGATCCGGCGGCGAGTGCCTTCGCGATCGCGCGCTACCTCGCGCCGGGACCGGCGGAGAGCTACGCGTCGGGGCTGCTCTTCGCCTCCGCCGGCATCGACGCGACCGAGTGGCTGGGCTTCCGGCTCGACGTGGATTCCGGCCTCCTGCGCCAGCAGCGGCTGCCCTCCGCCGTCTCCCTGTGCCTCACCGACGCGACCCCGTCGGGCCTGGCCGTCGCCGCGCGCCCGTCCTGTCGCGGCTCGGGAGGCGGCAACGCGGGCGTCCTCCTCCCGAACCCGGTCCCGAGCACGCAGGCCGGCCCGTGGCAGCTCACCTCCAACGGGCTCCCCTTCGCCGACGAGCTCGAGAAGACGCTGCTCGTCCGCCAGCTCTACGCCGACCTCTCGCTGGGGCGGGCGGGCTTCTTCCACGCCCGCATCGGCCGGCAGCGACTTCGGGTGGCCGACGGCCTCGTCTACGACGACTGGGGGCTCGGCGTGGACCTCGACGCCGACCTCGGCGCGCTCGGGCCGCCCATCGCCGCCGGCCTCTCGGCGTTCTACCCGACCCGCGGCTGGCCGTCGGGCAGCCAGTGGTCCTACCCGGTGCTGGCGCTGTCGGTCGACTGGCTGCCGTCGCTCGGCGAGTGGCTCGGCGTCTGGGCCGCCTTCTCCCGCGACGACGCCGGTGACGTGAGCCAGATCCTTCGCCAGGGCTTCGTCGAGACCGGCGTGGTGCGGCTGCTCGCCTCGGCGCCGGGCTCGGCGGAGTACGTCCGCGCCTCGCGGAGCCTGGCGCTGCTGCTGCCGGCGCCGCCTCGCGGCACCTCCACGCTCGGCTGGGCCGGCATCTCGGCGCGGCTCGAGGTCGGCGAACGGGACGAGGCCCGCTTCACCGGCGGCGCCGTCTTCGGCAGCGCTTCCTCGTTCCTGATCCGGACCGACACCGCGGTCCCCACCGTCGAGGCGGTGGACGTGCCGGTGCTCGGCTGGATGGCGTCGCTCCGCTGGTCGTCGCAGATCGGCCGCGGCTTCACGTTGAGCCCGTTCCTCGTCTGGCTCTCGGGCGACGAGCCGGCGGACGAGCGGGAGCTCACCGGCGCGGCGCCACAGCGCTACACCGGCTTCCTCGCCGTCTCCCCCTTCCTCACGGCGACGAACCTCTTCTTCAGCGGCGGCATCTCCGAGTCCTACGCCGACCGCCGGGCGACGTCGTCGGGCGTGAACGCCCGCGGCGTCATCGCCCCGGGCCTGGAGGCGGGCTGGGCTCCGGCGCGGGGACTCGACGCGCGGCTGAAGATGGCCTGGCTGTGGTCGGACCGGGTGGGGCCGTTCGGTGGCCGCAGTTATGGTCCGGAGGTGGACCTGAACGTGGGGTGGTCGCCGTGGCCGTGGCTGGCGGTGCTGGGCGAGGCCGACGTGCTGGTGCTCGGCAGCTTCTTCCCGGAGGGCGCCGTGGCGCGTCGCTTCATCCTGGGGCTCGACCTGCGGACGCCGTGAGCGCCCTCTCCGCCGCACTGCTGGCCGCGCTGCTCGGCGCCGGCGCACCGACCCGGTCCGCCGCGACCGGCGCAGCCCCGGCTCCGCGCCTCCCCGCCGCCGGCGCCCCGGGCGACCCGGACGCCGAGGTCATCGCCAACCTCGAGCTCCTCGAGCGGCTGGAGCTGCTCGAGCACCTCGACGCGCTCGAGCCGCCACCGGACGAGAAGGGAAAGGCGGCCGGAGCGAGCCAAGGCGACGCGCCCGACGAGGCGGCACCGGCCCCCAAGGCCGAGCCGCGGCCACCGCCGGCGAGGAGGTGACGGCCCCCCTCGACCGCCCCGGACTCGGGCCGGGCCCGGCCGGGCGCGCCGGGAGTCAGCCTGCCGTGCTCGCCAGCATCCCGCAGGCGGCGTTGCGGTCCTGGCCGCCGGAGTAGCGGCGAACGATGGGCTGGCCGGGGAGATGCCGGGCGAGCGCATCCCGGAAGGCGTTCCACTCCGCCTCCGACGGCGGGCGGTACTGACCGGTGGCGTCGTTCACGGCGATGGGGTTGAGCCGCACCGGGATGTCGCGGAGCCGCCGCCCCAGCGCCGCAGCATCCTCCTCGCCGACGTTCACCCCGGCCATCATCACGTACTCGAGGGTCACCCGGCCCCGGGCGGCGGCGTGCTCCCGCACCGCGTCGACGAGCTCCTCGAGCGGGTGCCCCCGCTCCACCGGCATCAGCGCCTGGCGCTTCTCCGGGATGGCGGCGTTCAGCGAGACGCAGAGCCGGAACTTGTGCCCCTCGGCGGTGTAGCGCCGGATCATCGGCACCACCCCGGCGGTGGAGATGGAGATGCGGCGCGCGTCGACGCGCCCGCCGGAGGGGTCGCAGAGGACGTAGGCCGCCCGCAGCACGGCGTCGTAGTTGTGGAAGGGCTCTCCCTGCCCCATGAAGACCGCGCCGGTGATGGGGCGCTGGCTGTCGGCGCGGACCTCCATCCACTGCGCCACCATCTCCCAGGCCTCGAGGTTCCTGGTGAGCCCGAGCCGCCCGGTCGCGCAGAAGGTGCAGGCGAGCGCGCAGCCCACCTGCGAGGAGAGGCAGAGCGTGTGGTGGGTCTCGAAGAGGGGGATGCGCACCGACTCGACGCGCGACCCGTCGGGCAGCTCGAACAGGTAGCGGCGGAAGCCGTCGGCGGCGTCCTCCCGGGCGGCGCACCGCAGTCGCTGCTGCGACAGGGTCTCCTCGGCGCGGCGCAGGATCTCGCGCCGGACGTTGCGCGCGTCCCGCAGGGTCTTCCCCCGGGCGACCGCCGCGCCGAGCAGGCGGCGGGCGTCGACGAGGTCAATGTCGAGCAAGCGCGCCAGCGCGCGGCTGTCCTGTCCGGCGACGTGGAGCACGGGCGGAGGATAGGGTAAGAGTGGAGGCATGCGAAAGGGCGCCGCCCTGGTCCTGCTCCTCGCCGGCGGCTGCTACATCGGGCCGCCGCGCTATTACTCGGGCCCCCCCGCCGCGAAGCCGCCCCCTCCGCCCGCCGCCCCGGTGCGCCCCGCCGCGCCGCCGCCGGCCGCGGCGCCGGCCCCCGCGCCCCATCCGCCGGCCGCGGCCATGGCCCGCATGGTCGCCGAGCCCGAGGCCGTCGCCGCGGCCTCCGACTACGCGCGCAAGAACGGTTTCGCGGTGTCGCGGGTCAAGCACGTCCACCTCGACGGCGCCGGCCGCTGGCACGTGGAGCTCATCGGCGACGGCGGGCGCGACAAGGCGAAGATCCTGGTGGACGGCTGGACCGGGCAGATCCTCAAGGCGAACCTGAAGGACGAGGAGGAGTGAGTCCCGGGTCGGCGGCCGCGCCCCGACCCGCGCGGCCGCTCCTGCCGCGACCTCCGCCGGAGGCGCCGCGGCGCGACCGGCCGGCGCGCCGCCCCGACACCCACTCGCTCCCCTCGACGAGGTAGCGCCAGGGCCGTTCCGCCCACGGCCCGGCATGCTGCACGTTCACCCGGGGCGCCGTCCGCACCCCCCCGCGCGGCCGCGGCGCCTCCTCGACGAAGAGGGTGTCGCCGCAGAGGTCGAGGCCGTTGGCCCCCTCCCGGCGGATGCCCAGCGCGCGGCAGAGGTTGCCCGGGCCGCGGGTGGAGTGGAGGCAGCCCTGCACCGGCTCGGCGGCGCGGATCAGCACCGCTGCCGGGAAGCCCTCGGAGCCGCAGACGACGTTCACGCAGTGCCAGGTGCCGTAGATCAGGTAGACGTAGGCGAACCCGGGCGGCCCGAACATGATCGAGGCCCTGGGGGTGCGGCCGAAGCGGGCGTGGGAGGCCCGGTCGCCCGGCCCGTGGTAGGCCTCGGTCTCGACGATGCGCGCCGCACGGCGCACGCCACCGTCCTGGTGCACCAGCACCTGGCCGAGGAGCTCGCGCGCCACGCGCCGCGTGTCGCGCGCGTAGAAGGCGCGCGGCAGCTTCCTGCCGCGCCCGGTCGCGGGGGAGTGCGCCATCGGCCGCGACGCTAGCCGCCCGGGCCGCGCCGGGCAACCCGGGGCTCCGCCACCGCCGGGGCGACCGCCGTCGGGACGTGGGCCGCGGCCCGCCCGGGCCCCTCCCCGCCGGGAACTGCCGCCCCCGCGCGAACGGTGCTAGGAACGGAGTCGATGCGCCGCGCCAAGATCGTCTGCACGCTGGGTCCCGCCAGCGAGGCCCCCGAGACCATCCTCCAGCTCCTCCAGCGGGGCATGGACGTGGCCCGGCTCAACTTCTCCCACGGCACCCATGAGGACCACGCCCGGGTCATCGAGCGCATCCGCGCCGCGTCGCGGGAGCTCATCCGCCCGGTGGCGATCCTGCAGGACCTCCAGGGGCCGAAGATCCGCACCGGCCCGCTCAAGGCCGGGCGTGCCGGCGTGGAGGTGAAGGCGGGCGCCGAGTTCGTCATCACCACCGAGGACGAGGTGGCCGGCGACGAGCATCTCGTCTCCACCACCTACCGCTTCCTGGCGCAGGACGTCCGCGCGGGCGACCGGCTGCTCGTGGACGACGGCCTCCTCGAGTTCCGGGTGCTGGCCACCGACGGCGTGCGGGTGACCACGGAGGTCGTCGAGGGCGGGCTGCTCAAGGAGCACAAGGGCATCAACCTCCCCGGCGTGGCGCTGCGGGTGGAGGCGCTCTCCGAGAAGGACCGGGCCGACCTCCGCTTCGGGGTCGAGCACGGCGTGGACTACGTCGCCCTCTCGTTCGTCCGCACCGCCGACGACATCCTGCGGACCCGGCGCGAGCTCGAGGAGGCGGGGCGGGTGGTCCCCATCATCGCCAAGATCGAGAAGCCGGAGGCCCTCGAGAACCTCGACGCCATCGTCGATGCCGCCGACGGCGTGATGGTGGCCCGCGGCGACCTGGGCGTGGAGGTGCCGGCCGAGCGGGTGCCGACGCTGCAGAAGTCCATCGTCCAGAAGGGCAACCACGCCGGCAAGCCGGTCATCATCGCCACCCAGATGCTGGAGTCGATGATCGAGCACCCGCGCCCGACCCGCGCCGAGGCCAACGACGTGGCCAACGCCGTCTGGGACGGCGCCGACGCGGTGATGCTCTCCGCGGAGACCGCCAGTGGGCGCTTCCCCCTGCTGGCGGTGCAGACGATGGACCGCATCGTGCGCGAGGCGGAGAACAACTTCTTCCTGTCGCGGCCGCGCCCGGTGGAGCCGCCCAGCCCGCCGGTGCCGTTCAACGACGTGGTGGCCTCGGCGGCGGTTCGCGCCGCCCTCGACGCGGCGGCGACCTGCATCGCCTGCTTCACGTTGAGTGGAACGACGGCCCGGCTGCTCTCGCGCTACCGGCCCCACGTGCCCATCGTGGCCTACTCGCCGGAGCAGCGCATCCGGCGGCGGATGACGCTCTACTGGGGCGTGAAGCCGCGGATCATGGAGCCCATCCGGGACCCGGACGTCATGGCCCAGCTCGTCAGCGAACGGCTGGTCCAGGACGGCCTGGCCCACCCCGGCGACCGCGTGGTCCTGGTCTACGGCTCCCCGCTCGGCGAGGCCGGCCGCACCAACTCCATCCGGCTGCACCAGATCCCCGTCGAGCCTCCCAAGGGGAAGAAGTACCGCGTACCCATCTAGGGTCGCCCGAGGCGCTCCGGCTCCGGTCGGGTGGCCTTGCTGCCGCCCGCCGCCGAGGCTAGATCGCCGCCATGGACCTCCCCGCCCTGCAGCGGGCCATCGCCGACCAGAAGCTCGACGGCTGGCTCCTCTACGACTTCCAAGGCCAGAATCCCACCGCCCAGGCGGCGGTCGGGCTGGGCGGCCACCTGCTCACCCGCCGCTGGTACTACCTCGTCCCCGCCGTGGGCGAGCCGCGGCTCCTGGTCCACGCCATCGAGGAGGGCTCCTTCCCCGCCCACGTCCCGGGGCGCCGCGAGAGCTACGCGTCGTGGCAGTCGCTCCGGGAGAAGCTGGCCGGGCTGGTGGCCGCGCTGCCCGGCAAGCGGCTGGCCATGGAGTACTACCCCCTGGCCGGCATCCCCTACCTCTCGCGCGTGGACGGGGGGACGCTCGAGCTCGTCCGCTCGCTCGGCGTCGAGGTCGTGCCTTCGGCGGACCTGGTGCAGCGCTTCCTCTGCCGCTGGAGCCCGCGCCAGCTCGCGAGCCACGTCCGCTCGCTGCGCGCCATCGACGAGGCGAAGGATGCGGCCTTCGCCTACATCGGCGAGTCCCACCGGCGCCGCTACGACCCGACCGAGGACCAGGTCCAGGACCTCCTCATGAAGCGCTTCGCCGACCGCGGGCTCGTCACCGACCATCCCCCCATCGTGGCGGTGAACGGCCACGCCGGGGACCCGCACTACGTTCCGTCCCGGGCGAACCCGACGCCCATCCGGCGCGGCGACATGGTCCTCATCGACCTGTGGGCCAAGGAGGCGAAGGCCGACGACCCGTACGCCGACATCACCTGGGTCGCCTTCTGCGGCGAGCGGCCGCCGGCGAAGCTCGAGGAGATCTTCCGCATCACCGCCGACGCGCGCGACCTGGGGCTCTCCACGGTGGAGGCGGCCTGGAAGGAGGGGCGGACGCTGCAGGGCTGGCAGGTGGACCGGGTGGTGCGCGACCACATCGCGTCCAAGGGCTATGGCGACCGCTTCATCCACCGCACCGGCCACTCCATCGGCACGAGCGCCGTCCACGGCGACGGCGCCAACATGGACGACCTCGAGACCCACGACACCCGCGAGCTGGTGCCGGGCACCGCCTTCTCCATCGAGCCCGGCATCTACCTGCCGAAGGAGGGTCTGGGCGTCCGCAGCGAGATCGACGTCGTGCTGACGGACGAGGGGCCGAAGGTCTTCTCGCCCGTGCAGCGGGAGCTGGTGCGGATCGCCTGAGGACCTCGCCGGCAGCGCCCGATCCGGTCGCGGCCATCCCCTGACGGGCCGCCGCGGGATCGGGGCTGGCCCCGGGGGTAGAGTGGCTCGGTGAGCGAAGCGTTCCCAGGGCTCCCGCCGCCCCCGCCGCCTTCGCGTGCCCGGGCGGCGGCGGCGGTCATCCTCTGGCGCGACGGGCCCGATGGGCGCGAGGTCTTCTGGGTCCGTCGCGGCGAGGGGCTCCGCTTCGCCGGCGGATTCTACGCCTTCCCGGGGGGCCGGCTCGACGAGGCCGACCGCGACGTCCCGGTCCCCGGGCTCTCCGGCGACGAGGCGGCCCATGTGGCCACGGCCTGCCGGGAGCTCTTCGAGGAGGCGGGCGTGCTGCTCGCCCGCGGGGCGGAGCGGCTCTCGCCGGCCGAGCGCGACGAGGCGCGCCGCGCGCTTCTCGCGGAACGGATCTCGTTCGCGGCGCTGCTCTTCCAGGAGGCGCTGGCCCTCGACCCGTCGCTGCTGGCGCCGGCAGGGCGCTGGGTCACGCCGGCGTTTCTCCCGGTCCGATTCGACGCCCGCTTCTACCTGGCGCGGCTCCCCTCCGGGCAGGAGGCGTCGGTGTGGCCGGGCGAGCTCGCCAGCGGCGAGTTCGTGTCGGCTCATCGCGCGCTCGGGCTCTGGGAGCGCGGCGAGGCCCTGCTCCACCCGCCCAACTGGTGGGGCATCCAGGCCATGGCCCGGGCCGAGCCACCGGCGGCGCTGGAGCTCATGCGCCACCCGCCCGCCGACCTGCGCATCGAGTTCCAGAAGGGGCTCTACCTCGCGGCGCTGCGCACGCCGACCCTGCCGCCGGCGACCCACACGAACTGCTGGGTCGTGGACCTCGGGGGCGGCGTGGCGGTCGTCGATCCCGGCTCGCCGGAGCCCGACGAGCAGGCGCGGCTGGACGCGCTCCTCGACGGCCTGGCGCGCGAGGGGCGGCCGGCGCGGGAGATCTGGCTCTCGCATCACCACGCCGACCACACCGGCGGCGTGGAGCACCTGGCCGGGCGGGGGCTGGTGGTGCGCGCGCACCGCCTGACCGCGACCCGGCTGCCGTCCGGCGTGCCGGTGCGGCTCGTCGCCGACGGGGACGTCCTGCACGGCCGCTGGCGTGCGCTCCACACGCCGGGCCACGCCGGCGGGCACCTCGTGTTTCACGACGAGTCGACGGGGGCGCTGCTCGCCGGGGACCTGGTGAGCACGCTCTCCACCATCGTCATCGACCCGCCGGAGGGGGACATGGGCCTGTACCTGCGGCAGCTGGAGCGGATGCGGGCGCTGGGCGCACGGACGCTCTACCCGGCGCACGGCGCGCCGGCACCGGCGGCCGCCGCCAAGCTCGACGAGTACCTGGCACACCGGCGGATGCGGACCGAGAAGGTGGCGGGCGCGCTGGGGCGCGGCGGGACGCTCGCGGAGGTGACGCAGCGGGCCTACGACGACACGCCGCCGCCCCTCTGGCCGGTCGCCGAGCGGAGCTGTCTCGCGACCCTCCTGATGCTCGAGCAGGAAGGTCGGGCGCTCCGCGACGGCGAGCGCTGGCGCGCGGCCTGAGGGACGGGTCGCCGTCCCCGGCCGCTTTCTGGCCTCGGCGACCCACCCCGGTCGGCACGGCTTCCCAGTCTGGTGCCCCCTGGGTACGGCCTGGGGCCTTCGCCTGCGGCAGCGCATCGGCAAGCGAGGACGTGGCTCGACAGCCACACCTGGGGCCACAGCCGCCCGCCCGGCAGCGTGTCCGGCACCAGGAATGCGTTGGAAATTCCGAGTGTTCACCGATGCCGATTCCCGGGCATGGCCATTGCTGCTGGATTAGACACCCGAACGGGCCACGCCCATGAATGCCCTCCGCGTCACGGCCATCCTGCTGGTCGCCTTCCTCGTCGGTGCCGCCGGCGCCGAGGCCGTGGTGCGCGTCCGGGGGCCGTCGGCAGGCCAGGCTTCCCTCGTCGGCGCGGGGGCGGAGCCGGCCCCGCTTGGCGACCTCGTCTCCCTCGAGCTGCGCGACGACCTCGGGACCCTGACGCGGAGCCGGCTGGTGAGCCCCGCCGGCCAGTCCGCGCAGCTCGTGCTTCGCGACCCGGCCCACCCGCAGCTGGTCCGCATGGTGCTGCGCGTCTCCACCGCTCGCGAAGCGTCCGGCGACATCTCCATCGACTACAAGCTCGACATCCCCGGGCTCGACGTGGCCCGCAACGGGCGCGTCTCGGTGGCGCCGGGCGTCGAGTCGGCCTTCGACCTCGGGCCGGACCTCCGCGCGGTGGTCATGGCGCTGCCGGTACCGTCGAAGGCCTTCGACCGCTGGGTCGAGTCGGAGCGGCTGCGTCGCGCTCCGCACGCCAGCTGACCGCGCCGGCCGGGGCTTCGGCCCGGCTACGGCGTCGACCGGAGCTCCTCGTAGGTGATGGTCCCGAGCTCGACGCCGTCCTCGGCCCACGTGGCCCACCGGCCGCACTGGAGGCCCTGGCAGAAGCGCCCCTCGGTCTTCCTCCTGCCGTTCGGCCAGAAGGAGGCGAAGCGCCCGTGGCGCCGCCCCCGGTCGAAGGAGACCTCCTCCTCCACCCGGCCGTTCTCGTAGCGGTAGACCCAGGCCCCGCCCTTCTCCCCGTCGCGGTACTGCCCCTCGACGGCCGTCGACCCGTCGCGGTGGAGCTCCACCCAGCGGCCATCGAGCTGGCCGTCCTTCCAGGTGGACTCCACGTGAACCAGGTCCACCTCGTAGTAGTCGCGTGCCGGCCCGTGGCGCCGCGGCTTGCCGTCCGGACCGGGCCGCTCGCACCACTCGGCGCTGTCGACGGGCGGCGGCGCGCCGCCGCGGGTGGTCCCGGGCGGGCAGTCGAGCGGGCGGGGCGCGGCAGCCAGCGCCAGGGAGAGCGCCGCGGCGACCGGGGTCACGCGGCGGCCTCGCCCGCCGGGGGGCCGGGCGGCGCGGCCGCAGCCGGCGCGGAACCTGGCTGGCTCGGCCGCTCCTGGCTGTGAGCCAGGAGCCAGGCGAGGACGGCCGGGTGGACGTCGTGCGGCGCCCGCTTGCCGAGCAGGAGGTCGGTGTGGCCGTAGTCGGCGGAGTGGCCGTTCTCGACCTTGAACTCGACGAGCTCCTTCGGGCCGCCCCAGAGCGAGAAGGCCTTCTCGACCACGGCCGGCGGCGCCAGGTGGTCGAGAACGCCCGACAGGAACAGCGCCGGCTGGCAGCAGCCGGCCAGGCCGGCCCGGTAGTCGCGCGTCCGGTCGGCGGAGCGGCAGGCGTCGTGGAGCACCCAGTCGGCGAGCTGCAGGAAGACGCCTGGCGGCACGTCGTCGATGGCGTTCGCCATCATCCGCTGGAAGACCGGCCGGTCCATGTTGCGGCCGTTGATGGCGATCTCCGAGGCGACCGGGTGGAAGACGCCCGCCCACGGCGCGATCATCCGCGCCAGCGTGCGGTTGAAGCGCCCGTCCACGAGGAAGCCCCAGCCCAGGTACCGGGCGATGAGCCCGTCCACGTCGAAGCTCACCGGGCCGGCGACGGAGACGATGCCGGCGATCCGCTCCGGGTAGAGCTGGCAGGCGACGAGCCCGGCGACGGCACCGAGGCTGTGCCCCACCCAGAGCACCTGCTCCTCGCCGGTGTCCCGCCGGATGGCGTCGAGCGCCGCGGGAACGTCGCGGGCCAGGTAGGTGTCGAAGTCCCAGCCCCCGGCGCGCCGGGGCGCGGCGCGCGAGTCGCCGTGGCCGCGCAGGTCGAGGGCGAAGGTGCGAAAGCCGCGGCGGGAGAGGTGGGCGGCGAGCGAGAAGCTCTCCACGCCGGCGTCGAGCATCCACCGGTTGGCGGAGAGTCCATGGACCAGCAGGACCGGCGGGCGCCGCTCCGGTTCCCGCGGGAGCCGGATGCCCAGCGCCAGGCGCCAGCCGTCGGACGTCTCGGCCCGGACGATGCCGTCGTCCCGGCTGGGCTGGTACAGGCGGCGCGACCAGAAGGCGTAGTGCGCGATCGCGAGCACCGCGGCGACCGCAACCGCGGCAACGGCTGCGAACATCATCTCCATGCGGCGCGGAATGTACCGCAAAGGGGCGAAACGGGCGCCCGAAAGCCGGGCCGAGGCGGTGGCCCGCCCGTTGCAGAATCCCGGCCCGTGTCCGGCCATCACGCAGCACGGGCCGTTCCCGCGGGGCGGGGTGGCCGGCGCACGTTCGGAGCATGCGACATGACGTCGAGAGCGCTGTCTGGATCACGAGCAGGGCCGAGCCCGGGTTTCGAGCAGAGGGCGACGGCAGCTCCACCCGCTTCAGCCGGGATCTCCCGGCGCTTGACCGATTGCGGCACGGGAGCGTAGCGTCCAAATCCGTCTTTCACATCCACAGGGGTGAGCCGTGAAGAAGGTCGAGGCCATCATCAAGCCTTTCAAGCTGGACGAGGTGAAGCAGGCGCTGTCCGAGGTCGGCGTGGCCGGCCTGACCGCCACCGAGGTCAAGGGCTTCGGGCGCCAGAAGGGGCACACCGAGCTCTACCGCGGCGCCGAGTACGTCGTGGACTTCCTCCCCAAGGTGAAGGTCGAGGTGGTGGTCTCCGACGCCTTGGTCGGCAAGGTCGTGGAGGTCATCGAGCGCGCCGCCAAGACCGGCCGGATCGGCGACGGGAAGATCTTCGTCGTGCCGGTCGAGGAGGTCATCCGGATCCGCACCGGGGAGCGCGGCGAGGACGCGCTCTAGCCGTCCGGACCGGCGCCGCGAGGCGCGGGAACCCACGTGTCGCGGACGAGCAAGCTTCCTCCGCTTCCCGCGGCGCTGGCTCGAGGAGCCCTGGACTCCGTCGCCGACCCCGTGCTCCTGGTGGGGGCCGACGGCGGGGTCCTGCATCTGAACCCGGCTGCCGAGGAGCTCTTCGAGCGCAGCCGCGAGCGCGCCGTGGGGCTGCCGGTGCGGGCGCTGCCCGGCGGAGCGCAGCTCGCGGCGCTCGCCGACCGGGTTCGCGTCGGGCAGGAGTCCACCAGCGTGGACCTTCCCGGGCCGCGGGACGCCTCCGCGACGGTCACCGCCGAGGGGAGCCCGCTCATCGACGGGGCCTCCTGCGTCGGCACCGTGCTGGTCTTGCGGGTGCGGCGCCCGTCCGAGCGATCGCTCGACTTCGAGGCGCTCGCCGCCGGTCTCGCCCACGAGATCAAGAACCCGCTCGCCGGGCTGCAGGGCTCGGCGGAGCTGCTCGCCCGCGAGGCGGACGGGGCGGCGCGGGACTACGCGCTCGTCATCGCGCGCGAGGCCAAGCGGGTGGACGGGCTCGTCCGCGAGCTGCTCGACCTGGCCCGCCCGGCGACGCTGCAGTACGGGCCGGTGAACATCCACACCGTCCTCCGGGACGTCATGCTCCTCGCCAAGGGCATGCCCGGCGCCGAGGCGGTGGCCTTCACCCAGCACTTCGACCCGTCGCTCCCGCCGCTTCACGGGGACGAGGAGAAGCTCACCCAGGTCGTCCTGAACGTGGTCCGGAACGCCGTCGAGGCGGTGAAGGACTCGCCGGACGCGGAGGTGATCTTCGAGACCGGCGTCGCCCCGGTGCGCCTGCGCCAGGTGAGCGGGCGGTCGAGGCCGCTCGCCCGCATCGCCATCCTGGACAACGGCCGCGGCGTGCCGGAGAGCATGCTGCCGCGCCTCTTCACGCCCTTCGCGACCTCCAAGTCGCAGGGCACGGGCCTTGGCCTGGCGGTGTCGCGCCGCATCGTGGAGGCCCACGGCGGCCGCATCGAGGTGCGCAATCGCGCCGGGCGGGGCGCCGAGGCGCTCCTGTACCTGCCGCTCGACGTGAGCTGAGGCCGGCTGGGGCCGGGGCAGGCCCCTTGGGGTGCCCGAGACTCGTTCACACCTTCTGCCCGGCTATCGGGCACAATCGGTGCATGACCGAGCCGACCATGCGCAAGGTCCTCATCGTCGACGACGAGCCCTCGGTCCGATTCGTCCTCGCCCGCACCTGCGAGCGCGTGGGCGTCCCCCACGCCGAGGCCGGCAGCGCCGAGGAGGCGCGTGAGGAGCTGGCGCGGCACGGCACCGGGAGCCACGGCGGCATCGGGCTGGTGCTCCTCGATGTGCGGCTTCCAGGGGACGACGGGTTCACGCTGCTCTCCGAGCTCGCCGCCCGCGCGGACGCGCCCTTCGTGGTGGTGATGACCGCCGAGGACACGATGCGCTCCGCGGTCGAGGCCATGAAGCGCGGAGCGGCCGACTACCTCGGCAAGCCCTTCGACCTCCCGCGGGTGGAGCGCATCGTCCGAGACCTCGCCATCGGCCCCGAGGAGCCGACCGTCGAGGAGCGCGCCTCCCCGCCGGTGCCGGGTTCCGCCGGGGAGGCCGAGCGGAAGCGCGACGGCGCGCCCCTCGAGAGCCTCATCGGGCGTTCGCCGGCGATGGTGGACGTGTTCAAGGAGATCGGCCGCGTCGCCCGCACGGAGATGACCGTGCTGCTCATGGGCGAGAGCGGCACCGGCAAGGAGATCGTGGCCCGGGCCGTCCACGCCAACTCGGCCCGGTCGCGGGCCCCCTTCATCACCGTGAACATGGCCGCCATCCCGCGCGACCTGATGGAGAGCGAGCTCTACGGCCACGAGCGCGGGGCCTTCACCGGCGCCGCCGAGCGCCGGCCGGGCAAGTTCGAGCTGGCGAGCGGCGGCACGCTGTTCCTCGACGAGATCGGCGAGATGCCGGTGGAGCTGCAGGCCAAGCTGCTCCGCGTCCTGCAGGAGCGGGAGATCGACCGCGTCGGCGGCTCGCGCCCGCTGCCAGTCGACGTGCGCATCGTCGCCGCCACCAACGCCGACCTGGCGCGCTCCGTGGAGGAGGGGCGCTTCCGGCGCGACCTCTACTACCGGCTGGCGGTGGTGCCCATCCGGCTTCCGCCGCTGCGCGAGCGCGGCCAGGACGTGGTGCTGCTGGCTCGCCACTTCACCGCCAAGTACGGTGAGCAGCTCCGCGGCCGGCCGCTGACGCTGGCGCGGGATGCCGAGCCGCTGCTGCTGGCCCACTCCTGGCCCGGCAACGTCCGCGAGCTGCAGAACGTGATCCAGCGGGCGCTCCTGAAGCTCCCGGGGACGCGGCTGGCGGCCAAGGACCTGGCTCCGCTGCTCCCCGTCGGCGTGGCGCGGGAGAAGGGGCTGGAGGGGTTCGTGGAGGCGGTGCTCGACGGCCCGGAGCCGGACGGCGGGCGCCACCAGGCCACGCTCGCCGCGGTGGAGGCCCCGCTCATCGCCGCGGCCATGGTCCGCACCAAGGGGAACCAGCTAAAGGCCGCCGAGCTCCTGGGGATGAACCGCAACACCCTGCGGGAGCGGATGCGGGCGCTGGGCTTGAAGCCGCGAGAGGGCTGAGGCCGCGGCAGGGGCGCCGTCGCGGGAGCGGCGAGCCGCCGGACGAGGTGTGGCAGCCCCGCGCGGAAGGTTCATCCTTCCCGGGCGCTGGTGGCGACGACGCTCGCGCCGGCCGCCTGAAGCCGGACGTTCTCGCGGAAGGGGACTTGCTGGCCTGGAGCACGTTCGCGCGTGCGAGTCGCCGCCCCGGACCCGCATTCGCGAGTCTCGTGTCCGAGTCTCGTGTCCGGCACCGGCCAGCGAGTCTCGTGTCCGGCACCGGCCGTGCCCAGAATTCGCACAGCCGAATCTGGTGTCCGGCACCGGCCGTGCCCGGAATTCGCACAGCCGCTGCTCGGAATTCGGGCATGGGTTTCGAGGGGTTGGCCGATCCGGCTCCAGATCGGGGCGTTCCCACGTGGCATGGGGCGTGCTATCCCGACGCGCGTCACCCCACCCTGCCCCGTCGGGAGAAACGAAAGCGATGGCCACCCTCACACCGAAGCAGGCCCTCGACCTCGCCAAGCAGAACAAGGCCGAGTTCGTCGACCTCAAGTTCAACGATTTCCTGGGCATCTGGCAGCACTTCACCATCCCCATCGGCGAGCTCTCCGAGGCGGTCTTCGAAGAGGGGCTCGGGTTCGACGGCTCGTCGATCCGCGGCTGGCAGGCGATCCACGCGTCCGACATGCTCGTGATGCCCGACTCGAACACCGCCGTGATGGACCCCTTCATGGCGCACTCGACGCTGTCGATCATCTGCAACATCGTCGACCCCATCACCAAGGAGCCGTACTCGCGCGATCCGCGCAACATCGCCATCAAGGCCGAGAAGTACCTGAAGTCCACTGGCATCGGCGACACCGCCTACTTCGGCCCCGAGGCCGAGTTCTTCATCTTCGACGAGGTCCGCTACGAGGTCGGCGTGAACCAGTCCTTCTACAAGGTGGACTCGGTCGAGGGGCAGTGGAACACCGGCCGCGAGGAGCCGGGCGGAAACCTCGGCTACAAGCCCCGCTACAAGGAGGGCTATTTCCCGGTCGCGCCGACCGACAGCCAGCAGGACATCCGCTCCGAGATGTGCGCCATCATGGAGGCCATGGGCATCAAGGTGGAGCGGCAGCACCACGAGGTCGCCACCGCCGGCCAGGCCGAGATCGACATCCGCTTCGACGCGCTGGTTCCGATGGCCGACAAGCTGATGTGGTTCAAGTACATCATCAAGAACGTCGCCCGTCGGCACGGGAAGACCGTCACCTTCATGCCCAAGCCGCTCTACGGCGACAACGGCTCGGGCATGCACGTGCACCAGTCGATCTGGAAGGGAGGCAAGCCGCTCTTCGCCGGCGACGGGTACGCGGGGATGTCGGACCTCGCCATGTGGTACATCGGCGGCGTCCTCAAGCACGCCCCGGCGCTCGCCGCCTTCTGCAACCCGACGACGAACAGCTACAAGCGGCTCGTCCCCGGCTTCGAGGCCCCGGTGAACCTGGCCTACTCGGCCCGGAACCGGTCGGCGTCGATCCGCATCCCGATGTACTCGCCGAGCCCCAAGGCGAAGCGCATCGAGTTCCGCTCGCCGGACCCGGCGGCCAACGGCTACCTCGCCTTCGCGGCCATGCTGATGGCCGGCCTCGACGGCATCGAGAACAAGATCAACCCCGGCCAGCCGCTCGACAAGGACATCTACGGCATGTCGCCGGAGGAGCTGAAGGACATCCCGAAGATGCCGGGCTCCCTCGAGGAGGCTCTCGAGAACCTGCGCAAGGACCACTCCTTCATGCTGAAGGGCGACGTCTTCACCGACGACGTCATCGAGACCTGGATCCAGTACAAGTACGACAAGGAAGTGAACCCCATCCGGATGCGCCCGACCCCGCTCGAGTACACACTGTACTTCGACACCTAGAAAGCCCGTCGCATCGCGTCTTCCAGACGGCCGCCCTCCGGGGCGGCCGTCCTCGTTTCGGCAGTAGAATGCGCCGCCGTGCCGCCCGCCCTCCCCTCCCTGCGCGCCTCGCTGCGCGACGTCCTCGGGGGCCTGCCGCGCGCCTACTGGGCGCTCTGGGTGGGGTTGCTCGTGAACCGCATCGGCAGCTTCGTCGTGCCCTTCCTGTCCCTCTACCTCACGAAGGAGCGGGGGCTGTCGGTGGGGCAGGCGGGCGGGCTCGTGTCGCTCTGGGGACTTGGAGCCATCGGGGCGGGGCCGGTGGCCGGGGTGGTCTCCGACCGGCTGGGGCGGCGGGCGGCGCTCCTGGGCTCGCTCGTGGGGGGCGCCGCCTTCACCGTCGCGCTCGGCTTCGTGCGCTCCCCGGCTGCGGTCGCGCCGCTGGTGCTCGCGGTGGGATTCGTCGGCGAGATCTACCGACCGGCCTCCCACGCGGTCGTCGGCGACGTGGTGCCCCCCGAGGACCGGGTGCGCGCCTTCGGGCTCCTCTACTGGGCGGTGAACCTGGGCGTGGCCGTCGGCCTCGTGCTCGCCGGGCTCATCGCGTCGGTGAGCTACACGCTGCTCTTCGTCGGCGACGGGCTCACCAGCCTCGCCTTTGCCTGGGTGGTGTGGCGCTTCGTGCCGGAGACACGGCCGGAGTCCCGCCCGGAGACCGTGCGGGAGGTGCTGGCCGGGCTCGTCGTGCCCATGCGCGACCGGGTCTTCCTGCCGTTCCTGCTGCTGCACGTGGCGCTCGCCACCATCTTCTTCCAGTTCCAGCTCACCCTGCCGGTGGACATGGCCCAGCACGGGATCTCGCCGGCCGGGTTCGGGCTGCTCATGGCCATGAACGGCGGGATCTGCGTCGTCCTGCAGCCGGTCGCGGCGCGCTGGATCGGCTCCCGCGACCCGGCGCACGCCATGGCGGCCGGGGCGGCGCTCATCGGGCTCGGCTTCGGCATGAACGCGCTCCATCACACGGTGGGCTGGTACGCGCTCGGGATCGTGGTCTGGACGATCGGCGAGGTCGCCTACCTGCCGGTCGTGTCCACCATCCCGTCGGAGCTGGCGCCGGCGGCGCTGCGCGGGCGCTTCCAGGGGGCGTACTCACTGTCCTGGGCGGTGGCGGCCTTCGCAGCGCCGGCACTGGGTGCGTGGGGGCTCGCGCGGGTCGGGCCGACCCGAGTGTGGGCGGCGTGCTTCGTCGCCGGCGGCGTCGTCGCGATCGGGCAGCTCGCCGCGGGGCCCGCGAGGCGGAGGCGCATCGCCGAGATCCGGGCGGGGCGGGCGTAGCGAAGCCGAGCCTCGGCGAGCCTCGGTGCCGAGCCTCGGTGCCGGACACGGAGTGGAGCCTCGGTGCCGGACACGGATGGCCGGGTGCGCAGTTCATCTGGGATTGACGCGGCGCGGCATGAATGGCCACGTGCGTCAGCGTCATCGTGCAGAAGCGTCTGCTGACGGCCACGGTGACCCGCGCGTGACACGGGACCCGTAGTGTCCGCCACGGCGCGTTCGCCCTCGCTCCCCGGACGTGCCGGGAGCCTCCATGTCCACATCTCAGTCGGCGGCCGCGCCGCTCACCGACGCCACCCCTGACCGCTGCCCGCGCCTCGACCGCGCCGCCATCGAGTCCATCGTCGCCTCCGGCCGGCGGCTGCTCGTGCAGGGCGGCATGGGCATCCACGCTTCGGACGGCCTCGCCGGCAAGGTCGCAGCCCACCGCGGCGCCCGCCTCGTTGGCGTGGGGACGGTCTCGGCGGTCGTGAAGTCCGAGGAGCACCTCCGCCGCGAGATCCGGCGCGCCCGCCGCGAGGCCCCGGGCGGCTTCGTGGGGGTGAACCTGATGGCGGCGATCAACAAGGCCGACTTCGAGTCGAGCGCCCGCATCGCCATCGAGGAGGGGGTCTCCTTCATCGTCCAGGGCGCGGGCATCTCTCGCGAGATCATCCGCTGGTGCCGCGACGGCGGGGTCCCCTTCGCCGGCATCGTCTCGTCGGGACGGCTCTCCGCGATGTACGAGAAGTGGGGCGCGGACTTCCTGGTCGCCGAGGGCGCCGAGGCCGGCGGCCACATCGGCGACATCGGCCATCCCCTGCCGGCACTCCTCACCGAGGTGCTCGGCGCAACCTCGCTCCCGGTGGTCGCGGCCGGCGGCGTCACCGCCGACGACGTGGCGCGCTTCCTCGCGGGCGGCGCGGCCGGGGTCCAGCTCGCCACCCGCTTCCTCGCCTGCAGCGACGGCGACGTTCACGACGCCTTCAAGGCGATGCACCTCGGCAAGGGGGAGAAGGACGTCGCCATCATCACCAGCTGCGTGAAGGGAATGAAGGCTCGCGCCGTGAAGAACGCCTTCACCGACGCGCTGGCCCGCGGAGAGGTCTTCCCGCCGAAGTCGAAGAGCTGGTACTTCGGCCCCATGGGCTACCAGGGGCGCCGCAAGGCCTGCATCGAATGCCTGGCGGCGGAGCTCTGCGTCTGCCGCGCCAGCGGCTTCAAGGAGAGCTTCTGCATCACCGACGCGCTGCTCGCCGCGGCGGTGACCGGCGACGTGGAGAAGGGGCTCTTCTACACCGGCCAGAGCCTCACCCGGATCGGCGAGCGAAAGGTGTCGGAGCTCCCGACCGCCGAGGAGATCCTCGACTCGATCGAGTCGCGGCTGGCCCAGGAGGAAGGGCTGGCCCGGGGCGCCAACACGCACTGAGCCCGGCGCCGGCTACTCCCCCAGGTACGCCTTCCGCACCTCGGGCGACGCCAGCAGCTCCCGGCCCGTGCCCTGCATGACGATGTCGCCGGTCTCGAGCACGTAGGCGCGGTGGGCGATCTGCAGCGCCTTGTGAGCATTCTGCTCGACGAGGAGCAACGAGACGCCGTCCTGGTTGATCTCCCGCAGCACCTGGAAGATTCGCTCCACCACCTGGGGCGCGAGCCCCAGCGAGGGCTCGTCGAGCAGGAGCAGCTTCGGCCGGCTCATCATCGCCCGGGCCACCGCCAGCATCTGCTGCTCGCCGCCGGAGAGCGTGCCCGCGACCTGGGCGCGCCGCTCGCCGAGGATGGGGAAGAGCGCGTAGGCCCGCTCCCGGTCGGCCTCGATGCCGGCCTTGTCGCGGCGCAGGTAGGCACCGAGGTCGAGGTTCTCCCGCACCGTCAGGTTGAGGAAGATGCCGCGCCCCTCCGGGGCGTGGGCCATCCCTCGCGACACCAGGGCGTGCGAGGGGAGCCCGGTGATTTCGGCGCCGCGCAGCGTCACCGTGCCCGACGTCGGGCGCAGCATCCCGGAGACGGCCCGCAGCGTCGTCGTCTTCCCGGCACCGTTGGCGCCGATGAGCGCCACCACCTGCCCCTCGCCGACCGCCAGGGTGACGCCGGCGAGCGCCCGGATGACGCCGTAGTGGACCACGAGGTCCTTCACCGCGAGGAGAGGTGCCTGGCCTGGGGCGGCCACGGCGGCGCCCACGCCGGGCGCGCCCGGAACGGCCGAGGCCGCGGGGCCGCTCACGCGCCGCCTCCTTCCGGCCCGCCCGGAGCTGCGGCGCTGGCCTCCGCGCCGGCCGGCACCGCGATGTGCCTCTCCTCCAGGTAGGCGTCGCCGAGATAGGCCTCGATCACCTTCGGATCGCGCCGCACCTCCTCGGGCCGCCCGTGGGCGATGGTGACGCCGTGGTCGAGCACCAGCACCCGCTCCGAGACGCCCATCACCAGCCGCATGTCGTGCTCGATGACCAGGATGGCGATGCCGAACTGGTCGCGGATGCGGCGGATGAGCTCCATCAGCGCCCCCTTCTCGGAGGCGTTGGTGCCGGCGGCGGGCTCGTCGAGGCACAGCACCTTCGGGCCGGTGGCCAGGGCCCGCGCGATCTCGAGGCGGCGCTGCTCGCCGTAGGGGAGGTTGCGGGAGAGCTCGTCGCGGCGGTGGGAGAGGCTGAGCACCTCGAGGAACTCCTCGGCGCGGCGGGTGATGCGCCCCTCCTCGGCGAAGTGGCCCGGCGTGAGCCACCAGGCCGCCAGAAACCCGGTGTGCGAGCCGGCGTGGCAGGCGATGCGGACGTTGTCGAGAGCGGTGAGCTCCCGGAAGAGCCGGACGTTCTGGAAGGTGCGGGAGACGCCGCGGACGCAGATGCGGTGCGGGCGCATCCCGTTCACCCGCTCGCCGGCGACCAGCACGTCACCCTCGGTGGGCGCGTAGACACCGGTGATGGCGTTGAAGGCGGTGGTCTTGCCGGCTCCATTGGGGCCGATGAGCCCCACGAGCTCTCCGGGGAGCATGCTGAGGTCGAAGTCGGCCAGCGCCCGCAGCCCCCCGAAGCGCATCGAGACCTTGCGGACCTCGAGGACCGGGACTCCGCCCGTCGCAGGCCCGCTCACGGCGCCCTCCCGTCGGCGCGCCGGCCGCCGAGCCAGCGGGGCAGGAGGTCCCAGGCCTCGCGGGTGCCGAAGAGCCCCTCCGGCCGCGTCAGCATCAGCACGATGAGGAGGAGGGAGTAGATGACCATCCGGTACTGGTCGAGGCCGCGGAGCCACTCGAGCGCCAGCGTCAGCACCGTCGCCGCGACGATCGACCCGCTGATGGAGCCCATCCCGCCGAGCACCACCATCACCACCACCTCCATCGACTTCACGAAGGTGAACATGCGCGGCGTGCAGATCTGGATCTTGTGAACCAGCAGCCCCCCGGCGAGGCCGGCGAAGGCCGCCGAGATGACGAAGGCCCGGACCTTCCAGCCCACCGTGTCGACGCCCATGGCCTCGGCCGCCACCTCGTCCTCTCGGATGGCGAGCAACGCCCGTCCCTGCGTCGAGGCCTCGAGCCGCCGCGCCATCACCACGGTGGCGACCACGCCCAGCCCGGTCCAGACGATGGTCGTGTAGGGCGGCAGCCCGGAGATTCCCGTGGCGCCGCCCAGGAACTTCGTGTTCTCGATGACCACGCGGATGATCTCGCCGAAGCCCAGCGTCACCATCGCCAGGTAGTCGCCGCGCAGCCGCAGGGAGGGCACCCCGACGATGAGCCCGGCGACCGCCGCGAGCAGCATCCCGGCCCCCAGCGCCGCGGCGAAGACCACCGCGTCCGACATCTCCACCGGCAGGCCGGCGATCTGGACCTCCCGCAGCGCCACGGTGATCTCCGCGGCGGTGTAGGCCCCCACCGCCATGAAGGCGGCGTGACCGATGGAGAACTGGCCGGCGAAGCCGTTCACCACGTTCAGCGAGACCGCCAGGATGACGTTCACGCCCAGCGAGATGAGGACGATGGTGACGTCGGCCGGGGCGCTTCGCTGGGCCAGCCAGAGGATGGGGAGAGCGACCAGGAACGGCGCCAGCGAGCGGAGGAGGAAGCCACCCCTCGTCACACCTTCTCCACGGTGACGCGTCCGAAGAGCCCCTCTGGCCGCACCAGCAGCACCAGGATCAGCATCGCGAAGGCGATGCCGTCGCGAAAGGAGGAGGAAGTGTAGCCCGCGACCATCTCCTCCCCGAGCCCGAGCGCGAGGCCACCGACCATCGCGCCGGGGACGCTGCCGATGCCGCCGAAGACCGCGGCGACGAAGGCCTTCAGGCCGGGCATGAGGCCCATGATGGGGTCGATGCGGGGGCGCGACCCGGCGACGAGCAGCGCCGCCACGCCGGCGAGGACGCTTCCGAGCACGAAGGTCCCGGAGATGATCCGGTTCACCGGGATGCCCATGAGGCCGGCGGTCCGGGCGTCGAAGGAGACCGCCCGCATCGCCGTGCCGAACCTCGTCCGGAAGACGATGAGCTGCAGCGCGACCATGAAGCCGATGGCCACCAGCAGCGAGACCACGTCGTAGTTGGAGACGTGGACACCGCCCAGCACCGTCCAGTCGACCCGCTCGAAGGGCTCGGGGAAGAAGCGCGGCGTGGGCCCCGGCGGGAACTCGGCCGGCAACCGCGCGAAGAGCGCGGAGAGCCAGGCGGGGACGGCGACGCCCCAGCCACGCAGCGCGCCCTCCAGGTTCGCGGCCTGGGTGCGGAAGCTGGGGAGCTGGAAGCCGTACTCGAGGAGGAAGCTGACGCCGATGGCGGTGATCAGCGCAGTGAGGCGAGGGCGAGCCCGCAGCGGGCGGTAGGCAAGCCGCTCGATGAGGAACCCGAGCAGCCCGGTGATGGCCATCGCTCCCACGAAGACCAGCACCGCCTTGCCGAGGGTGGGGCGCTCCTGCACCCCGAGCGCGCTGGCGACGTAATAGCCGGCGAAGGCGCCGACCATGTAGACGTCGCCGTGGGCGAAGTTGATGAGCTTGAGGACGCCATAGACCATCGTGTAGCCCAGCGCGATGAGGGCGTAGATGGTCCCGAGCGACGTGCCGTTGACCAGGTGCTGCAGCAGCTCGGTCACGGGCTCACGGAGGTGACGAAGACGGACTTGCCGCCCTTCACCTCGAGCACCACCGCAGGCTTCTGGGCGTCGTGATTCTCGTCGATGGTGATGATGCCGGTGACGCCAGGATAGCCCTTGGTGGCGGCGATGGCGTCGCGCAACGGCACGCCGCCCGGCGCGGTGGCGCGGACCATCGCGTCGAAGGCGACCATCGCGGCGTCGTAGCCCTGGGCGGCGAGGCCGTCCGGGATGCCGCCGAAGCGCTTCTGGTAGGCCTGCACGAACTCCTGGATGCGCGGGTTCGGGTCGTCCGGCGAGTAGTGGTTCGAGTAGTACGAACCCTCGATGGCCTTGCCGCCGATCTCGTAGAGCTTCTGGGAGTCCCAGCCGTCGCCGCCCAGCAGCGGCTGCTTCATGCCCAACTCGCGGGCCTGGCGGGCGATGAGGGCGACGTCCGTGTAGTAGCCGGGGACGTAGATGGCCTCGGGGCTCTTGTTCTTGATGGCGGTGAGCTGTGCCTTGAAGTCCTGGTCGCCGGCCTTGTAGCTCTGGTCGGTCACGATCTCGCCGCCGAGGTAGCGGAACTTGTCTTGGAAGAAGTCGGCCAGCCCTACCGAGTAGTCGTTGCCGACGTCGCGGAGGATGGCGACCTTCGTCACCTTCAGGTTGTCGCGAGCGAACTTGGCCATCACCGTCCCCTGGAACGGGTCGATGAAGCAGACGCGGAAGACGAAGGGGCGGACCTTGCCGCCCTCCTTGGTGACCCGCGGGTTCGTCGACGACGGCGTGATCATCGGCACCTGGCGGTCGTCCGCGGCCGGCGCCATTGCCAGCGAGCGGCTGGAGGCCACCTCGCCGAGCAGCACGTTCACCTTGTCGTTGACGAGCAGCCGGGTGGCGGCCACCGCCGCCTCCTCGGGCTTGCCCTGGCTGTCATAGGTCTTCACGTCGATGGGCTTGCCCTTGACGCCGCCCTTGGCGTTCCACTGCTCGGCAGCGAGACGGATGCCGTTGTCGGTGGACTGGCCGAAGGTCGCTTCCGAGCCAGTCATGGAGCCGACGTGGCCGACCAGGACCCTGTCGCTGGCCGCCGGGGCGGCCGCCGCGGGGGCGGCCGGGGCCTGGGTCTCGGGCTTCTTGCTCTGGCAAGCGGCAACTGTGAAGGCCGCCACCACGACGGCCACGGCACGGACGAAGCGCATGGGATCCCTCCGGTGCGACGAGCCTGGAAACAGTGGAATTTTCTAGCACACGCGGCAGGGAGCGGGGAAGCGAACCCTGGCCCGGCCGAGGCGACGCCCAGCCCTGCTCGTGTCCGGCACCGAGAATCGGCACCGAGAATCTCGCGCCCGCGATTCTCGTGTCCGGCACCGTCCTTCCGCACCGTTCGCCTTCTCGGCCGCGTCCCCGTCTGCCCCCTTGTCCGTCGACCCCCTCGTCCAACCCCCTTGTCCGGCACCGTCAGTCCTTCGTTGTCGAGCACCTGCCGAGCCGCTATGAATGGGCGCCCGCCATGGCTCGTCCCAAGATCCTGGTCGTGGACGACAACTCCGAGCTCGTCCACCTGCTTTCCCGCTTCCTCGAGTCGGAGGGCTGGGATGCGGTCACGGCCTCCCGGGGCAAGCAGGCCCTCGACCTGCTCGCGCTGGAGCGGCCTGCCGCGGCGGTCGTGGACATCCTGTTGCCGGACATGATGGGCTACGACGTGGCGCAGGCGCTCCGCCGCGCCGACATCCCATTCGTCTTCATCACCGGCGTCTTCAAGGGATCCCGGGCCGCGATGGAGGCTCGAGCCAAGCACGGCGCCGCCGGGTACTTCGAGAAGCCCTTCGAGGCCCGCAAGCTCGCGGATGCACTTCGCGCCTTGCTGCCGGCCCAGCCCGCGCAGCCGGCCCCGCCGGTGGCGGCATCGGCGGCTGCTGCGCCAGCCGCGCAGACGCCCGAGCCAGCCCTGAGTCCGCCCCAGGCACCGCCGCCCGAGGACGATGACTTCGATGTCGAGGTGGCCGTCGAGACGGAGGACACCCTCCCCGGCATGGAGCTGACGAGCCGGGTGGCGCTCACCGAGGGCGTCTTGCAGGCGGTGATCCAAGGCGAGCGGCTCTCGACGACGACGGTCCGGCCGACAACTCCGCGTGCGACGATGCCCGCCAGCCGGGGCAGGCTCGGCGAGCAGTTCCCGGAGCTGATCACGGCCTTCTACCAGGCTCAGCAGACCGGTGAGCTGACGGTGCAAAAGGGGAAGGTGAAGAAGACCATCTTCTTCGAGCACGGCAAGCCCTGCTTCGCCATCTCAAACCTGCTGAACGACCGGTTCGGCCACTTCCTCGTCCGGGTGGGCAAGATCACCCCTGCCCAGTTCGAGGTCCTGGGGCTCGAGGCCAAGACGCAAGGCAAGCGGCTCGGCGACCTGCTCGTCGAGCGCGGCACCCTGAAAGACGCAGAACGACTGTACTTCCTGGCGCAGCAACTGAAGGCAGTCATCTACTCGGTCTTCGCGTGGGAGGAGGGCGACTACCGGCTTCACTTCACCGACCGGGCAGCCCAGGAGTCGGTGAAGATCGATCTCCATCCGGCGAACCTCGTCGTCCGGGGCATCAAGAAGCTCTACAAGCCCGAGCGGTTGCGCCGCCTGGTGGCGCCGGAGGACCATCTCGTCCCCTCGCCCCAACCAGCGTACGACCTCTATGACGTCGAGCTCGAGAAGTGGGAGCAGGAGCTTCTGCCGCTGGTGGATGGAAACCGGCCGGTCGCGGAGCTCATCGCTCGCAGCGGGCGCCCGGCGCACGTCGTGAACGGCTTCCTCTACGCCATGCTCGCCCTTCGCATCCTCGAGAAGCGCGGGTAGTGCCGGACATCCTTCCCACCTCCTTCCCTCTCTCGTCCATCGGTCTCAGACTGCGGCGCGCGCGGTGTCCGGGGCACACATGGAGTCCGCGCCGCGGCCGCCCGACGTGTCAGGTGGTGTCTCCGAATCGGCGTCGCCCGGCGGTCCGCGGCTTGCTCTGCGTCCTCCCGTGCCTCGCC
>Ga0209253_10000886_pt1 | contig 26092 bp, 19 predicted proteins | sample FrelakmetBRP12BR_FD_187145 | JGI IMG/M metagenome (GOLD analysis project Ga0209253, IMG submission 187145) | Freshwater lake sediment microbial communities from the University of Notre Dame, USA, for methane emissions studies - BRP12 BR (SPAdes)... | ecosystem: Environmental > Aquatic >...
GAAGGTGGCGAGGTCGAAGCTCAAAGGGAAAGGCCTCCGCCTGCGCTGGCAGGGGAGGCCTTTTCGTATCACCCCGGTCGGACACCGATCCCGTCCGGCGCGGGTGGCCGTCAGGGCATCAGTGTGCGCCTCGAGAGGTGAGCACCGCCGGGATGGTCTGGAAGCAGATCTGCACGTCCCGCCACAGCGACCAGGTGTCGATGTACTCGAGGTCGAGCGCCATCCACTCGTCGAAGCTGATGTTGGAGCGGCCGCTCACCTGCCAGGTGCAGGTGATGCCCGGCTTCACGCTCAGGCGACGACGCTGCCAGCGCTGGTACTGGCGAACCTCGGCAGGAACCGGAGGCCGCGGACCGACGACGCTCATCTCGCCCGCGAGGACGTTCAGGAACTGGGGCAGCTCGTCGATGGACGTGCGGCGGATGAAGCGCCCGACGCGGGTGACGCGAGGGTCGTTCCTCATCTTGAAGACCGGGCCCGACGCCTCGTTCTGCGCCCGCAGCGACTCCAGGCGCGCCTCGGCGTCCACGCGCATGCTCCGGAACTTGTACATCCTGAAAGGCCGGCCGTTCCTTCCGACCCGGACCTGCCGGAAGAAGACTGGCCCCGGCGACTCGAGCTTGACGGCGACCGCCGTGGCCAGGAGCACCGGCGAGAAGAGGAGCAGGGCCGCGGCGCTCGAGATCACGTCGAAGGCGCGCTTGAAGAGCAGCGCCACCTCGTCCGTCGGCGCGCTGGAGAAGGAGAGCATGGGGAGGCCGTCGAGCTCGCCGAGCGCGACGCGGGCGCCGCTCATCTCGAAGAGGTCCAGGCAGACCCGGGCGCCGGCTCCCTGCTCCTGGCAGAGGCGGAACGCGCCCTCCACCGAGGACAGCCGCTCACGGGGGACAGCGAAGATGACCTCGTCGATGACGTTGTCGTCGAGGATCTGGCCGAGCTGCGAGACCGTCCCCAGCACGAGCTCGCTCGGAGCGCCGTTGCGGCTGTCCTCGTCGAGGACGACGTGGCCGGCGAACTGCAGGCCCCACTCCGGATGATCGGCCACCGTCGCCACCACGTCGTGGGCCAGGTCACCGGAGCCGACGACCGCGAACACGCGGGTGTTCAGGCCGCTGCGCCTGACCGAGCGCGCGACCTGGCGAAGGATGGCCCGGTTTCCGACGAGCAGCGCGAACGCGATGACGAAGTAGGTGCCAAAGAAGAGGCGCGAGACGTCCTCCGCCAGGCGAAGGAAGAAGATGGCTGCCACCTGGACGAGCGCCACGGCGACGAGGGCCTTCGCGATGCGGCCGATCTCCGGCCAGACCGAGCGGGTCCTGAAGCTCTCGTACACCTCGAAGAACCAGGCCGCCGCGGTCCAGAGCAGCAGCGAGAAGACCAGAAACGGCCAGTGGTCCGAGAGCGGGGCGAGCGAGCCCCTGGTGTTCACGGGCAGTAGATCGCGGGTCCAGTACGCCGCCGGCACCGCAATGGCGATGCACAGGATGTCCAGCAGACGAACGGTTCCGTCGACGACTCTGTTCTTCATGATCGGGTCAACCCCCCTGCGCTTCTTGACAGGGCTAGCTAACTCGATCAGACGCTCGATGAATGTCCCGTGACGTATGTACGCGTTGGTAGGTACAAGGGGGGTGTACCCACACAAGTGGGTGGAAATGCAGGGGGATTGGCCAACGCGACCCCCAAATGTCCACGATCAGGGGACATTTATTGCTCGGTATCGCCGATTCACGCCCCAAGAGGGACCGAGAAGACGCCCAGGACGCCCGATTCTCGATGCCCCTTCCGGGGTGTCGTTCAGAGCGAGAAGCGGTCTCGGAGCTCGACCGAGAGGTAGGTGGTCCACTGCCGGAAGGAACCACCCCCGGCGGTCGATCCCTGGAACTGGGCCAGGCTGAACCCGCCCACCGACAGGACGAGAAACTTGGCGGGGGCATAGCTCGCCGACAGTCCAGCGGTGGCGAAAGACTCGGGAACACGCTCGGTGTACGGGGCCAGTGCGGCCGAGAGCGATGCGCCGACACGCCAGGCCTCGGAGGGGTTCCAGTCCATCGCCAGGGTCGCGGTGAAGCGCTGGTAGGGAATGCGGGCGTAGGTGTCGAAGTAGGGGGCGAGAGCCACGTCGAGGTTGAGGTGGACCGCGTGCCGCGACACCGGGTGGTAGTCGAGACGAAGCCCGGCCACCGGAACGGCCCTCTTGGCGGCCGTGCGGCTCTCCACATCGCGGTTCGCCAGGCCGGCCCCCGCCAGGAGCGTGGTGTCGAGCTCGACGGTCCAGGACTGTCTCCAGCTCTCCGTGAGGGTGGCGATGACGAACTTTTCGCTGCCCGACATCATCCAGTTCTGGGCGGCCACGGTCGTCGTCAGCATGGCGTTTCGAGACGCGTCCCAGGCGAAGGAGCCTTCGCCCTGCGGTCCCCAGGCCCTGGGCTGGTTCGCCTCGCCCTCCGGTCCAGTGCCGCCCACGTCGAAGTAGCCACCGGCGATGCGAAGCCGCATCCGGGGAGAAAGGACTCCCTCGACGCGAAGCAGGGTGTCGATGCCCACGTACGGGTAGGTCTGGAAGGTGCGCACCGGGTTCAGGACAGGTGGCGGTGGGCCGGCGCCGCCAGGCGTGGAGGCCGGGATGAGCTGGGAGTAGTCGCCCACCACGAAGAGGCCCAGGGCGGTCACCGTCCAGAGCTCATCGATCCGCCACGCCGAGCGCAAGGTGGCCCGGTTCAGCACCGCCAGCTGGAGGCTTCCCACGTTGAACGGCACGGTCAGGCGCGGCGCGTAGCCGATCGAGAGGGAGAAGCGCGGACTCCCGACTTCCAGGGCGATGCCCGGGGTCAACTCGAGGTCCACTCCCCACGTCGTCCCGGCGTCGGTGGCCGTCAGGGTGCGGGCCCGCACCTCGGACAGGAGAGCCACGTCCAGGAAGACGCCGTTGGGTTCGCCTCCCGGGGAGCCGACCGTCGGCATGTAGGGAACGCCGGGCGGGCCGGTGAAGTCGCTGGAGGCCGTCGTCTGGCGATTTTCTTCGGGCGCGGGGGTCGGCCCGGTGGGCGCCGGGGCCCCGTCGCCGGCACGGCGATCGCGCGTGCCATCGGACTGACCGACGGCAAGTGCCAGAAGCACGGCGGCGGCGGGCAGGAGCAAGGCTACTCGACGACGACCACGTCACCGCCCTGGAGGCGGAATGTGGCGGCGCGCCCCTGGAGCTGCGTGAGCCCGGAGTAGGTGAAGCGAATGCGCTGCGCGCCGCTGCCATCGGGCTTCTGCCGGATGACGATGATCCCGTCCTTGTTGGCGAACGGTGTCATGCCGCCGGCGATGGCCAGCGCCTGGAGCACGCCCGAGCCGGGCTCCAGCGGGAAGTTCCCCGGCCTCGCGACCTCCCCGAGGACCGCCACGACCATCGGGCGCGCCTCGTCCAGGGAGACGGTCACGACGGGATTGACGATGAATTCCTTGAGTCGAGCCTGGATCCGTCTTGCCAGGGCAGCGGGCGTGGAGCCGGCCGCCTCGACGTCGTCGAGGAACGGGAGGGAGATCTTCCCGTCGGGCCGGATCCGCGCCCGGGTGGTGATCGAATCCTGGTTCCAGACCCGGACGCTGATCAGGTCGCCGGCCTGGAGGACGTCCTCGCGGCTGGCCGGGGGCACCGACGGCGCCAACGAGTCGACGGAGACGTACTCCCCCGTGGTCTTGCAGCCGGCGGACCCGAGCAGGAGCACCATGCAGCCGGCGAGTCGAAGCGTTGCACCATGGACCTTCACCTGGACCTCCCCCGGGCCCCCTTCAGAGCCCACCGTGGCGACCGAAACACGGCGCGCGTTCCCGGCTCCATACCACGATCGGGATTCAAGCTGGCGCGCTCGCGCGGGGGGGACCTTCCCGCCAGTCGGCCACCGGGGCCGTCACCGAGCCCATGATCCGCTCCGCTCCCACGATGGCCACCGTGCTGACCAGGGAGTCGAGGTCCATCGCCCCGACCCTCACCACGAGGAGGACGGCGTCCACTTCCTCGACCAGGTGCACGCCGGAAAGGCTCCGGATCAGGGAATCCACCACCACCACTGCCCGGGTATTCCCCGCGACGGCGGTCGCCAGGTCCCGGACGAGACGCTTCCCGTCGGCGATGTCCACGCCCCGGGCATCGATGCAGCGCACCGGGGGATCCGCCTCGCCGGACGTGGCCTGGAGCGCGTCCACCACCTCCTGCACCGAAACCCGGTCGTCCGTCGGGATGACGGCAAGTGAATTCCAGTCACAGGCCAGCAGGGCCTTCCACATCTCCTCGATGTCGCGATGGTCCTGCCTGGGGGCGGGTTCTCCGGAATCGTCGGGCATCGGTCTCTCGGGTCCCTTCTCCTGGAAAGCGACAGTATATCCAGACTGCCGATCCGATTCGAAGCTAGAATAGCCGTCCTCGCCTGGGAGGGGTGCGCGTGGCCGACGAAGGACGAAGCAGGTTGAAGGGGGACGAACTGGTCGTCCGGGCGAACGTCGCCCGGGTTCGACGCGATCGCGCCCAGCAGATCGACTTCCAGGGTCTCTGGTTCACGCTCGCACGGAAACGCTGGAACTCCCTCGTCCTGGTGCCGGCAGACGAGGGGGATTCCGCGGCCGGGATCGCCACGGCACTGGCCGACGTGGGCCGGAGGCTCCGGAACACGCCGGTGACCTTTCTCGTGATGGCGGGATCGATCGACTATGCATCGGCGGGAAGGTTCGTGGCGGCAGTGGCAGGGAACAGCGGCCAGGACGCCGGCGGGCCGCCATCCTCGCGGGTGATTGTCGCCGTCCCGTCGGTCATCTCGGAACCGCTCGCGCTCGCGGTCACCGACGCCGCCGACGCCGTCGCGCTCTACGTCCGCAAGGGAAGCACGCGCCTCAAGGCGGCTGCGCGCACCATCGAGCTGGTCGGGCGCGATCGGATCGTCGGCTGCGTGCTCGGCTGAGCACGCCTACTGCGCCGCAAACACCCCGCACGTGGTGGTCACGCTCGCCGCGAAGGCCAGCGAACCGTTCGCCGTCACCGTGCCGGTTCCCGGCGCCACCGCGACCGACACCACCTTCTCTGGCCCGACCGTGATGGTCCCCTGGACCGTCTTCGTCGTGTCGGCCACGCTTCTCGCGACCACGTGGTAGGTGCCGGGAGTGCCGGGCGCCGTGTAGATGCCGTTCGTCACCGTCCCGCCGCCAGCCTCGGTCACGGTCCAGGTCACGGCCGTGTTGGCGCTGTTGGTCACCGTGGCTGTGAAGACCACCGCCCTGCACGCGTCGAGGGTCGCCGACGCGGGGCTGATCGAGATGGCCACGACAGGCGCCGGAGCGGTCACGGTGACGGTGGCGGTGCCGAACCTGGTCGGGTCGGCGGCGCTGGTCGCGACCACGTGGCAGGTGCCGGCCGAGCTCGGCGCGGTGTACCTGCCGGTGGACGAGACGGACCCGCAGCTCGAGCCTTCCAGGACCGACCACGTGACCGACACGTTGGTCGCGTCGGTGACGAGCGCTGCGAAGACCGCCGAGCCGCCGAAGGGAAGGTTGAGCGTCCCCGGGTTCACCGTCACCGAGACCGGACGCGGGGACGCGTTCCTCTTCACGCGCACCACGCTCGTGCCGCTGCTCTTTGCCGACGCGATGGCGCTGGCCGCGCGAACGTGGAAGGTGCCCTCGGTCGCCGGCGCAGTGTAGAGGCCGGTCGGGTCGATGGTGCCGCCGTCTGCCTCTGCGACCGTCCAGGCGACCGAGGTATCGGCCGTGCCGGTGACCTGGGCGCTGAATCTCAAGGTCGAGCCTGGATCGATATCGGCCTCCGACGGAACCGTCAGCACGACGACGGCCTGCCCCGCGGGCGGGATGTTCACGCTACTTTCGGAGGAGGACCCCCCGCAGGCGCTGGCGAAAAGGGCGGCAAGGAGCGACCCGAGAATGGAGCGACTCGTCATGGTGTGAAGACCTCCAATCGACTCAACGTGAATCCGTCGATCGGGCCCCTCCCGAGTGACGAACCCCAGCAGGGCCAAGGTACGTCATGGCGGAGTGTCCCGTAAACCCCTGACACAGCAGGATTTTTTGCCTTCATGGGCATACGAAACGCTACACCTCTGCCCGGCTCCTACATTCACCCGAGGTGTGTGTTCAGGGAGGCGAGGCGTGGGCAGGGCCCGAGGGGCTGGCGCGAAGCCACCAACCCCCTCCAACGGATGACCCATTCAGGGCCTCATCGCCCTTGACCCACCGCGTCGCGACTTGAGAAACTCCGCGGTTCCCCGCGGCGGAAGGACGACAGCGAAGATGACGAAGGGCTACCCGGAGAAGCAGGGCCTTTACGACCCGGCCAACGAGCACGACAGCTGCGGCTTCGGGTTCGTCGTGGACATCGAGGGGCGGAAGTCCCACTCCATCGTACAGCAGGCCCTCCAGGTCCTTCTCAACCTCGAGCACCGCGGAGCAGCCGGGGCCGAGAAGAACACCGGTGACGGGGCCGGCATCCTGCTGCAGACCCCCGACGCCTTCCTGCGCAAGGAGGCGAGGAAGATCGGCATCGATCTGCCCCCGCCCGCGCGCTACGCCGCCGGCATGGTCTTCCTGCCCTCGGATCCGCAGAGCCTCGCCGCTTGCCAGAAGAAGCTCGAGGAGGTCATCCGCTCCGAAGGGCAGGTCCTCCTGGGCTGGCGCGACGTGCCGTACGACGCCTCCACCCTGGGCGACATGGCCAGGGCCAGCCAGCCGGTGATCCGGCAGATCTTGATAGGAGCCGGCGAGGGCGCCGGCGATCTGATGGCGTTCGAGCGCAAGCTCTACGTCGTCCGCCGCCTCTCGCGGAAGTCGATCCTCCGCTCCAACAACCCCGGACGCCGCGAGTTCTACGTGGCCAGTCTCTCGGCCCGCACCGTCGTCTACAAGGGAATGCTGAACGCTGGCCAGCTCAGGGAGTTCTACCCGGACCTGTCAGATCCGGACATGGCGAGCGCCATCGCCATGGTCCACTCCCGCTTCTCCACCAACACGTTCCCGTCCTGGTCGCGCGCCCACCCGTACCGCTTCATCTCCCACAACGGCGAGATCAACACGCTGCGGGGAAACATCAACTGGATGCACGCGCGCCAGAGCCAGATGGCGTCGAAGCTCTTCGGCGAGGACCTCAAGAAGATCCTCACCGTGATCGACACCGACGGCTCCGACTCGGCCATGTTCGACAACGTGCTCGAGCTCCTGCACCTGTCGGGCCGCTCGCTGCCCCACGCCATGATGATGATGGTCCCGGAGCCGTGGGCCAAGCACGAGTCCATGAGCCCGGAGAAGAAGGCCTTCTACGAGTTCCACTCCTGCCTCATGGAGCCGTGGGACGGCCCGGCCTCCATCGCCTTCACCGACGGCGAGATCGTCGGCGCCACGCTGGACCGCAACGGCCTGCGCCCGGCCCGCTACTACGTCACGCACGACGGCCTGGTGGTGATGTCCTCCGAGGTCGGCGTCCTCGACATCCCGCCGGAGAGCGTGAAGCAGAAGGGACGCCTCCAGCCCGGACGCATGTTCCTCGTCGACACCAGGGAGAAGCGCATCGTCTCCGACGACGAGCTGAAGCAGCGCATCGCCTCGGCCGAGCCCTACGCCGCCTGGCTGAAGCAGTACCTCGTCAAGCTCGAGGACCTGCCCAGGCCGCCGGTGGTTCACGAGCCCGATCACGAGACCGTGCTTCGAAGGCAGGAGACCTTTGGCTACACCGCGGAGGATCTGAAGACGCTCATCAACCCCATGGCCACGACCGGCGGTGAACCGCTCGGGTCGATGGGCACCGACACGCCCCTGGCGGTCCTCTCCGAGAAGCCCCAGCTCCTCAACGGCTACTTCAAGCAGCTCTTCGCCCAGGTCACCAATCCCCCCGTGGACGCCATCCGCGAGGAGATCATCATGGGGATCGAGACGGCGGTCGGGCCGGAGGGGAACCTGCTCGAGCCCACGCCGGAGTCGTGCCGGCAGCTCGACGTTCCCACGCCGGTGCTCACCAACGAGGATCTGGAGCGGCTGCGCGGCCTCGACGGGGGACCCGACAGCCGCGGCTTCCGTTCCATCACCCTGCCGGCACTCTTCCCGGTGAACGAGGGGGGCGCCGGACTCCGCAGGGCCATCGAGAGCATGCAGGTCCAGGCCTCGGAGGCCATCGCCGAGGGGCACAACCTGCTCATCATCTCCGACCGCGGCCACGACGAGGAGGACGCGCCCATCCCGGCGGTGCTCGCCGTGTCGGCCGTGCACCACCACCTGCTCCGCGAGGGCACCCGGACCCGCGTCGGGATCGCCGTCGAGTCGGGCGAGCCGCGCGAGGTGCACCACTTCGCGCTCCTCATCGGCTACGGCGCCAGCGCCGTGAACCCCTACCTGGCCTTCGAGACCATCCACGACCAGGTTCGCCAGGGGCTCATCCCCGGCCCGGCCGGCAAGGCCGAGAAGAGGTACATCAAGGCCATCAACAAGGGGATCGTGAAGGTGATCTCCAAGATGGGGATCTCGACCATCCAGAGCTACCACGGCGCCCAGGTCTTCGAGGCGGTGGGGCTGAACCAGGACTTCATCGACGAGTATTTCACCTGGACCTCGAGCCGCATCGGCGGCGTGGGCATCGACGTGGTGGCGAAGGAGGTCAAGGACCGGCACTACCGGGCCTACCCACCTCGCGCCATCCGACACACCACCCTCGGGACGGGCGGCCAGTACCAGTACCGCGCCGACGGCGAGTACCACCTCTTCAACCCGGAGACCGTGCACCGGCTCCAGCACGCCTGCCGGACGGGAAGCTACGAGGCCTACAAGGAGTACGCGGCGCTCGTGAACGACCAGTCGCGAACCCTGTGCACGCTGCGCGGGCTCATGGACTTCAAGCCGGCCGGCAAGCCGGTGCCGTTGGCCGAGGTCGAGTCGGTGGAGTCGATCCTGCACCGGTTCAAGACCGGCGCCATGAGCTATGGCTCGATCTCGCAGGAGGCGCACGAGGCCCTGGCCGTCGCCATGAACCGCATCGGCGGAAAGTCCAACACGGGGGAGGGCGGGGAGGATCCGGCCCGCTTCAAGCGGCTTCCCAACGGCGACTCGAAGAACAGCGCCATCAAGCAGGTGGCGTCGGCCCGGTTCGGCGTGACCAGCGAGTACCTGGTGCAGGCCAAGGAGCTGCAGATCAAGATCGCCCAGGGCGCAAAGCCCGGGGAGGGCGGGCAGCTTCCCGGGCACAAGGTCTATCCGTGGATCGCCAAGGTGCGCCACTCGACGCCCGGCGTGGGGCTCATCTCGCCTCCGCCGCACCACGACATCTACTCCATCGAGGACCTGGCCCAGCTCATCCACGACCTCAAGAACGCCAACCGGCGCGCGCGGATCTCGGTCAAGCTCGTGGCCGAGGTCGGTGTCGGCACCATCGCCGCCGGCGTCGCCAAGGCCCACGCCGACGTGATCCTCATCTCCGGCTACGACGGCGGCACGGGAGCCTCCCCGCTCACCTCCATCAAGCACGCCGGCATCCCCTGGGAGCTCGGACTCGCCGAGGCGCATCAGGTATTGCTGCTGAACAATCTCCGATCCAGGGTCACGCTGGAGGCGGACGGGCAGCTGAAGACCGGCCGGGACGTGGCCGTGGCCGCGTTGCTCGGAGCGGAGGAATTCGGGTTCGCGACCGCGCCGCTCGTGGTGCTGGGCTGCATCATGATGCGGGTCTGCCACCTGAATACCTGTCCGGTCGGCGTGGCCACCCAGGACCCTGCACTTCGAAAGTTCTTCACCGGCGACCCGGCCCACGTCGTGAACTTCATGCGCTTCGTGGCCACCGAGCTGCGGGAGTACATGGCCGAGCTGGGTTTCCGCACCATCGACGAGATGGTGGGGCGCTCCGAGCGCCTGGAGATGCGCCGCGCCGTGGATCACTGGAAGGCCCGCAACCTCGACTTCACCCGCATCCTCTTCCAGCCCAAGGTCCCGAAGGAGTGGGGTCGGACCTGCCAGATCGCGCAGGATCACGGCATCGAGCAGTCGCTCGACGTCTCGGTGCTCCTCGACGTCTGCCGGCCGGCCATCGAGGAGGGAAAGAGGGTCGAGGCGGTGGTTCCCATCCGCAACGTGAACCGGGTGGTCGGGACCATCACCGGAAGTGAAGTGACGAAGCGCTGGGGCCCCGACGGCCTGCCCGACGACACCATCCACCTCACCTTCCAGGGCTCCGCAGGACAGAGCTTCGGCGCCTTCATCCCGGCCGGGATGACCCTCGTCCTGGAGGGCGACGCCAACGACTACATCGGCAAGGGACTATCCGGCGGGCGCGTCGTCGTGTGCCCGCCCAGGGGTTCCACCTTCGTGGCGGAGGAGAACGTCATCATCGGCAACGTGGCCTTCTACGGCGCCACCGGCGGCGAGGCCTTCATCCGCGGCGTGGCCGGCGAGCGCTTCTGCGTGCGTAACTCGGGCGCCACGGCGGTGGTCGAGGGGGTGGGCGACCACGGCTGCGAGTACATGACGGGCGGCCGGGTGGTGATTCTCGGAAAGACCGGGCGCAACTTCGCGGCGGGCATGTCGGGCGGGATCGCCTGGGTGCTCGACGAGGGGGGCGGGTTCGAGAAGGTGCTCAATCGAGAGATGGTCTCGGCCGAGCGGCTCTCCGATCCGGTGGAGATCGCCGAGCTCCGGGAGATGGTGGAGCGGCACGTGCAGTTCACCGGGTCGGCGCGCGGCCGGCTCATCCTCGACGCCTGGAAGGAATTCTTGCCGCGCTTCGTGCGGGTGGTGCCGAACGACTACCGGCGGGTCCTCGAGGCGCAGGCCCGCATGCGGGCCAAGGGGCTCTCTCCCGACGAGGCGGAGATGGCGGCCTTCGAGGAGAACGCGCGGGACGAGGCACGGGTCGGGGGCAACTAGGAATGGGCAAGCCGACGGGATTCATGGAGTACCAGCGCGACCTGCCCCACGACCGGGGGCCGCGCGAGCGCGCCAAGGACTGGAACGAGTTCCACCCGCGCGTGCCGGACGAGGCGCTCCAGATCCAGGGAGCCCGCTGCATGGATTGCGGACTTCCCTTCTGCCACACCGGGAAGCTCATCGCCGGGATGGCCTCCGGGTGCCCGCTCAACAACCTCATCCCCGAGTGGAACGACCTGGTCTACAGGGGGCAGTGGCAGGAGGCGCTCATCCGGCTGCAGAAGACCAACAACTTCGCCGAGTTCACCGGGCGTGTCTGCCCGGCCCCTTGCGAGGGTTCCTGCACGGTGGGCATCTCCGGCGACCCGGTCACCATCAAGGCCATCGAGGTCTCGATCATCGACCGGGCCTTCGAGGAGGGCTGGGTGCTCCCCGACCGGCCGCAGACCCGGACCGGCTGCAAGGTGGCGATCGTCGGCAGCGGCCCAGCCGGCCTGGCCTGCGCCGCGCAGCTCAACCGCGCCGGACACTCGGTGACGGTCTTCGAGCGCGCCGACCGGATCGGCGGCCTGCTCATGTACGGCATCCCCAACATGAAGCTCGACAAGGCGATCGTGCAGCGGCGCGTGAACCTCATGGCCGACTCGGGCATTCGCTTCATCACCGGGACCGAGGTGGGCAAGCACATCCCGGTGCGGCGCATCCAGAACGACTACGACGCGGCCGTCCTCTGCATCGGCGCCACGAAAGCGCGAGATCTATCGGTCGACGGGCGGAGCCTCCACGGCATCCACATGGCCATGGATTTCCTGACCAAGAACACCCGGAGCCTGCTCGACTCCGGCCTCTCCGACGGGCGCTACATCAGCGCCGCAGGACGCGACGTGGTGGTCATCGGCGGCGGGGACACGGGAACCGACTGCGTCGGGACCTCCATCCGTCACGGGGCGAGGAGCATCACCCAGTTCGAGATCCTGCCCCGACCGCCCGACCGCCGCGCCGCCGACAACCCGTGGCCGCAGTGGCCGAAGGTCCACCGCACCGACTACGGCCAGGAGGAGGCGGCCGAGATCTTCGGACACGACCCCCGAATCTTCGGGGTCTCGACGAAGAGGTTCGTCGGCGACGCCCAGGGGCGGGTGAAGGAACTGCACACCGTCCAGGTCGAGTGGGTTCGCGACCCCAACGGCCGCTTCGGGCCGAGCGAGATCCCGGGAACCGAGCGGATGGTGAAGGCCGACCTGGTGCTGCTCGCGCTGGGCTTCACCGGCCCGGAGCGAACCGGCGTGCTGACCGAGCTGGGCGCGAGGCTCGACGATCGAGGAAACGTCTGGACGGACGACGAGAAGATGACGAGCGTCCCGGGTGTGTTTGCAGCCGGGGACGCGGCGCGGGGGCAGTCGCTGGTCGTCTGGGCGATCCACGAGGGAAGGCGCGCGGCCAGAGGCGTCGACCGCTTCCTCATGCAGGGCGAGAGCTACCTGCCGGGATAGGTCCCCGGCAGGGGGGCGAAATATCTCGGCGCGACGAGCGTAGGAAGGACACCATGCTGCGCCTCCTCCTGTTCCTGCTCCTGCTCGCCGTCTGCTGGCCGCTCGCGCTCCTCGCGCTCGTCCTCTGGCCCTTCGTCTGGTTGCTCTCGATCCCGTTCCGCCTGCTGGGGATCGCGGTCGATGGCGTCCTTTCCCTCCTGCGCGCCGTGGTGACCCTGCCGGCGCGGCTCCTGGGCGGCGGGAGGGCCTGATCACGCCCGGGCGCGGCCGCTCGCCGGCGCCCGGACGAACATCGGCAGCAGCAGGGCCACGCCCAGCAGCGCCGCGGTCGCCGGTAGCGCCCCCACGTAGGAACCCGTCCGGTCCTTCACCGCCGCCACGAACCCGGGCCCGACCACGCCCGCCGCGCTCCAGGCCAGCAGGACGTATCCATAGTTCACCCCGAGGTGCCTGGTCCCGAACCAGTCCGCCACGAGCGAGGGCATCACCCCGAAGCCGCCGCCGTAGCAGAGCAGCACCAGCGCGAAGAGCGGCGCCACCATCCACATGGAGTGAAATCGCCCCACCACCAGGAAGACCGCGATCTGGAGCAGGTAGATGGCGGCGAAGGCGGCGCGCCGCCCGGCCCGGTCGGACACCGCCCCCCAGAGGAAGCGCCCGAGCGCGTTCGCGAGCGCGATGGTCCCGTAGACCGCGGCGGTGACGGCCAGGGTCGCCCCGGTCAGCTCTCGCATGATGGGGACCGCGTTGGAGATGAAGAGGATCCCCGCCGACACGTTCAGGAAGAGCATCGCGAAGGCCGCCCAGAACTGGGGCGTCCGGACCATGCGACCCGGCGTGAAGTCAGGCCCAGGCGGGACCGCCGCGGCGGACGGGGAGGGTGCCGGAGGGTTTCGCAGGAGCAGCGCGCCCGCTCCGCCCAGGATCGCGAAGGCCACGCCCGACGCGGTGAAGGCGTCGAGCACCGCGCCGGTTGCCCCTGGATAAGGGGCGGCGGAGAAGGCCGGGAGCGACCGGAGGAGGTGGGCATACAGGAAGGCGCCCAGTCCGAAGCCACCCACCACGAGTCCGCTCCCCAGGCCGCGCCGGTCCGGGAACCACTTGGTCACCGCCGCCACCGGGGTGACGTAGCCGAGCCCCAGCCCGAGACCGCCCATCACGCCGTAGGTGAAGTACAGCCAGGCCGCGCCAAATCGGGCCGTCCCCAGGCCGGCGAGCAGGTTTCCCGCTCCCCAGAGCATCGCGCCGGTGACCGCCACGACGCGCGGCCCCGCCCGATCCTGCCAGCGGCCGCCAATGACCGCCCCCACGCCCAGGAAGAAGATGGCGATCGAGAACGGGGCGGTCGCCTGCGTGCTCGTCCAGCCGAGGGCCGCCTGCAGAGGCTGCGTGTAGACGCTCCAGGCGTAGACCGTGCCCAGGCAGGCCATGAGCGCCACGCCCCCCAGGGCGACGATCCAGCGGGTCATGGGCCCTTGCGGCGAACCGCCTTCGCCTTCTCGCCCGAGGACGCCGGGCGCCTTCGCGGGGCCTCGACGACATCGACGGGTGTGCCCTCCCCGCGGAAGAGTGCGATGTGCACGCCCGGCATCTTGGGGTCGGGGCGGCGGGCCTGGGCCTCGAACTCCGATGCGGCGCTGGCCGCCACCTGGAAGCGGGTCTCGCGGGGGGAGATCAGGATCTTGCCGATCTCCTTCCGGGTCACGCCTCCGCGCCGGCAGAGGAGCGGGAGCAGCCACTTGGGATCCGCGTTCCGCTCCCGGCCGATGCCGATGCGGAACCAGACGACGTCGTCGGGCGCGGAGCTTCTCGGGCGCGCGGGCAGGGTGGGGGGGCGGGGCGCCTCGCGGGAGACCCGAAGGGTCTCGGGCAAATCCTCGGCCGAGGGCAGACGCGACCGCTCACGCCGCACCAGGGCGGCGGCCACCATCAGGGGAGCGCGCGATTCGAGCAATCGGCGGGCGGCACCCAGTTCCTCCTCCGAGGCCTCGCCGGCCAGCGCTGCCACGTCGGTGGCGATCCGCTCCTCGTCGCGGGCCCGGATCTCCTCCGCCGAGGGAACCGGGATCCAGTCGGCCTTCGCGCCGGCGGCCTTCAGCATGCTCTGGAGGCGGTAGCGATCGGCCGGCGCAGCCAGGAAGACGGCCCGCCCCTTCTTGCCGGCGCGCCCGGTGCGGCCGCTGCGGTGCTGCAGCGCCTGGGCGTCCCGGGGGAGGTCGGCGTGAACCACCAGCTCGATGCCGGGAAGGTCGAGGCCTCGGGCAGCCACGTCGGTGGCCACGAGGATGCGGGCACGTCCGTCGCGCAGTTGCTTCAGCGCCCGCGTCCGCTCGGTCTGGGTCAGCTCGCCGGAGATCCCCACCGCCTCGAAGCCGCGCTCGGCGAGGCTGGAGGCCATGTGGTGGGCCCCTTCTCGCGTGGCGCAGAATACCAGGGCCCGTCGCGGATCCTGGGCGCGAAGCACGTTCACGAGCGCGTGCTCCCGCTCGCGGGGCGAGACCACGTGCGCCTGCAGGGCGATGTCGGCGTGCGCCTCGCCCGGCGGCGTGGCGGCGACGCGCGCGGCGTCGCGGGTGTAGCGCTTCGCCAGCTCGAGAATCGGGCGTGGCAGCGTGGCCGAGAAGAGCACCGTACGCCGCTCGGTGGGGGCGGCTCCGAGGATGGCCTCGAGTTCCTCGCGGAACCCCATGTCGAGCATCTCGTCGCCCTCGTCGAGGACGAGAGCCTTCGCGTGCGAGAGGTCGAGATTCCTGCGGTCGATGTGGTCCCGGATGCGCCCTGGCGTGCCCACCACCACGTGGGCGCCGGCGGCGAGCGCCCGGGCCTCGCGGCGCGCGTCCATGCCCCCCACCGTGGAGGTGACGCGCCCTCCGGCCTCGGCGAGGAGCCAGGCGAGCTCGCGCTGAACCTGCACGGCCAGCTCCCGGGTCGGCGCGATGACGAGCGCCAGCGGCTTCCCGGCTTCCTCGAAGGCCGGCGCCTCGCCCAGCAGGGTGTCGGCGAGCAACATCCCGAAGGCCACCGTCTTTCCCGACCCGGTCCGCGACGAGACGAGCAGGTCGCGTCCGCGCAGGCCGGGGGCCATCACCTCGGTCTGGACCGGTGTGGGTTCGGCGTATCCGCGGGCGTCGAGGGCGCGGCGGAGGGCGGGGTGGACGTCGAGGCCGGCGAAGCTCATGGCCGAATTTAACACGAGAGCCGTTCCAGCTCGCCAGAGAGCCGTTCCCACTCCGCGTAAAGCGGCGCGAGCTCTGCCTGGGCGCGCTGCCGGGTCTCGACGTGGATTCGCGCCCGGGCGAAGTCGTCGTAGATGGCCGGGCTGGCCAGCGCGTTCGTGGCCTCGCGCTCGGCCAGCTCCAGCTCGGCGACGCGCGCTTCCACCGCCTGGATCCGGTCGCGCAGGGGCTTCTCGAGCCTGTAACGGATGTTGCGGGCCTCGGCCTCGGCGCGTCGTCGCCCCCGGTCGCCGGGGCTCGGGCCCGGGTCGCGAGCGCCCGGCCCGGCCGCATCCGCTCCTGCAGCGTCGGCCAGCTGGCGCTGGTGGTAGAGCCAGTCGTCGAGGTTGCCGGGCCAGGGGATCACGCCACCGTCCTTCACCTCCCAGACGACCGTCGCCAGCCGGTTCACGAAGCTCCGGTTGTGGGACACGAAGAGGAGCGTGCCGCCGTATCCGGCCAGCGCCTCGATGAGGGCCTCCGACGACTCGATGTCGAGGTGGTTGGTGGGTTCGTCGAGGAGGAGGAGGTTGGTCGGACGAAGAAGCAGCTTGGCGAGAGCCACCCGCGACCGCTCCCCGCCCGAGAGCACGCCCACCCGCTTGTCCACGGCGTCTCCCGAGAAGAGGAACGACCCGGCCACGCTCCGGATCCACGACTCGCCCCTGTCCGGCACCACGTCCCAGAGGGTCCGGAGCACGGTGCGTTCCGGATCGAGCACACCGAACGTGCGTGCCGGACCATCGGCCCCGGCGTGCTCGTCCCGCTCGAAGTGGTGCTGCGCGTAGTAGCCGGCCAGGACGCCGTGCCCCAGCTTCACCGACCCGGCGTCGGCCGGTAGCTCGCCCGCGGCGAGCTTGAGCAGCGTGCTCTTCCCTGCTCCGTTTGGCCCGATGACGGCGATGCGCTCTCCCCGGAGCACCTGTGCGTCCAATCCGCCGTAGACCTTCACCGGACCGTATGACTTCGAGAGCCCCTCGATGCGCATCACCTCGCGTCCAGAGCGGGGAGCGTCGGGGAAGCGGAAGAGGGCCGTGTCCCGTTCCTCGCGCAGCTCGACCGTCTCCATCCGGTCGAGCATCTTCTGCTTGCTCTTGGCCTGGGTGGCCTTGGTGTTCTTGGCGCCGAAGCGCTCGATGAATCCCTCGAGCTGGGCACGGCGGGCCTCGATGCGCGCGGCCTTGGCGACGAGCTGCACCTCCTCCTCGGCGCGAAGCCGGCGGTAGTCGTCGTAGTCGCCGACCCAGCTGCGGATCCCTTCCGGCTCGAGCGAGAGAACCCGTCCGATCTGCCGGTTGAGGAAGAGTCGATCGTGGGAGACCAGCACGAGCGCCTTCCTCGTCCCGCGGAGGAAATCCTCGAACCAGGCCAGCGTCGGGACGTCGAGGTGGTTGGTGGGTTCGTCGAGGAGCAGGAGATCCGGGTCCTGCAGCAGGATACCCGCGAGCGCGGCCCGCATCCGCCAGCCGCCCGACAGCGCGCGGGTGGGGCTATCCAGCCGGTCGGCGGCGAAGCCCAGGCCGCCCAGGATCCGCTCGGCCCGGTGGCGCCCGAAGTGCTCCTCGAAGTGAGCGACCTCGTCGTGCAGCTCGGCCAGCTCCTCCGAGAGCTCGAGCCGCTCGTCGTCCGAGCGGGACTCGGCGAGCGCAGCCTCCGTGGCCAGCAGCCGGGCCTGGAGTGCATCCCGCCCTGGCACCGACGAGAGCACCGCCTCGACGATGGTTCCCTCGGGAAGCGACGAAACGTCCTGCGGCAGGTAGCCCAGCCGGGCCCCGCGCCGGAAGACGAGCGCTCCCCCGTCGGCGGGGCGCTCCCCGGCCAGGATGCGGAGCAGGCTCGACTTGCCCGTGCCGTTCGGCCCGACCAGCCCGATCCGGTCGTGCGGGCCGATGGCAAAGGACGCTCCGTCGAGGAGAACGTCGGCGCCAAAGGCGAGCGAGAGGTCGCGTGCGGATACCAGGCTCATGCGGTTCACACTTCTTCACCCAGGATCCCCGTGGAGGCAAGGGGCTCCGCGACTATGATGCGCCCGGTGTCGACCGACCCCGTACTGACCGCGCTTCTCGTCGAGGATGACGCTCGGCTCGCCGCCCTGACCGCCGAGTACCTCGGAGGCCACGGCGTGGTGGTGACTCGCGCCGCCGACGGCGCGGCCGGCCTGGACGAGGCGCTCCGCCACCGCTACGACGTGGTGCTCCTCGACCTCCTGCTCCCGGGCATGGACGGCCTGGAGGTGTGCCGCGAACTGCGCGCCCGCTCCGACGTGCCCATCGTCGTGCTCACCGCACGCGGCGAGGAAGCCGACCGGGTGATGGGGCTCGAGGTGGGCGCCGACGACTACGTCTCGAAGCCCTTCTCGCCCCGCGAGCTCCTGGCCCGCATCCGGGCCGTGGTCCGGCGCGCCCGAGGTCAGGTGGGACCGACGGTGAACCCCGTCCAGGTGGGGGCCCTGGCGCTCGACCCGGGAGCGCGGCGCGCCACCGTCTCCGGCCGGGAGATCGCGCTCACCGGGTACGAGTTCTCGATCCTCTACGCGCTGGCGTCGCGACCGGGGCGGGTGCTCACGCGGGAGCAGCTCATCGACCTGGCCGGCGGCAGCCCCGACGAGGCCTTCGACCGGTCGGTGGACGTCCACGTCTCCCGGTTGCGACACAAGCTCGGCGACGATCCCAAGAGCCCACGCATGCTGAAGACCGTTCGCGGCGCGGGCTACATGCTGGCCACGGAGGGGGATTGAGCCTGCGCCAGCCGAGCCTGTTCTGGCGCCTCTACCTGGCCGGATTGGCGCTGCTCGGGCTGGTGGCGGTCGCCAACTTCGTCGTCGGGTCGTTCACCGGTCGAGGCCCGACCGTGCGCGGAGCCGAGCGCCTGACCCATTTCGCCGCGGAGCACATCGCCGGCCACCGGGACACCCCCGAACGGATCGAGTTCGAGCTCCGGCAGATGGGCGACGCCTTCCAGGTCGACATGGCCTTCCGGCTCGACACGGGGGCGGTGGTCGCGAGCGCCGGGGAGCCGCCGCAGATGCCCGAGAAGGAGCGCGCCCGGCTCGACGCCGGTTCCCGGCACTTCGACGAGGACGGCCGCCCGGTGTGGGCCACGCGCGTGTCCGGAAGCCCACCCGGCTACCTGATCGTCGCCGCTCCACCACGGACCTTCCCGGTCGAGCGGGCCGCGGCCTTCATCTCCACCTGGCTCTTCCTCCTCGCGCTGGCAGCATTCCCCATGGCCCGCGCGCTGGCTCGTCCCATGGAGCGGCTCACCGAGGCGGCTCGCAAGCTCGGCGCCGGCGACCTTTCGGCGCGGGCCGGGTTGCGGCGAAGTGACGAGGTGGGGGAGCTCTCGCTGGCGTTCGACGACATGGCCGGAAGGCTGGAGAGCCTGGTTCGCTCCGAGCGGCAACTTCTCGCCGATGTGTCGCACGAGCTGCGAACCCCGCTCTCCCGGATCCGGGTGGCCCTGGACTTGGCCGCCGAGGGGGACGTGGAACGGGCGCGAAAGTACCTCGAGGAGATCCGCATCGACCTGGAGGAGCTGGACCAGCTTCTCGGCGACGTGCTCACCGCGGCCCGGCTGGACCAGGCCGGGGGTCGCGGGGAGGTGCCGCTGCGGCTGCAACAGGTCCAGGCCCAGGAGATCGTCGAACGCGCCGCCGAGCGGTTCCGCCGATCCCATCCGGGCCGTGAGCTGACGGTGCGTGTGGAGGGCGGCCTGCCCAGGCTGGTCGCCGACCCGGCCATGCTGCGGCGCGTCCTCGACAACCTGTTCGACAACGCCGTCAAGTACTCGGAATCGCCGGCACCCGTGGAAGTCGTGGCGCGGCAGGATGGCTCGGCCCTGCTGGTCTCGGTGCGCGACCAGGGCATCGGCGTCGATCCCCTCGACCTCCCCCGCCTCTTCACGCCCTTCTTCCGGACCGACCGCAGCCGAGCGCGCGGGACCGGCGGCGTGGGGCTCGGGCTGGTGCTCGCGAAGCGAATCGTCGAGGCCCACGGCGGGACCATCACGGTGGAGAGCCGCCCAGGTCTCGGCACCACGGTCCGCTTTTCCATCCCCGGCGAGAGCTGACGCGAAGGCCCTACCAGACGTTGCCGCAACTCACGCAGCGGGCCTGGCGGAAGAGGAAGTCCTTCCCCCGGCTGGCGGCCGTCCCGCACTTCGGACAGAGAAGGTCGAACCACTCGACGGCCGACGGGCGACCGAGCGCGATCGACGTGGCGGCGAGCGGGATGACGAGCCCCGCCAGCATCACCACGGCCACGCTCCAGGGAAGGCCGCCCTTCCAGAGGCCGAGTCCGAGGCTCACCAGCACCATGGCCGAGAGAAACAGGGTGAGGTAGCGCCCCCACAGCCAGGCAAGCCGGTATCCCCGGCCGATGCCCCAGAGGAGCACGCCCATCACCGCCGCGGCGAAGATCCACTGCGCGAAGCCGACCTTGCTCGAGCTGGAGACGAGCAGGGCGACGCCGGCCTGGACCGAGGCGGCGAGCAGGAGCGAGAGCGACGCGAGGTGGATGCTGCGCGGAGCCTTGCGGGACGCCACCGGTCAGGATTCCTCTTGATGGGGATAGCCGACGGACGTCGGGGGGACGAAGCTCTCCTTGATGGCACGCGGCGAGATCCAGCGCATCAGGTTGGAGGCGGCTCCGGCCTTGTCGTTGGTGCCGCTGGCCCGGGCCCCGCCGAAGGGCTGCTGCCCCACCACCGCGCCGGTGGGCTTGTCGTTCACGTAGAAGTTCCCGGCGGCGTTCACGAGCGCCCTCGCCATGTGGGCGATGGCCCGGCGATCCTGCGCGAAGACGGCGCCGGTGAGCGCGTACGGGGAGGTGGCGTCGCAGGTCCGGAGCGCCTCGTCGAGCCGGTCGTCCGGGTAGACGAGGACGGTGAGCACCGGACCGAAGATCTCCTCCTCCATCAGCTTGAAGTGCGGATTCACGGTCTCGATCACCGTGGGCCGGATGAAGAAGCCCTGCGAGGCGTCGCTCTGGCCACCGGCGATGATCTTCGCCTCGGGCGACTGGCGGGCAAAGTCGACGTAGCCGGTGATGGTGTCGAACGCGTTCCGGTCGATGACCGCGCCCAGGAAGTTCCGGAAGTCGGCCGGGTCGCCCATGCGGAGCGCCTCGACCTCTGCGACCAGCCGCTCCTTCACCTTCGGCCAAAGGCTCTGCGGCACGTAGGCCCGCGACGCCGCCGAGCACTTCTGCCCCTGGTACTCGAAGGCGCCCCGCACGAGCGCGGTCACGAGAGCGTCCACGTTCGCAGACGGGTGCGCGAAGACGAAGTCCTTGCCGCCGGTCTCGCCGACGATGCGCGGGTAGGTCCGGTACTTCGGGAGATTCCCGGCGATGGTGCGCCACATGCCCTGGAAGACCGGCGTGGAGCCGGTGAAGTGAATGCCAGCGAAGTCGGGGTGGGCGAGAACGGGGTCTCCCACGGCCCGTCCGGCGCCGGGGAGGAAGTTCACCACGCCCGGCGGCAGGCCGGCCTCCTCGAGGAGCTTCAGGAGGTACCAGCCGGAATACACGGCGGTGGAGGCCGGCTTCCAGAGGACGGTATTCCCGACCATGGCCGGCGCGGTGGGCAGGTTGGCCGCGATGGCGGTGAAGTTGAAGGGGGTCACCGCGAAGACGAACCCCTCGAGCGGCCGCTGCTCGAGCCGGTTCCAGATGCCGGGGGAGGAGACCGGCTGCTGGGCGTAGATCTCGTCGGCGAAGGCCACGTTCCAGCGCCAGAAGTCGATGGCCTCGCAGGCGCTGTCGATCTCGGCCTGGAAGGGGGTCTTCGACTGGCCGAGCATGGTGGCGCCGTTCAGCACCTGGCGCCACGGGCCGGCGAGAAGGTCGGCGGCCTTGAGGAAGATGGCCGCGCGGTCCGCCCATTCCATCGAGCCCCATTCACGGCGGGCCTCGCGCGCTGCGTCGGCCGCCAGCGCGACCTCCGCCGGCCCGGCCTGGTGAAAGCGGGCCAGCACGTGGCCGTGCCGGTGGGGCACGCGCACCTCGGCAATGCGGCCGGTGTGGATGGCCTTTCCACCCACGACGATCGGGATCTCGATCTCGGTGGACGACATCGCGGCCAGGCGCGCCTTCAGCGCGGCCTTTTCCGGCGTGCCGGGCGCGTAGGTGAGGTTCGGCTCGTTCTTCGGAGGGGGGACGTGGAATCGGGCGCTGGACATGGCGGGTCTCGCTGGCGCGGAGGATAACGCCGATCGGGCCCGAGGGCTCGCACGACCTTCGAGGATTCGATAGGCTGCGCCCAACTCGATCCGGCCCGCGCTCGCCGCGACGCCACCAAAGGGAGAAGCGACATGAAGAACATCCGCATCCTCGCCGCGGTCGCAGCAATCGCCCTCGCCACCAGCGCGCAGGCCTACCAGGTGACCGGTGACGTGGAGGACGTGACGGCCACCAGCATCACCGTGAAGGCCACCGGCGGAAAGAACAAGGGCGAGAAGTTCGAGATGACCCGCGGCGCCGACACCAAGGTCACAGGCGACCTCAAGAAGGGCGCCAAGGTGACCATCGAGTACACGATCACCGCGAAGTCGGTCGAGGTGAAGGCCGCCAAGAAGTAACCAGAATCGACTACTGCTCGTCCCCTCCACGGGCCAGCCCGTGCTTGTGGAGCTTGTCGTGGAGGGTGACGCGCGAGATCCCCAGCTTGCGGGCGGCCTCGGTGCGGTTGCCGCCGGACGCCCGCAGCGCCTCCATCACCAGCCCCCGCTCGAAGGCGTCGACCCGGGACCTGAGGGTCATGGGCGGAAGCTCTCCCGGCTCCTTCTCCCCGCCGCCCCCGCCGGGGGGAAGGAGCGCGGGATCGATCTCCCCCTCGTGGGACAGGGCGACGAGCTTCTCGACCGCGTGCTCCAGCTCGCGCACGTTTCCCGGCCAGTGCCAGGCCGCCAGGCGCGCGAAGACCTCGTCGCCGGCGCGCAGCGGCCCGGTGCCGAACCGCTCCGAGAACCGGGCCAGGAAGTGGCGCGCCAGGAGAGGGATGTCCTCGGGGTGCTCTCGCAGCGCCGGCACGTGGAGGTGGACCACGTTGAGCCGCCAGTAGAGATCCTCGCGGAACTTGCCGTGGGAGACGAGATCGGCGAGGTCGCGGTGTGTGGCGGCGATGACGCGGACGTCCACGTTGCGGGAGCGCTCCTCGCCCACCGGCCGGACCTCGCCTTCCTGCAGGACGCGGAGCAGCTTCGCCTGCAGCGCCTGCGGAAGCTCGCCCACCTCGTCGAGCAGCATCGTGCCGCCATCCGCTTCTCCGAAGAGACCGACCCGGGCCCGCACCGCGCCGGTGAAGGCGCCCCGGGCGTGGCCGAAGAGCTCGGCCTCGGCCAGCTCGGGCACCAGCGAGGCGCAGTTGAAGCGCACGAAGGGACGGGACGCGCGCTTGGAGACCTGCACGAGCGCCTCCGCCACCCGCTCCTTGCCGGTTCCGCTCTCGCCGGTGAGAAGCACCGCGACATCGCGAGGCCCGACGCGGGCCACCAGGGCGGCCAGCCGGCTCATCGCCGGCGAATCGAAGATCATGGTCCGCGAAAGCGCCAGCTCGCCCGCCAGCCGCTCGTTCTGGGATCGAAGCCGGGCGGCCTCCGTCGCTCGCCGCACCACCGCGACCAGCTCATCCGGCTCGAATGGCTTGCGGAAATAGTCCCAGGCGCCGGCCTTGATGGCCTCGACCGCCTGCCGCTCCGACCCGTGGGCCGTGACCAGCACCACCCGCGGCGCCGCCGGCCCCGACCCGATGCGCCGGAGCAGCTCCATGCCGTCCATGCGGGGCATGCGCAGGTCGGCAAGTACGAGGTCGGGCTGGAACGGCTCGAGCCGCTCCAGCGCCCGCACACCATCCTCGGCCTCCTCCACCTCGAGCCCCTCCGATTCGAGGATCTCACGGAGTGTGTAACGAACTCCCGGATCGTCGTCGACGACCAGGGCCCGGGGGCGACCCTCGGCGGGCGGCTTTCCGATCAAGCCGCCACCTCGGAGGCCGCGCCGGAGGGCAAGGTGAGCTCGGCGCGGAGCCCGCCGCCGTCGCGCGGGGCGAGACGCAGGTCCCCGCCGTGCTGCCGTGCGATGGCCCGGGCCACCGTCAACCCCAGCCCGGAGCCGGCCGACTTGGAGGTCACGCCCGGCTCGAAGACGCGGCCGCCGAGCGAGGGGTCCAGGCCCGCGCCCCGGTCGAGGACGGCCATGCGCGCGGTCTCGGCCCCGTCCTGGACCTCTATCTCCACGGCCTCGCCTGCCGGGCTGGCGTCGAGCGCGTTCTGCACCAGGTTGATGAGTACCTGCTTCACCTTGCGTGGATCGCAGCGGGCCCGTCCACTGCCGCGGACGTCCAGGGCGACCCCGCGGTCCCGGGCCATGCCCTCGTGCAGCATCGCCACCTCCCGCGCGATGCCACCGAGGTCGGTGCTTCCCAGCGCCAGCGGCACGAGCGGCCGGGAGAAGTTGAGGAACTCCTCGAGGATCGACTGGAGCCGGTCCACCTCGCGCCGCAGCACCGAGAGCCGCTCCACCGACCGGGCGTCGGTCACCACCGGCGCGAGCAACGCGGCCAGCCCCTTCACGCTGGCGAGCGGGTTCTTCAGCTCGTGGGCGATCTCGGCGGAGAGCGCGGAGAGTTCCGCCTCCCGCTCCCGGTAGGCCCCGAGCGACTCCTCCTGGGCAGACAGGGCGCGGCGAACCATGCCGTCGAAGGTCTTGCGGATGACCCGTCCCAGGCCTGCGCCACCCACCAGCAGGAAGGTGAGGATGCCCCAGTCCACCAGCGTGGAAAGTCGCGACGCCAGCCCCAGGGCCGGAAGGGCGACCGGCGTGCCGGTGGCGAGCCCGAGCGCGGCCAGGGCCGCCGCCGCCAGGACCTGGAAGCCCACCACCGCGAAGATCGCCGGCGGGTCGAGGAAGATGCCGAAGGTGATGGCCAGCACCGGCAGCAGGAACACCAGCGGACTCCCCATCCCTCCGGTGCCGAGCACCATGCAGGCCGTGCCCACCGCCGCCACGGCCAGGTTCAACCGGATCGAGAGCCGCTCGATGCCGAGCCGCCTCGCCCGCACGGCCTCGAGCGCGAAGAAGGCGATGGCGAGAATGGCCACGGAGCCCACCAGCCAGGTTCGCCAGGGCCTCGGGTCGGTCCAGGCAAGCGCCACGGCGACGGTCATCATGATGGGCACGAAGACGAGGCGGATCCCGACCACGCGGCCGAAGAGGCGATTCACCTCCTGGCGCTGGATCTCCGCGAAGCCGTGGGGAGAGCTGGTCATGCCGTCGCTCGGGTCGTCGCGGCGGAGGATACGCCGGGGAGCGGTCGAGCGCACGCGGGCTGCCGGGCCGTTCACGGGGAGCGCCCCACCGCCCGGTCGAGTGCCGCGACCGAGCCGCCCAACCGCGCCCCGGCGCTCGCGACCTGGACCTCCGAGTAGAAGAGCATCTCGTTCGCCGAGAGCACGTCGAGGCTGGAGGTCAACCCCTCGCCGAAGCCGCGCCGCGCCGAGGCCGCCGCCTCCGAGGCGGTGTCCTTCTCCTGCTGCGCGAGCGTGAGCCGCTGCCGAGCCACCTCGACGTCGCGCGCCGAGTTCTGCACCTCTTGCAGGATCTGGAGCCGGGTCCCGGTCTCCGCGGCGCGGGCCTCGCTGGCCTGGGCGGAGGCCTGGTCGGCCTTTCCGTAGCGGAAGCCGCCGTCGTAGAGGGTCCAGGTGAGATCCACCGATACGCGCCATCCCTGCCTGTCGCCGGTGGGGTAGGGGACGGACTGCGCCGTGCCGCTGCCCGAGGCCGAGATCTGCGGGGCCATGCGCCAGAGCGCGGCACTGGCCTGCTTCTCGTAGGAGCGGACCACGGCGGCCTGCGCACGCATTTCCGGCCGGGCGTCGAGCGCCTGGCGGGACAGGTCGGCCACGTCGTAGGCCGAGGGCCCGGGCAGGGGAGGCATGGCGATGAGCACCGGTTCCGGCCGCCCGAGGAGCACGCCCACGGCGATGCGGGCGCGCGATCGTTCGGAGCGGGCCTGGACGAGGTCGCTCTCCCGCCGGGTCGCGGCCGTTTCGGCCTGCAGCACGGTGAGCGGGGCCGCGGTTCCCACCTTCACCTGCCGGCGCGCGCTCTCGGCCTGCGCCTGGGCGTTCGCCACGGCCCGCTCGGAGGCGGCCACGATCTCGTCGCCGGCCCACGCGGCCCAGGCGGTCTGGAGGAGCGCCATGCGGACCGTGAGGCGCGTGGCGTCGCTGGCCGCTGCCGCCGCGAGCGCTGCCTCGCGCGAAGCGGAGAGGGAAATCCAGGCATCGGGCACGACGAGCGGGACGCGAAGGGCGCCGCCCCCGTACCAGGCGTCGAGCGGCTGGATGTAGACCTTCTCGAAGGACGTGGGCGTGGTGGGTCGCAGGAAGACCGCCTCGGCATTGTTGTGGAAGTAGCCGCCGCCAGCCTGGAGCGTGGGGAGCAGAGGCGCGGCTGCCTGCCGCACGACCCCGAGAGCCGCCGCCGCCCGGGCCCG
>Ga0209253_10000887_pt1 | contig 26075 bp, 19 predicted proteins | sample FrelakmetBRP12BR_FD_187145 | JGI IMG/M metagenome (GOLD analysis project Ga0209253, IMG submission 187145) | Freshwater lake sediment microbial communities from the University of Notre Dame, USA, for methane emissions studies - BRP12 BR (SPAdes)... | ecosystem: Environmental > Aquatic >...
CATGGAATACCCAGGAGGTCCGCGACTTGATCGAGTGGCTGCGTCGGCATAACTCGCCGCTACCAGAGGAAAAACGCGTCCGTTTCATCGGGGTGGACATGCAGAACTACTCACGGGCTTTTTCCGTCATTCGCGAGTTTCTCTCCAAAACGGCGCCGGATAAACTGGCTGACGCGGAAGCCGCGATGGAACCGTTATGGTTCCAAGGCAAGCCTATAACCAACGAGACCGGGAGGAGCTTCTTGCGCGCCAGAAAGGAGGCCGGACCGCCGCTCGACGCGCTTGGCGCGTGGTTCGACCAACAGCGCGAACAACTGATCTCAAAATCGTCACCGGCGGACTATGCGATCGCCCGGCAGCACGTGCGCGTATTACAACAATTCAGGGACACGTATGCGTCCAAATCCAGCGATGTCAACTCCAGGCGCGATAAGGCCATGGCGGACAATGTGCGTTGGATCATCGACCTCCTCGGGCCGGAGACGCGCATGGTGCTCTGGGCGCACAATGGGCACATTCAATTCGGCCAAACGACGCGGATGGGCACGAACCTGCGCGCCGCGTATGGCCAGGAGTACTACGCGCTGGGATTCGACTTCAACGAAGGAGCGTTCCAAGCGCGCGGGACGGCCGGTCCGAATTTGCGGGAACTGAAGGAATTTCGAGTCGGTCCGGCGCTGGAGGGAAGCGTCGGCTGGGTTTTTGCTCGGGCTGCGCAGAAGTTGTCATCCAACGACTTTATCGTCGACCTCCGTGCGGCTCCAAGCCAAGGGCCGGTCGCGACCTGGCTGGCGACTCCGCATCTCATGTACGGGATCGGGGCTATATTTTCCGTCGTCAAGCCATGGTACTATCAAACACCGTTGGTGCTCGGCAAGACCTACGACGGGTTGATCTTCATCAACCGGACCACACGCGCGCGCCCAGCGGCGACTCCGACGGACTTGTCGGGCATTGGGAAACAGGATCGAAACGATTGACCGCTACATCCTCCGCGACGCTCGGGGGTGAATTCAGCCCGGGATGACGCATCGGGATCCGTTGAAACGAGACGTCGCAACCGGACGTTATTAATTATGGAAAAGAATGAAATTGGCCGAGGCGAGCGGGGCTCTCCCCGGAAAAGCCGCGGACCCCATGGTTGATCAAGGAGGAGAATCCATGCGCAGAAGGTATTGCATGATCGTTCTATTGGCTGTTCTTATGGCCATCCTCAATGCCGGCGCCGCCGCCCAGGGCTCAAATCCGGCAGGCTCGCCGGCCACAGCCCGACTGAAGGCATATCTCGACGCTTTCAACTCCGGCAGCCCGGACAAGTTACGAGAATTTTTCCTGGCGCACTATGCCGAGTCCGCGCTCAAAGAGACTTCGGTCGAACAACGGCTCGGGCGCTACTCAGCGACAAAGGCTCGGCTCCAGTCCGTCCAACTGCGGAAAATCGCAGCTGAGCGGCCCGCCGAAACATTCGCCCTGGCCAAGGCCGGCAACGGCCAGGATTTCCTCCTCCGGGCCCGTGTCGAAAAAGAGCCGCCGCACAAGCTTTTGTATATCTTCTTCGAGCCCGTCGACGATCCTAACAACCTCATCATCCCCGACCCCAAGGCCGATGACCGGGAATTGATCACCGCCGTCCGGACCTTTCTCGAAACCCAAACCCAGGCGGACGAATTCTCCGGCGTCGTGCTCGTGGCCAAGAACGACCAAGTGCTGTTCCACGAGGCCTATGGCTTCGCCGACCGGGATAAAAAGATCCCGAATCGAAAGGACACCAAATTCAACCTCGGCTCGATCAACAAGAGCTTCACCCGCGCCGCCATCCACCAACTGGAGAAACAGGGCAAGCTGGGGCTCGACGACCGGATCCAAAAATTTCTACCCGACTATCCCAACCGGCAGGCCGCAGAAAAGGTCACCATCCGTCATTTGCTCGACATGACCTCGGGTATCGGCGATTTCTTCGGCCGCCGCTACGACGCGACGCCCAAGGATAAAATCCGGACGCTCCAGGATTATCTGCCGCTGTTCGCCGACCTGCCGCTCGAGTTCGAGCCAGGGACCAATAACCGGTATTCCAACGGCGGCTACGTCGTCCTGGGGGCCATTATCGAAAAGGCCTCCGCTATGGATTATTATTCCTACGTCCGGGAAAATATCTTTAAACCGTGCGGCATGCTGGACACGGATTCATACGCCCGGGATGCGGGCGTTCCTAACTTGGCTCTGGGCTATACCCGGGAAGGAGGGTCGGGCGGCGACCGCGTTCTCAACCACGCAACCTTGCCCGGCCGGGGCAGTTCGGCCGGGGGCGGCTACTCGATCGCCCTGGATATGCTGAAGTACGTGCTCGCTTTGAAGGAAGGGAAAATATACCTCCCCGACATCGCCAACGGCCTGGGGATCGCCGGAGGGGCGCCGGGCATCAACTCCGACGTCGAGTGGGACCCGCGGCGCGGCTACATCGTGATCATCCTCGCGAATTTCGACCCGCCCGCGGCAGGCATGGTCGCCCGGCTGCTCATGAGCTGGCTGCCCGACTGAGCGCGTTTGTTCCCCGCGTTTCTTGATCCGGAATTCCTGGCCCAGAGGCAGATCGATTATCGAGTTTTTTTGGCGGACGGGCGGCTTTTACTTGTCCTTTCATGCCAAGAGGCCGGGGACTCATGCGAATCGATTTATCTGGCTATAGCTCAAAAGAATAACCATGTCCCGGATTTATCCGTTTTACACCAAGTTTTTTAAGTTTAAGCCAGCTGGTTTTCGCTGTAAAATCATCCTCCATGATCTGATTTTCCGGTCTCAGATCGCCTATAAAGACGTCCCCCGAATCAAGAAAAACCGAAATGCTATCTTCTGAATGTCCCGGAGTATAAACCACTTCCCCCGATATGCCAATACGATGTAAAAATTTCCTCGATTCTGGTAGTGTTATTGTTATATTGTCCTCCAAATTGATCGGCTTATAATTCATTTTCTTTTGAATCATAGTCTCCATTTGAGCGATATGCTTGATTTGCGAGTCAAATAAAACAAACTTGACTCCCAGCTCTTTGAGTTCTTGAACCAAGCCCGCGTGATCGACATGAAAGTGGGTAACAATCAGATAATTTATATCTTGGACCCTCTTACCTGTAGGACGCAATAGCCTGCCGTAGTCGTTAATTGTTCCCGGCCAGCCAACATCAATGGCTAAACAAACCTGATCCGCATCAATCAGATAATAATTTGCGGATTTATAACCTACATTAAAATATTTCATCTTTATATTTCTCAATAATATTTTCTATACATTCATGGTGCACTTGCCATGCATCCTAGACGAATTTTCGCTATTTGTAAACAAGGTCGCAATGTTCTTTCCCTGTTTTTGCGGCCGAAGTCTCGCCGGCCATCAGAACTTCCTGATAAGCGATGCGCGGTGGAGGAGGCTTCGCTGCGAATCTCTCAAAGCTTGAGGAACATCCACTCTTTCGTGCAGGGCACGCTGCCCATCAGGACGCCCTTCTTTTTGGTCACCAGAAGATTATTGCTCGGGATGTAGCCGAAGTCATGGGCCGGGTCGAACAGTCCGGGCTCGACGCTGAAGGTCATGCCTTCCTCGAGAATGGTCTGATCCCCCAAGACGATGAAGGGCTTATAACCTAAGGCTGCTGGGCATCGAGATCTATAGAGCTAAGGTAGTTCAATAATAACGGTTGACGGGCTATCCATAATTGGCTAATATGGATAGCGTGATATCCAGGCTAATCGAACGGAGGCTCTCGGACGCCCTGAAAGATGACGTCTCTTTTTTTCTCCTAGGCCCGCGACAGACCGGCAAGACGACCACCCTAACCCAGATTTTCCGTCTACTGGACCACCTCTCTTTCAACCTGATGGAGACAAAGGAAAGGTTGAGGTATGAACGGGACCCATCCCTGCTCAGCCAGGAGGTGTCGGCTTCCGGGAAAAAGCGCGTCTTCATCGACGAAATCCAGAAGGTGCCCTCCGTCCTGGACGACATCCAGGTGCTCATCGACAAAGAGAAAAAAGTCTTCGCCTTGACCGGTTCTTCCGCCAGGAAGCTCAGACGAAAAGACGTCAATCTCCTGCCCGGGCGGGCTCTCCATTTCCGGATGGATCCTCTGGTCTACCCTGAATACGGAGACGTCCTCGCGGTCAAGAACGAAACCGAGCTCAAACGGGTGCTCAAGCATGGCGAACTCCCCGGGATCCTGACCCTCGTCGCGGACTGCCGGGAAAAGCTCGCCAGAGAGCTCTTGGCATCGTATGTCGCGACCTACCTCGAAGAAGAGGTCAGGGCCGAGGCCCTCGTCAGGCACCTCGGCGCTTTCGCGAAATTCCTGAAGTTGGCCGCGGAAAGCTCCTGCGGACTCGTCAGCATGAGGTCGATGGCCCAGGATATCGGTGTGACCCACGCGACCATCTCCGGGCATTTCCAGGTCCTTGAGGACTCCCTCGTCGCCGAAAGGGTCGAACCGCTCCTCCCGGCCGGGGAAAGGGGAAAATTGCGGAAGTCCGCCAAGTATGTCTTCTTCGACACGGGCGTTCGAAACGCTGCTGCCGAAGTCCTCGGGCCGGCGGAATTCACGTCCGCATACTGGGGGCAGCTTTTCGAACAGTGGGTCGGCCTATCCATTCTCCGCTTGATGAGGGCGAAGGGGATGGTCGGCAGATTGCGCTACTGGAGAGACTATGCGGGACGGGAGGTCGACTGGGTGGTCGACCTTGGAGACCGGTGGATTCCGGTTGAAGTCAAGTGGGGAGAGAACCTGAGGCCGGGGGATATACGGCATCTGGATTATTTCGTCCAGGCATACGGAAATAAAACCCAACAGGGATACCTGGTGTTTACGGGCGAAAGAGATCGGAAGGTCAGCGACAGGATCCTCGCCATTTCTTTCCGGAATTTCCTGGAAAGAATTTTCCCGGAATAAAAAATTCAGAGCGCGAGAAAGCGGTTGAGCAATACCAGCGATTCCTAGACATCCGGAGCGGTGTCCCCGCGGTGCGGGGCGGCAGGAGAACATCGGGAGCCGCTCCTCGCTACAGTCCGAGCCGCGGATCCGGGCGAACCCGCAACGAGTTTTGCGGCAGTCCAAATAGCGCTCCACGACCCCTATTTTTTCCTCAGCTTGACATCCCTGCACGTTATTTTTTATCATCCATGACGATGGGCTGAGGCAAAATTGGACTATAGGCATTCGTTCAGTCAGCACGGCAGAAAAACAATTGCCTATTCATAAAAGGAGGGCGCGCATGAAAAAAGCTATCTTTGTTTTCGTTGTCTTTGGCTTCTTGTGGTTCAGTCTCGAATCCCTCGCTCAATTCAAACCGGAAGAGGTCGCGGATTTCGCCAAATGGGAAGATTTCCTGCAAACCGCGAAGATCGTCGACCAGAAGCAGATGAGCAAAAGCGAAGGCGTCACCAGACCATGGGTTTTGACTCTGGAAAAAGACGGCGTCACGCAGAAAGCCTCCTGGAAGAACCCGACCGGTTCGCCGGGGGGATATCAAGAAAGCTGGAAAACGGAGATCGCCGCCTACCGCTTGAGCAAAACCCTGGGGCTGGACATGGTGCCGCCGACCATGGAAAAGGAACGGGAAGGAGACAAAGGGGCCTGCCAATTATGGGTAAAATACTGGAAGAATTTTGAGGGAATCATCAACGAGAAACTCCAGGCCAAGGGGATCCAGTACGTGTACTTTATACGGAAGCTCAGCCTCCAGCGCGCCTTCGATAATTTGGTTAACAATATCGACCGCCACCGGAGAAACTACTTGATTACCGAAGACTGGCGAATGATCCTCATCGACCACGGCAGAGCATTCATGACCGATAAAAAATATAACGAAAAACTCATCTATGATGAGAAGCACAAGGAGAACAAGAATTTCATCATGGACCAGCTGCCCCGAGCCTTTGTGGAAAAGCTGAAATCTCTGGATGCGGCGTCGATCAAATCCGCGGTTGGTGAATATCTAACAGACAAAGAGATCGATGCGACCCTCAAGCGTCGGAACATGATGATCGCTTGGCTTGACAAACATATCAAAGAGAAGGGTGAGGATTACGTCCTGTACTAATTTCAAGAAGACGGTCGTCAGCGGCGGGGCATGAAAAAAATCTCGGACACATTTTAGACCTATAGTCTTGTCCACGAAACTCCACTTCTTTGACTGCATATGCTCGGCAGGAAATCATGAAAGGGTATTTGGGGTTTTCACCCAATTCCCATTTTATCCAGGCGAAAAACAGCGGGCATTTATTCACTTGACGGATCGCGAGGCGATTCAACCAGTGATTCAAACGAAATTGACAACAGCCATTTCTTATTTTGATAAAGAAAAGCAAAAAGCGTGGCTGCCGAGGAGTTCTGCGCCCGCCCTAAAGCTTCAGAAGTCCGCGGCCGAGAACGGCGCTGACGAAGGAGACCGCGCCGCCGAGGACGCTGCCCCAGACAAGGTCGACGATCGTCACGACAAGAGGCCAATCCTTCAGCGTTGCCAGGTTGGTGAGGTCGTACGTGGCGTAGCTGATCAAGCCGAGCAGAGCACCGAGGAAGAGGGCCTTGAGCGGTTCTCCGCCGACCAGGGCCGGCCTGATGGCGAAGACGATCAGGCCGACGATGAAGAGAAGGTAGAAAAGAATCGCCGCCGCCCAATTGACCTTGGGGCTGAGCATCGACCCGAGGTGCCGCCGGTAGAATCCTTTGGCCACGACACCCAGCCAGACCATGTCGATTAGAAAAAAGACGGCCAGCGTGATCAAATACATGAGGAACATTTGCTTTAAAGTCATCATCCTCTCCTTGCCGATTTTATTTTTTATGCCTGGTGATCTGCCATTCAATCGTCATTTCATTGCCCGGGAACATCTGCCTCATGATCGGGTCAAAGCTAAAAATGGGCACGACCTCCTGTGTGCCGGGAGCAAATCCCCGCGCTATCCTGCCAACAATGATCCCGCTTTTCTCAACTTTGGATTCTGCTTCCACATAGACGGAGGCAGGGATGGGAATCGTAGACGTCCTGTACTCCCGGCAGCCGGGTGAGTAATAGGTTTTTCTGCGTTTCATTTGGCCTTGGACAGCTTCGAAATCCAGGGAAAGCTTGATCGAAGCGGAGTCTTTCGAATTCCTGTCCAAGGTTACTCTCAGATAATTAGTGCTCCGCGTTGGCTTGGCTTTAGGCTGGTCGCTCGCCGTGATTTCCGAAATGAGTTCCGGGCAGCCTTGCCTGGGCTTCTTATCCAGGGTTCGACGCAGGTATTCATACCGGCAGGTCATCTGATCGACGTCATACGTTTCTGTACCACTGACGGGGGCTTTGCGGTCGAGTTTCATCGTGCCTTCGATGATTGCTTTGGCATCGGTGACGCTGCGCTCTGTCTTGCTATCCTGTTCCCATTTCGCCGTGGCCGTAATGCGGAACGTGACATCGGCGCAGGAAAGCTTGATTTTCTTTTCCCCAATTTTGTCTTTGAGTTCGGTCTTGGCCAGCGGAGAGACGTCTTCCCTGAAGATATTGCAGGAGTTGTAGATGGTGAGCGTGTCCTCTTTCAGGTCGCATGAGTCGGGCCGTTTATAAATAAGATAGACCTTTCCGTCCCCCACTTTGAACGCTCTGAACGACGGGTCGCTCTCGAGCTTGACGCCGCCGATGATCTCGCCTTCTTTGGCCTTAACGACGATCCTGTTGAATCCCCGGGACGTTCGGCCTTGGTTATCCCGGATGTTCTCGACGGCCACGTCGACGGTCTCTCCGGGCATCACCTCTTCTTTGCTGAGCCGGATATCACAAACGTCGGGCCTTCTCTCGAAATCGTTGAGCAAGGTGACCTCGATCGGCTTCAAGCGCTTGACCAACGCATCGCTGTTCTTGAACATGCGGTTAAGACATCCCCCCGGACTGCCGGTGGTGGTCCATGTCCCCACGATTTCCCTGGGCGCACCGTCGTAAAATAGATTGAGCACAAGCCGCCAGTCGCCGTCGCCCGAGCCGGTCCGGCTGAGATCCGCGGTGAAGAGATACTCGGCCGGAGCGGTGTCGTTGTAATGGCGCATGTGAAAGCAGTCGGCCGTCAGCTGCTCGGCCAGGCGATACCAGATGCTCTCCCTTATGATGTACGGAACTTTCGCCCCCGGTTGAAGCTTGGCGCCCGGCAGCAGAATCGAGCTCGTTTCTTCCTTGTCTTTCTCTGTCGGCATCCAATCTGGGGACTTGACCTCGCCCACCTGACCATGCCTGGGGCATCCGACACAATCGACCGTCTGATGCCCGCGAGTTGCAGAGGCAATGTGGGCTATGCCCACGACGATGGATGCGAGGAATAAATATCGAGCCTTGAACCAAAAGGACATATCCCATCTCCTTCCAGGCAGGGCTGCCAATAAAAAGAGCCGCTGCCCGTAGCTAAGGGTTTTAATTAAAGTATATGTCGGCAGTTGGATAAGTCAAGCGGACCGAGAGACCCGAAATTGGCGACGGGAACGAACCATTAAACCAAATTGCTTGGCTTTCCGTGAAATTTCTATAGCGAGCAGCCGCCCGCTGGGTGGCGCGGTTCGGGGGCCGCCCGCCGCTTTCTATCCCTTGAGGATCTTGGCCACCTCGTCCTTGTCCACATCAAGGACATAGCTGATGCCGCTCAGGTCGGCCGCTTCTTTGGTCAGGGAGGCGATATCGTCTCTGGTGATGTAGCCCAGCGTGAACTTGCGGTTTCCGGCCATGAGCTGGCGCAGGCCCTGGCTCAGTCTCTTGAAGTAGGTATAGAGCCCGATAGCCCCGGTCGGAATCTGGTCGAACTTTTTGCCGTATTTTCGTTTGAGCTCGGGCGCCGTGACGAAGATTTCTTCGGCGTTGTTTCCGAACCGCTCCACATACACGGGGATTTGACCTTCCTGGATGCGCTTGCCGATCGTTTTTCCGACCATAGCCGCGGCCATGGGGCCTCGGGCCATCCCGACGGCTTTGACATACGGAGCGCCGAGGGCCAGGGCTTTGAAGATCTGGTCTTCGAAGGTGATGCCGCCGCCGAAGACGATGTCGGGCAGGTATTCGCCGTTCTTGGCCAGCGTATGGGCGTACTGGTGCGTCAACGACCAGATTTCGACGCTCGGGACGCCCCATTCGTTCATCATTCTCCAGGGGCTCATGCCGGTTCCGCCGCCGGCCCCGTCCACGGTTAGCAGGTCGATCTTAGCTTTAGACGAGAATTTAACGGCTCGGGCCAGGTCGGCGGGCCGGTACGCGCCGGTCTTCAAGAAGACGTACTTAGCACCGGCCTTCCTGAGTTCTTCGACGCGCTTCATGAAGCCCTCTTCTTCGACCATGCCCAGCCGCGAATGTCTCTCGAATTCTTTGAAGCTGCCCTTTTCGAAAGCCTGGATAACGCCGGGCTCTTCGGGATCGGGGAGGACGATGTAGCCGCGCTTTTTTAGTTCCTGGGCTTTTTTGAGGCTCTTGATCTTGACTTCGCCGCCGATGTCCTTGGCGCCCTGGCCCCACTTGAGCTCGACGACATCGACGCCCAGCTTGTGGATGGCGTATTCCTGTACGCCCAGCCGGGTATCTTCGACGTTTGCCTGGACGACCACCTTGCCGTATCCGTCCTGCCAGTCCTTAAATAGTTTCACCCGATTTTCCATATCGGGGCTGCGGACGACTTTGCCGTTCTTGAGCTCGGCTTCCTCGTCCATGCCGCAGACGTTCTCGCCGATGGTCAGGATCACCCCCGAGAGGGCGGCGCCGATGGCCAGCCCCTCCCAGTTCTGCTTGGCGACATTGGTCGATCCCATGCCGCCGAGGACAAAGGGGACTTTGATCTTGATGCCCTTGTCATGTCCAAGTTTCTGTTCGATGGTCACTTTTTCAAAGGTGGCCTTGTCGCTGTCGGCTTCCACCCCGTAAGCTCCGACAGCTGTTCCCATGATGCTGAAATGGGAGAGGTCCACGGGATATTCCTTTTCCGATGCGGCCGTGATGATCCCGAACGGCTGGGGATAGAGAACCTCGGCTCCGCGGTAAGCGGATTTCCCGATTTCGCACATCCCGATGCAGCCGTCGACGCAGGTCACGCACATCCCGCTGAAAGGACTGATCGAGCCTTCCGTCCGGTTCTTGGTCAAGGTTGCAGCGCTTCGATTGAGTCTCGTATAAGCCATGATGATTACCTCCTTATGATCCTCTCAAGATTTTCTTAAGCAATTTATGATGAATGGTCATTGCTTACGTTTTCTCCCGGACGCAGGTGCCGCACCGGCCCGCATCGTACATCCAGCACTGGAGCTCGTCGTAGTGGTCTAGGCAGGTGGGATCCATGGTCAGGCAGGCGTTGCACAGGGCTGTCTCGGCGTCGGGTCCTTGGCAGCGGAGCTGACAAGCGGGGCAGATATACATGCAGCCCCCGCACAGCCGGCATTCCTCGGAACGCATGTCGAATGGCGTGGAAATTTTTTTCTTGTGGCCGCGGTTCTGGAAGCCGATCGCCTTGCCGTCCATCTGCTCCCGGCACATCCGGACGCAAAGGCCGCAGTAAACGCACTCCTCATTGCGTATCTTAAACCGGACCTGGGTCACGTTGAACTTCGAGGCCAAGTCCTGGATCTTCTTCGAGAAAGGAGCGATGGAGACCATCAGCTCGATCATCATCCGCCGGGCCTCTATGACCCGCTTGGTGTCGGTCCGGACGACAAGGCCCGGCTCGGCGGGATATGTACAAGAAGAAACCAGCTTCGCTTTAGGGCCTTCGCCGATCTCGACGAGGCAGAGCCGGCACCCGCCGAACACGCTGAGCCCCTCGTTGTAGCAGAGGGTGGGGATCTCCAGCCCGTAGAAGCGGGCCGTTTCGAGGAGCGTCCAGCCTTCCTCTGCTTTGACCTCTAATCCGTTTAATTTTAGTTCGATCATTTCTTTGCTCCCAAGGCGTTTTTGCCGTCTTCTGTCTCCAGCTCGCAGCGCAGGCAGCGCCGGGCTTCCCGGCAGGCCATCTTTTCCGTCAGGCCCAGGTCGACTTCCTTGAAATTCTTCCTGCGCTGGGCGGCCGTCCGGTGCGGCATCTTGGGCCGCTTCGCTTTGGCGACCTCTGCTTCGCCCAGCTCGACCGGCTTGATAAAAACGGACGGCCTGGTCAGCGAGTAAGTCCTCGTCAAAGGCTGGCCCTCAAGATATTTTTCAATGGTTTGGGCTGCGATCTTTCCGGCGGCCATGGCATCGACAACGGTGTTCGGACCGGTGACCGCATCGCCGCCGGCGAACACGCCGTCCCGGGTGGTTTTGAACGTCTCTCCGTCGACAACGATGTTCTCCTTGGCCATGCTGATGCCGTCGTAGGGGGAGATGTAAGACGTTTCCGGCCGCTCGCCGATGGCTAGGATGAGAGTGTCCAGTTTGACCTTGAAGTTGGAGCCTTTGATGGGGACGGGCTTGCGCCTGCCGCTCGAATCTTTCTCGCCGAGCTTCATCCGGATGCATTCGACTCCGGTGATCTTGCCGCTCTTGGTGAAGATCTTTACCGGGGCGACGAGAAATCGGATGTTCACGCCCTCATCGATGGCTGCATCCACTTCTTCGGGGAAGGCCGGCATCTCTTTTTTGGTCCGCCGGTAGAGGATGGTGACCTTTTGACAGTTCTTGTCCCGGATGGCCACCCGCGCCGCGTCGATGGCGGAATTTCCCCCTCCGACGACACACACATGTTTGCCTACGGGCATGGTCTGGCCCAGGTTGACGGCTTTGAGGTACTCCAGAGACTCCATCACACCCTCGGCGTCTTCGCCGGGAATCCCCATCTTCATCGATTTCCAGGCGCCGGTGGCGATGAACGCGGCCTTGTACCCGTCGAGGAAGAGCTCGTCGAGGGAAAAGTCCTTGCCGAGCCTCATATTCGTCTTGATTTCGACGCCGGCTTTCTTAATGTTTTCGATTTCCTTGTTTAGCGTTTTCCTGGGAAGCCGGTGTTCGGGGATGGCCGCGCCCAGCATTCCTCCGGCAATTGGAAGGGCCTCGAAAATGGTCGGTTTGAATCCCTTCAATGCCAAATAGTATCCCGCCGTCAATCCCGCCGGGCCCGAGCCGACGATGGCGACCTTTTCCCGATTCCCTTGGCCCGGCTTGACGGAATAGCGAATGCCCCGCTTCTCCGCCCAGTCCATGACGAACCGCTTCAGACCGCGGATGGAGATGGCCTCCCCGCTCTCGGCGGCCGGGCAGACTTTTTCGCAGGGATGATTGCAGACCCGGCCGCAGACCGAGGGGAGGGGATTGTCCTTCATAATGACGTTGAACGCATCTTTGTATTTGCCCTCGGCGATCAGGGCAATGTAGGTCGAGGCTTCCTGGCCGATGGGGCAGATGTAATGGCAGGGCGAGGAGAGGATTTCCTTACAAACCAAGGCGGGGCATTTCTTGTACTTAATATGATATTCATATTCGTCCCGGAAATAGCGAAGTGTGGACAGGACGGGATTGGCGGCCGTCTGGCCCAGTCCGCAGAGGGAGGCGTCCTTCACCGCCCCGGCCAGCTCTTCGAGGAGCTCCAGATCGCCCTCTTTGCCTTTTCCTTCGGTGATGCCCTTGACGATCTCCCACATCCTCTGCGTTCCTTCTCTACAGGACAGGCATTTGCCGCAGGACTCGTCGCGAAGGAAGTTGAGGAAGTACTTGGCGATATCCACCATGCAGGTGTTTTCGTCCATGACGATCATGCCGCCCGAGCCCATGATGGAGCCGGCCTGGGCGAGGCTCTGGTAATCGATGGGCAGGCCGAGCATCTCTTTGGGCAGGCAGCCGCCGGAAGGACCACCGGTTTGGACGGCCTTGAAGGCCTTGTCCTTGGGAATTCCGCCGCCGATGTCGTAGATGATCTCGCCGAGGCTGATGCCCATCGGGACTTCGACGAGGCCGGTGTTGTTGATCTTCCCCACCAGCGAGAAAATCTTCGTGCCCTTGCTGCCTTCGGTGCCGATCTTGGCGAACCAATCGCCGCCTTTCTGGATGATGATGGGCACATTGCCCCAGGTTTCCACGTTGTTGATGTTGGTGGGCTTTCCCCAGAGACCTTTCACCGCCGGGAAGGGCGGCCGCTGGCGGGGTTCTCCCACTCGGCCTTCTATGGAGGCGATCAACGCCGTCTCTTCACCGCAGACAAAGGCGCCCGCGCCCTTGGCGATCTGGAGGTCGAATTGGAAGCCCGTCCCCAGGATGTTTTCTCCCAGGAGGCCGAGCTCCCTGGCCTGTTCGATGGCCCTGGAGATGTGTCTTACGGCCAGGGGATATTCGTCGCGGACGTACATGTATCCTTTTGTCGAGCCGATGGCGTAGGCCCCGATCATCATGCCTTCCAGCACCCGGTGGGGATTTCCTTCGAGAAGGCTGCGGTCCATGTAAGCGCCGGGGTCGCCTTCGTCGGCGTTGCAAATGACGTACTTGGTGTCGCCTTTGACCTTGCGGGCGAGCTCCCATTTCGTTCCGGTCAGGAAGCCGGCGCCTCCCCGGCCCCGGAGGCCGGAGCGCTTCACGGTCTCGATGACTTCCTCAGGCGTCCTTCCGCTCAAGATTTTGAGGAGCGCGCCGTAGCCCCCGATCGAAAAGTAATCATCGATCTCCGTCGGGTCGATCAGCGCATTGTCGCCCAGGACCAGACGTTTTTGTTTTTTGTAAAAAGGAATATCCGCCTCGGTGCCGGCCCGATCTCCGGTGTTCGGGTCGATATAGAGAAGTTCCTTGAGGACCTTTTTCTTGAGGACGGTTTTATGAAGAATGTCTCCCGCATGTTCAGGGCCGACTTTCTGGTAAAAGATTTCCTTGGGATGGATGATGATGTTGGGCTCGGCCTCGCAGAAACCGTGGCAGCCGGTCACCTTGACCTTGACTTTCTTTTCGAGCTTGTCTTTTTTGATCCAACGGTTGAGGGCGTCGATGACATTCTGTGAGCCACGCGCTAGGCCGCAGGTGCCCGCGGAGACGGTCAGGACCGGCCTGGTCTCGGCTTTCCTCAGGCCGGCCTGTTCCCGGATAACGGCCTGGAGTTCCTTGATAGACGTGATTTTTTTCGGGCTCATTTTTTCACTCTTTTCTTGGCGTACGTCTTGATGATGGAATCCACTTTTCCGATCGTCGTATGGGAGTAATAGTTGCCGTCGACGACAACTACCGGGCCGATGGCGCAGCATCCCAGGCAGGCCACGGTTTCCAGGGTGAACCGGTTGTCCTTGGTCGTCTCACCTGCTTTGATGCTCAATTTCTTTTCAAACTCGTTCAGGATCTTGGGGCCTCCCCGGACATGGCAGGCAGTTCCCAGGCAGACCGTAGCCACATGCTCTCCGCGGGGCGTGAGGCTGAAGGCCCGGTAGAATGTGGCCACGCCCACCACGTCGATGAGCGGAATGTCCAGGCACCGGGAGACGAGCTGCAAGGCCTGCCGGGGAAGATAGTTGTATTCCGCTTGAATGTCTTGCAGGATGGCGATGAGCGCCCTTTTTTCTTTGTTGTGTTTGGCCAGGAATGTGTTCACGGTCGAGTTGACGGCTTCCACTTATTTTCCTCCAGAATGGATTGATTTTTTCTTGATGTCCTCCGGACAAAAGGGAAGGAGTCCCCGGCGGGGAGAAACGGTATATTGGACGGCGGGAGGATTTTGGGGAAGACGAAAATGCAGAGTACAGTTAAAGAATAAAATGTATGACTCCTCTTCTTAACCTAAAAACCGAAAACAATAATAAGAGGGATTTTATAACAGATAAAATTCGTCCTTGTCAAGCGGAAGAAGGGCTCGCGGCATGCTGCTCAAAGCCACGCGGATTTTCCCCAGCGAGGAAAATCCGCTCGACATCGTTCCTTCGCTCTTCTCTCCTTCGGAGAGAAACCATGCCCGCTCCGACCTTTTAAATCCCCCTTAATTCTCTAAGGGGGTAGGGGGATTAATAGATCAAGAATCTTAATTCTTTTTTCCTGCTTATAATCTTATCATCCGTGAAGGATTTAGGGCTTTTACGCAGCATACCTCTCGCCCAGCTTATTTAAAGAATCCCGGTCGCTTATTAATCAGATAAAGTCTAAATATTTTCGTCCCTCTCCATAGGGATTGAGGTAGTCCTTGATCTCAAGCCGGCCTTCTTGTTCCACGAGATCGATATGCTCCCGCTTGTCCTCGGGAACGATCACCTCCACCTTCGGCCGGAAAATATCCTGCTCATTGGCCTCGCGGACAACGGCGACTCTCTCATCGTTCAGGACGACGATGGTCCCCACGGGCCAAACGCCCATCGTCTTGAAGAACTCATCGACGATATCGGGGTCAAGAAGCTTTCCTTTTTCCTTGGTCAACAACTCGTAGATCTGGAGCGGCGGAAAGTCTTTTTTGTAAGTCCGCTTTTGGGAAAGAGCGTCATAGACGTCGCAGAGAGAGACAATGAACGAGGCAGGATGGGGCCGGTGGGGGAAGGCCAGCCTCGGGTATCCCTTGAGGTCATAGCGCAGGTGATGCTCAAAAGCGACCACCGCCGGCAGAATCCCCAGCGTCCCCTCGTACTTGAGGAGAATCCTGGCCCCGAGGACTGTATGGTCCCTGATCATCGAAAATTCTTCCTTGCTCAGCGTGTCCTTCTTTTTCAGGATCTTGCGCGAGACGAAGAGCTTCCCGATGTCATGGAAAAGCGCTGCGTTGCCCAGTTCCAGCACTTCGTCCTTGGAATACCCCATCTTCGAGGAGAGATGCATGGCCAGGACGGACACGTTCAGGAGATGGGCAAAGGTCAGGATATCTTTTTCTTTGATGGAGATAAGGCCGAGGAATTTCTGGCTTTTCCCGGCGAAGCTGTCCATGATGTCCAGCATGCTGAATCCCAGGTCGAGGGAGCTGAGCGCTTTTCCCTCGAGCATGCTTTCGATCGACTGGGTTACGCCTTGAACCGAAGCTTCATATTGGCCTTGGAGGTCTTCCTGCTCTTTTTGGGCGGCCGAGGGGACCAGCCGAGGGGCCGTCAGTTTCCCCGCTTTGATTTTCTGAATGCCCATTTCGGCTAAATATTCTTGGGGGTCCTCATAATCCTTGATCTTGGGGTTCGTCAGCGCCGCCACGAACCGGCTGAGCTCATCTTTGCCGAGGGGAGCTTCAAACGACATCCGTTCAATGCCCCGTTCTTTGAGGTAGAGAAAAAGGGAGTGAAGCTTCCGGCTGAGGTCGAACAGGATTTCTTCCTCCCAGGCCAGCTCGTTGTCGACGATCCCGATGACGATCTCCGGTTTTTCTTTGAGGACCGCCTCCAGGTTGCGGAAAGCCCGCTCGATCAATTCCCGGAGCTGGGGATGGTCCGTGGCGTAAATTTTGGCGGCCTGGATGGTGGAGATAAAATCGATGAGAAATGCTTTAATTTTTTCGAGCATCCCAGTCCTCAAGCAGCCGAAGGGCTTCTTCTCTCAATTTTTTGTTCCAGGGAAATCCTCTCCGAGCCAGGGACGCGACAAGGCTCCTGGCCGGCCGCAGGTTCAATTCCTTGACGATCCCGAGATGATCCAGGAGGGCCCGATTTTGAAGCCCAAAGAACGAGGGAAGCCCCAACAGCTTCTCCAGGGCCCTCGGCCGGAGCGAATCGAACTTGGCCAAGACGGCCATGGCCTCTTTTTTGAAAACAAGATCCTCTTTTTTGAGAAGGCGGAAGAGGAATTTGTCGTCGCATCGCGAGAGGTACTGCATGGCCTGGAGTGCCCGGATCTTGACCTCCCGGTTGTCCTGGGCGAAGATGGTCTTAAGAACCGTGAGCGATGACTGGGAGTCCACTTTCTGGAGATTTTCGATGAGTTGGTTCATGAAGGGAGTGTCGCCGGCATGCTGTTGGAGATTGATGTTGAAATAGAGTTGGGAGTCCTGGTGAAACTTGAAGAAGGCCCGCAAGATATGCGGTGTGATCCGGCGGGATGAGAAGATTTTTTTGAGATAGATGTTCACGTCGAGGGTTCCCGCCTGGAAGGTGTTGATGAAATAGTTGAAAACGGGCAGATCGGCTCCTTCGAGAATGGCTTTTTCGACAAAATCGGCCATCGAGCGTTCGAGGCGAAGGGCGCGGGGATCGGCGGACAGGAATCGCTCCTTCTTTTTCAAGGTTTCCAGAAGGCTCCTCAGGTAGTCGAAGTCGCCGTCTTCAATGATATGGTCCCATTCTTTGAGGATGAGTTCCAGGAGGTCTCCGGCGGCCTCTTTTTTGTTCTCCTTGTCCAGGAGGTTGAGCAGCATGAAGCGGAAGTTTTTGGGGAGGAGGTGGGGATCGAAACTGCGGCTTTTCTCGTAGGCGAGACCTTCCAGGAGAAGGCCCAGCGCCTTCCGGTAGTTCTCGGAAATGAGAGAGGTTTCGGTGCCAAAGAGCAATCGCTTGATCTTGTCCTTGAATTCGGGAATGTTTCCCTTGGAGAGGTCTTTTTTGAAGAGTTGGGTGAGGTGCGAGGAAATCTGATTGTCCCGATCGCCTTCGGTCAGCCTGGAAAAGAGGCTGAAGCTCAATGCATCAAACTCCTCGTTGCTGATGATCTCCTCATGAAGGAGCGAGGCCAATTCCTTTTCGGATAAGCCGCCGACCATGGACTTGAGCTTTTCCAGGTTGGCTTCCGAGGAAAGGTTTTTGTCGCGGAGGACGGCCCGGACCAGGTCTTTGGCGCATTTGCTGTATTTGACCTCGTTGTTCTCTTTGAGATAGGAGAAAAACCGGGAAAAATTCTCTCTCAGCCTTTCCACCTGGGCGATCTCATCGGGATTGAGTCTGTAGATGACCCGGTCAAAATTGTCGGCCAGTTCATCGAGATTTTCGGCGTTGTCTTCATCGACGGCATCAGACAGGAGGTAGGTCCAGACATCCTCGAGCTCTTCGCCGTCGCCCTTGAGAAGCTGGGAATAGTCGAGCTCCTCGACGGTGATGTTGAGGACTTCCTCCTCTTCGAGGATATTCTTGATTCCCCCACGATGGGCGATCTCTTTCACCGGGAGTGAAAAATTGGCGATGAGGATCATCAGCTCTTCGAGGTCGATGGTTTGGCGAATCTCGAGGCCTTTGATCTTCCGCTGGTGAAAGGATCTAGCGATCTCGACACAGATCTTATCGTTCTCCCAAATTCGATCATCGATGTGGAGCGACTGCTGGGTAAACCCGATTTTCAGGGGGTTGATCCATTTCAGGAGGGCGTCGATTTTCTTCTTGAGCTCCTCGCCCGCCTGGACGACGGCCGCATGCTCCGGTTGATAAATCAGGACGCTCTTAAGGGCGACCCTGAGGGCTTTTAAAAACTCCTTGAGGGCCTCTTCTTTATCCATGAACGATTCTCATGGCCAGGATCTTTATTTTATCGTTCTCAGAGCTGTTGCGAGAATCATGAAGGTTCAGGTTTTTAGTCCGAGTGGATTGTCCCCTATGAGACCCGAGTCGCATCGTCGAATTCCCGAGAAGAATCTATCCCAAGGGGAGGCTGGGTGTCAATAGCCCAAACGAACCGGAAAAGGGAGACGTCGCTATAAAAAAGGAAGATAGCGGCGGACCTCGTAGTCGCTGACCTGCTTATCGAATTCGGCGCTGACGTTCTTAGCGTAGTCTTTGATCTCGTGGAGCTTGTTGGCGATGAACTGGGAGAAGATGTGTTCGCCCAGCGTTTCGCGGACGACCTCGCTTTTCTCGGCGAGCTTGACCGCTTCTTCCAGGTTCCGGGGCAGCGTCTGGATCTTGAATTTTTTCTGGCGGGAGTTGCTCATCTTATAGATATTTTCTTCGACCGAGGGCGGAAGCGGATACTGGGCTTGAATGCCTCTCAGGCCGGCCGCCAGCATGGTCGAAAAGGCCAGATAAACGTTGCAGCCGGGGTCGGGGGAGCGGAGCTCGATCCGGGTGGCGTTTTCCTTGCCGGGCTGGTATTCCGGGACTCGGATATAGGCGGACCTGTTTCTCTGCCCCCAAGCGATATAGACAGGCGCTTCGTAGCCTTCGATCAGCCGTTTATAGGAATTGATCCATTGGCTGAAAACGGCGGAGGTTTCCCGGGCATGGCAGATCAAGCCGGCCATGTAGGACAAGGCCGTGGCAGAGAGGTGATAAGGATTATCAGGATCAAAAAAGGCGTTTTTTCCGCCCTTCCAAAGAGACTGGTGAACATGCATGCCGCTGCCGTTCTGGCCGTTGATGGGCTTGGGCATGAAGGTCGCGTAGAGGTTGTGCATCCGGGCGACCTTTTTGACCATATACCGGAAAATCATGGCCGTGTCGGCCATGTCCAGCGCGCTTGAGTACTGGAGGTCGATCTCGTGCTGGCCGTGGGCGACTTCATGATGATCATATTCGGAGAGGATCCCCATTTTTTTGAGGAGCAGCTGAATTTCCTTGCGGATCTCACCGTGGTGCCCGCCGAAGAAGTAACCGCCCTCATCTTTGGGCACCGCCTCCCGGTTGTTGGCAAAGATGAAGAATTCGAGCTCGGGCCCGACCTTGAAGTCGTCGAAACCGTATTCCTCGCGGGCGCGCCGGAGGACTTGATTGAGAGCATAGCGCGTATCGCCGACGTAGTGCTTTCCCTCGGGCGTCAGGATATCGCCGAACATGATCGCTTCGCGCCAAGTGGTCTCCTCGGCGAATCCTCGGTACTCCCAGGGCAGGACCTTGAAGGTCGCAGGATCGGGCCGGATGGTCAGGTCGCTCTCTTCGATCCGGACGAATCCTTCGACGGAGGACCCGTCAAAACCTTTCCCGTCGTGAAATGCTTTTTCAAGCTCCGAGCTGGGGAACGAGAAGTCCATCGGCCGTCCCAGGATGTCGGGAAAGATGACCCGGACAAACTCGATTTTCCGGGATGGGTCGAGGACGGTCCGGAGAACGTCCTCTTCGTTTTCAAACCCTAATTCCTTCTCTTCGCGATCTTTCATTGGATCCAATGCCAACCTCCTTTTTATCCTCAACAAAATATCGGAGTCTTCCTCGGGTCGTTCCCGGCAGAGCGACGGCCGGGGGAGGATATTAACATTTGGTATCTTAAATACAATAAAATGATATAATTGTCAAGATTATATAAAAAAATATTGACAATTGTATAATAAGCGGCCAAAATATAAAATAGAGGGAAAATGCCATGATTGACGATCTCGATAAAAAGATCATTCGGATCATGAATCGGAACGCCCGGAAGAGCTTCCGGGAAATTGCCAAAGAGGTCGGGACATCGGCCCCGGTCGTCATCCATGCGGTCAAGAAAATGGAGAGCCTGGGGGCCATCAAAGGATATATTCCCGTCATCGACGCCGGGCATTTCGGCTTCGACCTGACGGCCATCATCGCCCTCTGCATTTCCCAGGGCAAGCTGCTGGAGACGCAGAAGAAGATCGCCCTGATCCCGCAGGTGGCGGGCGTTTACGACGTGACCGGGGAATGGGACTCGCTGGTGATCGCCTATTTCAAGGGGCGAGAAGACCTCAACGACTTCTTGAAAAAGCTGAACACGATGCAATTCATCGGACGGACGGTCACCCATATCGTCCTGAACATCGTCAAGGACGAGCGGCGGGTTTTTGTCTGAAAAGTCTCCTTGACAGCCTTGAGGGTTGTGACATAATACCGTTCAGGATCGGAGGACGGAAAAATGCCCAAGAAAATCTATGAGCCCATCGGCCATCACTATATCGTAGAGGCGTCCGGGTGCAACCCGAAAATCATCGGCAGCGTCCAGAAGGTCCAGGAAATCCTGGTTAAAGCGGCGGAGATCGCCGGGGCTAAAGTCTGGGCCATTGCTTTCAGCAAGTTTCCTCCCAGCGGCGTGAGCGGCGTGGTGGTGATTTCGGAATCCCACATTTCCACTCATACCTGGCCGGAGATGCGTTACGGGGCGCTCGACATATATACCTGCGGCAACAAAGTCGACCCGGAGAAGGCCGTCGTCTACGCGGTCGAGGCGTTCGGTGCTTCGACTTCTCATATCACGGAAATCACCCGGGGCATTGACGAGGGGGACTGGAAATTCTTCCACAGCTTTGTCACGTGGGAGGAAGATTTTAAAAAAGAACTCAAGAGGAACCTGGAAAAGAAATAAAAATGTAAAACTTGTTTACATAACGTAAACATCCTTCCTCCGTTTTCAATCCTAAACCGCTGAAAAGGCAATGTTTCGGCCTGCCCGCTTCAAATTTCTCTTGGCACGAAAAATGCTTTAGAAAATTTGGAATGAAAATGAAATGTCCTGCCCGGGACCGCTTTTGTTATAATGAAATGGTGAAATGGAGATTGTGGGGACGCAGCGTCCTCGCCTTGTGCCTCTTCTTTTTTTGGGGCCGACAGGGGGTCGTCGCCGGCGATAGCATCGACGACCTTTTTGCCCGTCTCAAAAAGTCATTCGAGACGAAAAACCTGACAGCGTATTTGAGTGACTTTGCCCCGCGCCTTCGCCCGAAGGAAAATGCCGTCGCCTCCTCCTTCATAGACACATGGAAAATGGACAAAGTCACTTTCCACCGGGCGACCCGGGGCAATGAGAAAGACCCGAATCCCAACCTCTATTACCAAGTCCTCTATGAGAATGTGTACTCGGCCATGCTGGAAACGTGGCATGTCGTCCTGGAAAACGCCGATGATCGATGGCAGGTCCTAACAAAAGAGGTCACCGGGAGCATCAGCAATCTCTATAAAATCCGTATCCCCTCGGGAAAACCGGAACACGCCAGCCGGGTCGAGATCCGGCACGACGATATCCAGATCACCTTCAACGACGCTTGGATTTTTCACGATAATATTCCCAATGTGGAGACGGCCCTGGTCGTGATCGGCAAAGGCCATCTCTATTTTTCACCCTCCGACCCTGTCGAGAAACATCAGCTGGAACTGGCCTATAAAAAGGACTTCCTGGAAGACCGTCTCGGATACGTCTTTTTGCGTTTTTCCAGCTCGTTTTTCGAGAGCAACATCAGGATCACGAAAATCCCCGAAGAAAGCCCACAGGCCGTTTCGGAGCCGGAGAACAACCGGGCTTATTCGCTGTTCACCAAATATTATGCCAAATCCTTCACCATCGAGAATTCCCTGACCCAGGGGCTGCTGTCCTTCCTCCCGCAGGGCAACCAGGTCGTGTTCGAATTGGGAGCCGAGCGCTTGGGCGAGCTGACCTATATCAATTCGCCGTTTTCCGAGGAAGAGATTCATCTGATCTCGCAAAAGAAGGGCCGGATCGTCAACCTGTACTCGCCGGCCCGGGATGAGAGCGAGGGAAAACAGATGTTCATCTCGTTCGGCCAGAAATTCGATATCCAAAGTTATCAAATGGACATCGATTTCAAGCCGCAAGGCACTTATCTTTCGGCCAAAGCCCGGGTCGAGATTCTTCCCCTCCTGGACTCCGTGGATAACCTGAAGTTCAACTTCAACCCGAGCCTGAGCATCCTACGGATTTACGACCAGGCTGGCCGGGAGCTGTTCTACACCATGGACAAGTTGAGGAAGTACCTGTATGTGTACCTTCTCCAGCCCGCCGAGAAAGGCATGCCTTTTGCCATTGAAGTCTATTACCGGGGAGAGCTCGAGCCCCCTGTCCAAACGACGGATATCGTCCCGGGCGGCCAGTATAACGAGACCATCTCGCTCATCCAGCCGGCCTATGAGAGCTACCTCTACAGCCAGTCGGCCTATTGGTATCCTGCGCCCGCCGACAATGATTATTTTCAGGCCCGGCTGAGATTCAGCATTCCTCCCGACTTCCTCTGCATCTCCAACGGCGAGCTCACAGAGCAGGGAAAATTGGATGAAGTCCGGCGCGTTTCATCCCTGGATAAAATCGGGAACTCCCTTTATACCTTTGAAACCAAATATCCCGTGAAATACCTGTCCTTCATCGTCGGCAAGCTGAGCAAAGTCACCAACGGCAACGGCCATGATGACAAGACGGCGGTCCCGGTCCAAGCCTTCACCTCCGAGGACATTCGCTCTCAGCGAAAAAGTCTCCTGGATGAATCCCGGGCTCTGATCAAGTATTACGAAAATTGGTTCGGGCCCTATCCCTATGAAAAGCTGAACGTGATCCAGAGGCTCTGGCCGACCGGCGGCGGGCACAGCCCGGCCTCGTTCGTCGTCCTGAACGAGCTCCGCCGGACCCAGGATACTCCCGCTTACCTGGTCAACGCCGACAGCCCGGTCGATCTTTCCCGTTGGAAGGAATATTACCTCGCCCACGAGATCGCCCACCAGTGGTGGGGCCAGGCTGTGACAGGGGCCGAGTATCATGACCAGTGGCTGAGCGAAGGACTGGCCCAATTCGCCGCCGTCTATTATCTGAAGACGAAGCTTGGCGACCGGGTTTTTTTGAACATCCTCAAGAAATTTTCCCAGTGGACCGACAAAAAATCCGTGTTCGGCCCGATTACGCTGGGTTCACGGTTGAGCTACCTCGATTTCAAGGCTTTCCAGGCGATCGTCTACAATAAGACGGCCATCGCCTTGAACATGCTCCGCGAGCTTCTGGGGGACGATCCATTCTTTAAAGGCTTGCGGAAGTTCTATGAAACCCATAAATACGGGGAAGCCAGGACCTCGAGTTTCGTCAGCACCATGGAGAGCGTCTCGGGAAAAAATCTCCAGGCGTTCTTCAAGGGCTGGTTCCAATCCCACGCCCTTCCCGAAGTCTATACGGCCCATGTCCTCCAAAAAACCGACGACGCCTACGTCCTCAAATTCCGGGTAAACCAGACCAAGGACGTTTTTGTCTTCCCGCTGTGGCTGGAATGGCAGGAGAATGAAAAAATAGTCAAGCAGATGGTCGTGATCGATGAAAAGACCAAGGAGTTCGAGTTCCGGACGGCCGTCAAACCGGCCAAAATTAAAATTAATCCGGACAAGCTTGTGCCGGGCAAATTTTCATAATAATCACTTTTTAATAGAAAATGCCAGTAAACCCCAGGCTTTTGCCCGGGGAGTTTTCATTTCGCTCTATTAGCCCTATTCCAATTAAATGAGAGCCGTGACAGGTCCCGGCTATCAAAACTCGCTGACGTCGATCCTGAGCCTTTTGATCATTTCATTCAGCGTCGTCGGCTTGACCCCGAGCAGGGAGGCCGCGTTCTTCTGGACGCCTTTCGTTTTTTTCAGCGTGGCCACGATGAGTCTTATCTGGAAGGCGATGGTCTGATCCCGGAGATTGAGCTCGGCGCCCCCGGCGGCCGCGAAGTCGCGGCGCTCGTCTTCAGGCACCAGGAAGAAATCCGGGAGATTCTCCCGGGTGATGATCTTGGATTTGGCGAAGACGATGGCCCGTTCGATCAGGTTCTCCAGCTCCCGGACATTGCCCGGCCAGCTGTTCTTTTCCAGGATTTGCAGGACATCCTCCGATACGCCTTCGATCTCTTTGTTGTTTTCCTTGGCGTAGACGTCGATGAAATGCTTGATCAGGAGGGGAATGTCCTCTTTTCTTTCCCGCAGCGGCGGCAGCTCGATCTTGATGACGTTCACCCGGTAGAAGAGATCTTTCCGGAACATTTTCTGCCGGATGAGCTCTTCAAGCTCCGTGTTGGTCGCGGCGATGATCCGGACATCCACCTTGATGGTCTTCGTTCCGCCCAGCCTCATGAATTCCTTGTCCTGCATCACCCGCAACAGCTTGGCCTGGGTCTCCAAGTTCAGCGAGGAGATCTCGTCGAAGAAGATCGTTCCGTTGTCGGCGGCCTCAAACAGGCCCTGCTTTTCGTTGACCGCCCCCGTGAACGCGCCTTTGACATGTCCGAACAGGTGGCTTTCCAGCAGGTCGGGAGGGAGCGAGCCGCTGTTGACGACGACGAACGGAAAATCCCCCCGGTTGGAGTTTTGGTGGATGGCCCGGGCGACCAGCTCCTTGCCCGTTCCGCTCTCGCCCTGGACGAGGATCGTGCTCCGGGTAGGCGCGGCGGCCTTGATGAGCTCGAAGATTTTTTCCATCGGCTTGCTCCGGCCGATGATGTTGCCGAAGCTGAATTTCCGCTTGAGCTCGTCCCGAAGCCGGAGGTTCTCTTCCTGGAGGCGTTTATGGTCGAGGGCGCGCTTGATAGTAAGAAGCAGCTCTTCGTGCTTGAACGGCTTTTGGATATAGTCGTACGCCCCGATCTTCATGGCCTCGATGGCGGACTCGACGGAGGCATAGGCGGTGATGATGATGATGACGGCCAGGGGATCGATCTTCTTGATGGCCTTCAGAACATCGAGGCCGTCCATCCCCGGCATCAGCAGGTCCAGGAGGATAAGGTCGAACGCCCCTGCCGGGTGCTTTTGGAGCCCCTCCTCTCCGGAGGACGAGAGCTCGACGTCGTACCCCTCCGAGGTCAGAAGTTGGCTCAAGACGTCGTGGATGACGGGCTCGTCGTCGATGATGTGGATGAGTCCTTTGGCGTTCATGGTTCAATCTTTCTTGTCGGGATTTTCGTTTTTCGGAAAGCTCAATTTTCTCTTGTCCAGGTCCTTGGGAATGGAAATGATAAAGCTGGTGCCTTTGCCGGCCTCGCTTTGGACCCCGATATGTCCTTCGTGCTCTTTGATGATGGCGTAGCTGATGGACAAGCCCAGGCCGGTGCCCTTGCCGAGGCCCTTGGTCGTGAAGAAAGGATCGAAGATATGCGGCAGGTGCTGCTCCTTGATCCCCGCCCCGGTATCCGTGATCCTGATCTGGATCTCATGATCCAGCTCGGCCAGTTCGATCCTGAGCGTCCCGCCGTGAGGCATGGCGTCCATGGCGTTCAGGATGATGTTGATGAAGACCTGCTGAAGCCGTTCGCCCTGAGCCCAGATCAGTTTGACCGGCGCCAAGTTCATCTCCAACTGGATGTTCATGGTCTTCAGCTTGTAATCGATCAGCGAGACGATCTCCTGGAGGTTGTCCTTGAGGCTGACCCGGTGAAAGGCGATGTCCGAGGGATTGCGGGCGAAATTAAGAAGGTTCTTGATGATCCTGGAGACGCGGTCGGTCTGGGTCTCGATCTTCTCCAGGATCTGGGCGAAATGGGTATCGGTGATTTTTTTCTGGAGCATTTGGACATAGCTGGAGATGCCGGTCAGGGGCGTGTTGATCTCATGGGCGACGCCGGCCGAGAGAAGCCCGATCGAGGCCAGTTT
>Ga0209253_10000888_pt1 | contig 26066 bp, 21 predicted proteins | sample FrelakmetBRP12BR_FD_187145 | JGI IMG/M metagenome (GOLD analysis project Ga0209253, IMG submission 187145) | Freshwater lake sediment microbial communities from the University of Notre Dame, USA, for methane emissions studies - BRP12 BR (SPAdes)... | ecosystem: Environmental > Aquatic >...
GCCTGGCAACGGCTGAGCTCGCCGGCCAGCCCGCCGTCACCGCCGACCGGACGTGGGCGAACATCCGGACCGGCGTGAAGGTGGTGGTGGTGCGGTAAGGCTCGGAGCGGGTTTGCGCTCGCGGCCTTCACACCGCACAATAGGCCATCCCCTCACGCGAGCCGTCCCGATGCCCCGCCGCCGCTCCGCTTCGCTCCTGGCTCCCCTCGCCGCCCTCGTCGCCATCACCGCTCCGTCGCCGGCACCCGCGCAGCAGGCGTCCGGTCTCCGTTTCGCCGTCAGCTTCCCGCGCGAGCGGAGCGCCGTCCCGCTCGACGGCCGCCTCCTGCTCTTCATCTCCGCCGACTCCACCGCCGAGCCGCGGTTCCAGATCGGCGACGGGCCTAACACCCAGCTCGTCTTCGGCGTGGACGTGGACGGCCTCGCGCCCGGGCGCGCGGCGGTCGTGGACGCGAGCGCGCTCGGCTATCCGCTCCAGAGCCTGCGCGACGTGCCGCCCGGCCGCTACCGCGTGCAGGCGCTGCTCAACCGGTACGAGACATTCCGCCGGAGCGACGGCCACGTGGTGAAGCTCCCGCCCGACCGCGGCGAAGGGCAGCAGTGGAGCCGCAAGCCCGGCAACCTCTACTCCACCCCGCGCTGGGTCACGCTCGACCCGCGGCGTGGCGCCGCCGTGAGCATCAGCCTCGACCAGGAGATCCCACCCATCCCCGACCCGCCGGACACGCGCTACGTCCGGCACGAGCGCATCCAGAGCCGCCTGCTCACCGAGTTCTGGGGACGGCCGATGTTCCTCGGCGCCAACGTGCTCCTGCCCGAGGGCTTCGACACGCATCCCGACGCGCGCTACCCGCTCGTCGTGGACCACGGGCACTTCCCCTACGACTTCAGCGGCTTCCGCGACCGGCCCGCCGACACCACCCTCGCCCCCGACTACAGCGAACGCTTCCGCCTGCGCGGCTACAACCGCATCCAGCAGGAGGCGGCGTGGCAGTTCTTCCGCGACTGGACGGGGCCCGGTTTCCCGCGCGTCATCCTCATCGAGATCCAGCACCCGACGCCCTACTACGACGACTCCTACGCCGTGAACTCGGCCAACAACGGCCCGTACGGCGACGCCATCATGCGGGAACTGATCCCCTACCTCGAGCGGAAGTACCGCGGCATCGGCCAGGGCTGGGCACGCTTCACCTACGGCGGCTCGACGGGCGGGTGGGAGGCGATGGCGGTGCAGGTCTTCTATCCCGACGAGTTCAACGGCGCGTGGGTCGCCTGCCCCGACCCGATCGACTTCCGCGCCTACACCGTCGTCAACATCTACGAGGACACGAACGCGTACTACGTCACGGCGCCCTGGAAGCGCACGCCGCGGCCGGGCCAGCGCGACTGGCTGGGCCGGGTGAGCGTGACCCTCGAGCAGACGAACCTCCGCGAGCTGGTCCTCGGCACGCACAGCCGCTCGGGCGACCAGTGGGACATCTGGGAGGCGGTGTACTCGCCGGTGGGGCCCGACGGGTATCCGGCGCGCATCTGGGACAAGCGCACCGGGACCATCGACCGCGACGTGGCGAACTACTGGCGGGAGCACTACGACCTCGGCTACATCCTGCGGCGCGACTGGGCCACCCTTGGCCCGAGGCTGCGCGGCAAGCTCCACATCTACGCCGGCGACATGGACAACTACTACCTCAACAACGCCGTGTACCTGGTGGAGGACTTCCTGAGGTCGGCGACGAACCCGCCGGCCGACGCCGAGGTGGACTACGGCGACCGCGCGGAGCACTGCTGGAACGGGGACCAGACGCGGCCGAACGCCCTCTCGCGCCTGCGCTACCACCAGATGTTCATCCCGCGCATCCTGGGCGAGATGCGGCGCGGCCCCTTGCCGCCGGGAGCGGACACCCTGAGCTGGAGGTACTGAGGTCAGCCGTCAGCCGTCAGCCATCAGAACGGCGCGCGCTGGCGGCTGACAGCTATCGGCTATCGGCTAACGGCCGATTCTGCTCCGCGCCTACTGCCTATGCCGCGGTGCCCTCCTCCTCAGCTCCGCTCCCCTCGATGCTGGAGTCCGCCATTCTCGGCAGAACCCCGCCGGGAGCGCCGAAGTGCGGGACAATCTCCTGTTCGGGAAGGCCCGCGTCGTGTCGCGGCACGACGAACTGCCGCTGCCGCGTCGAGAAGTACAGGCAGCCGCTCTCCTCCGGCGGCCGCCCGCGCACGAACGCCTCAGCGTCGGCGAGCGCCCCGAGCCACGTGTCCTTCGCGCGCACGAGGTCGAACGGCTCGGTCAGATGGAGCCGCGAGAAGTCCTCGGGCCGGTAGCGACCGCGCCGTTTGAGCAGCTCGAGCAGCGATAGCGGCGTGAAGCCGGGGTCCTTTCCCGCCGCCGCCCAGCAGAGCGCGCCGAGCGGCAGCACGCGACGGTGGACGAAGAGAATGTCCACGAAGTCGCGCGGCTCGTCGCGGCCGGCCAGGGCGAGCACCTTGTTGATGGAGAGATCGACCGGGTGCAGGAGGAGGCCGCCCATCTCCTCGCGTACAAGCGGCATGAACCGCCACGCGGAGTCGTGCGCCCAGTCCACGCGCGTTGCCTGGTCGCCCCGGTGCACCACTGCACGCACGAAGCCGGGCATGCTCAACTCGACGTCCACGGCGTGCCCGGCGCGCTGCAGCGCGATGCGGTCCGCGGCGAACGCGGAGGCGACCCTCGCCTCGGAGTCGTGGAAGAAGTCGAGATCGTCGCTGTAACGCGTCGATGTGGGCGCGAAGTGCATCGCCGCGCCGCCCGCGAGGTAGCGGTCGTCGGTCGGCGTCGCGGCCAGCGTCGCCAGCAGCGTCCGCTGGTACGCCGTCAGGGGCACAGCTTCGCCCCGGTGCGCCACGCGTCGCGATTGCCGTGCTTCATCAGCTGTTCGGCCACCCAGGGCACGTCGCCGGTGCGGATGGTGAGGTCGGGACGGCAGGACCAGAAGCAGATGCTGCGAAACCGATGGAACGCGCGGCGCGCCTCGCGCACTCTCACCATGCTCCGTGCTGTGCCGGGGTCGAGCGCTCGGCGGCTCTTGCGGCCACCTCGCGCGCCTATCTCCGCCAGGTATTTCCCGATCTCGTTCATGATACTATCGTAAGCCGCTTATGATCACTTGTCAATGTATGACTGTGGCTTAGGCGGCTGACCGTCCTTTCGCGCTGCGACTCGTCCGCTGCTGCGCCCTCAACTCCCTAGCCTTGGGCCGCCTCACCTGCGTCCCCGCCACCGAGTGGCGTCATTGACGCGCCGCCCGCCCGGCCGGGTACTCGGACCGGTGCGAAGGGAATCCCTGTCCATGACCGTCGGCACCTCGGTCCGGACGTCGCGTGTCAGCCGCGCAGCGTACACCGCGGCGTAGGTCAGTCCGGCGGCCCCGGGTTGTCCAAGTCGCGGGGGTCACTCCACTGCGCCGCGGCCCGCTGCCCCCGGGCGCCGACACTCTGAGCTGGAGATACGGACCAGGGCCGAGGGCGCGGCGACGCCGCCCAGCCGTAGCGAGCGGCGCTCGACCAGTCGGCCTGGCTCTGCGCCGTGTTCGGCACCCTGTTCGCGGTGTTCGGCAGTGCGGCGCCCCCGGCTGACGGCCGACGGCTGACGGCTGACGGTCGACAGCGCCTTGCCATTGTAGTCTCACGTGACTACATTGCCGCCCATGAAAGCCATCGGCGTCCGGGACCTCAAGGCCAACCTCAGCCGCTGCCTCCGCGAGGTGGGCGCGGGCGAGGTGTTGCTGGTGACCGATCGCGGGCGCGTGGTGGCGGAATTGCGCGCGCCCGGCGAGACCGACTGGCAGGAGACCGATCTGGACCGCCGGCTGCGCCGACTCGCAGAGCGCACGCCGCTCGTCGTCGGCGAGGCGCACGACCCCGCGGCGTACCGCGTCTCTCCCGTGCGCGTGGCGCGGGGCACGGCGCGCACCCTGCTCGCCCAGGAGCGCGAGGAGCGGTGATAGTCTACGCCGAGAGCAGCGCTGTCCTGGCGTGGCTCCTGGGAGAGGCGGACGGCAAGCCGGTGCGCCGGCTCCTGGCCGAAGCCGAGCGGGTGGTGGCCTCCACGCTGACGCCGCTCGAGTGCGCACGGTCCCTGGCGAGGGGCGTCGCGACCGGCCGGGTGAAGGACGGCGACGATCTCATCGCGCGGCGCCTCCTCGACGAGGCATCCCGCGGGTGGGCGTTGCTCGAGATGAGCGGCAGCGTAATGGACCGCGCCGCGCGGCGGTTCCCGGCCGAGCCGGTGCGCACACTGGACGCCCTGCATCTCGCTTCCGCGGCGGTCTTCGACGAGGCACTGGACGGGGTGGTGGTGCTTTCGCTCGACGAGCGCATCCGCGCCAACGCCTCGGCCATGGGGATGAAGGTCTCACCCTGACGGCTGACGGCCGACGGCTGATGGCTATCGGCTCCCGGCTTCTTCACACAGCGCGAGCTCCTCGGGTGTCCGTGCCTTCATATAGAGGGCGCCGGAGAAGCACTTCTGGGCACAGATGGAGCAGCCGATGCACTTGGCGGCATCCGTCACCGGCACCTTGTCCTCGCCCAAGGTGATGGCCAGGTACGGGCAGCGCGTGCAGTTGCCGCAGTGCTCGCAGAGATCCGCCACCACGGCGCTGACCTTCTTCAGGGAGGTGAGCTCCATGAAGCCGGTGATGGGACCGGGCAGGGCGTAGCCGATGAGTTCCTCGACACTCCCGATGCCCCGCGCCTCCATCAGGTGGCTGAGGCCGGCCTCCAGGTCCTCGATGATCCCGACGCCTTCCTTCATGACGATGGTGCAGAACTGGACGGTCTCCACGCCCAGGGCCAAGAAGTCCGCGGCGGCCTTGTAGCTCATGGGGCCGCCGTTGCCGCTGATGTGCATGCCCATCCTGGAGACATTGGCCAGGGTCAGGTTGCTGATCTGCGTGACGCCCTCGCCGGAGAGGCCCACGACGATGCCCTCTTCCCAGGTCTTCTTCTCGCCCCGGCGGAAGGCCATGCTGGGGAAGGAATTGGCCAGGGTGACACCCGCCTTCTTGTTCGGGTACTTGGCGAAGACCTCCTGGATGGCGGCCATGATCGGGTAGATGGCCGTCACGGCGGCGGTGAGTTTGAAGAGCTTTGGGATCTCGGGGTTCGAGACTTCCAGGACCCAGTCGACGATCTTCGCAGTGAGCTCCGCGTCCTGGCTCACGATGTCGCCCTTGGTGCCGTCGCCGCCCTGGGGGCAGGAGAGGCTGTACTCGATGCCCATGACGCCGCAGGCTTCCAGCTTCAGGGTATTGGCCTGCCAGCCGGCTCGGTCGTGGGCGTCGTCGCCGGTGACGGGACCTCCGGTGCTCGCCATCGTGAGGCGGTCCGGGTGTTCCTTCACGAGGCGGCGGACCTCCTCGCAGACCCGGTTCATGGGATGGTCGCTCACGTTGTCGCAGTTCGCGTACGTGTCCCTGGTGATCTGGAACATGTACTCGCCGGGGATGTGGATGGGCACGCCGTCGAAGCAGGTCTTCATGACGCCCCCCGCCCAGCCGGCCTCGTAGGCCAGCTTCATCTGCTCGTAGCCGTCGCTGGGGGGCGCGGCGCTGAGCAGGAAGGGAGAGCGGAGCTTCCGCCCGAAGAAGTCCGTCTCCAGGGAGACAGGCTTCAGCACGCGACCGGGCAGGGCCGTGCGGCTCTTGGTGGGCTTGTCCACCACGGGTGCAGGCTGGTCCAGCAGGAAGGCTTCCACGGCGAGGGCGATGTTCTTTCCGGCGGCGGAGGCCTCCACCACGGTGGTGGGACCGTTGGCCAGATCGCCCGCGTAGAAGACGCCCTCGACCTCTTCCTTGGCCATGGCGCCCCGGGCGCCGATGGCGATGACTACAACGTCGAAGGACAGGGTGTAGACCCCCGCGGCAGTCTCGTCCACGATGTTGCGCGGATGGAAGGGCTTGCCCTCGGGCAGACTCACGCGCCCGGTCTTGAGGCCCCTCACGCGTCCACCTTCCGTGACGATCTCGGCGCACTTGGTGCGGCCCGTGACGGCGATGCCCTGGTCCAGAAGCTCGGCCCGCTCCGCTCCGGTGAGAGGCATCTCGTACAGGGTCTCCAGGCAGAACATCTCCACCACCGCGCCGCTCCGGCGGGCCTCGGCCGCGCAGTCCACGGCCACGCCGCTACCGCCGATGACGGCCACGCGCTTGCCCTTGAGGTCACCGGGATGGTTCAGGAAGGCGATCCAGTCCAGGGCCTTGTCCTCGCCCGGGATGCCCAGCTTGTAGGGGGCGTCCAGGCCCGTGGCCACCACCACGGCCTCGAAGCCCTTCTTCAGGAGATCCGCAGGTGTTCCCACCGGGCTGGAGAGATGGATCCTGGCGCCGGTCTGGGCCTGGAGCCACTCGATGTCGGAGCGGAGCACCTGCTTGTCCAGCCGGTGGTCCGGAATCAGGTTGCACATCCCGCCGGGCTTGCTGTCGCGCTCGAAGACCTCGGCCGTGAAGCCCTTCTGGGCCAGCATGGACGCCGCCGCGAGACCGGCGGGACCGCCGCCCACCACGGCCACCTTGCGGCCATTGGCCTTGGGCTGGTCGAGGGAGGGCATCACGCCCAGGTCCTTCGCCTTCTGGATGATGGTGGCCTGCACGGCCGGGATGTTGACTGGATGGTCGAACGTGCGGTGGGAGCAGGCCTTCATGCAGTGGTAGTCCGGACATACCGCGCCGCAGATGCCGCCCAGGGGGTTGTGGCCCATGATCAGGGTGGCGGCCCGCTTGAAGTCCGAGGGGAGCCCGACCCTGGCGGCGGTGATGAAGTCCGCGGGGGAGCAGTCCGCGGGGCAGGCTTCGCGGCAGGGTTTCTCCGCGCAGTTCTCGCAGCGGTTGAACTCCTCCTTCAACTGTGCGTCAGAAAGAAAGGCGATATGGGTCTTCTGCACGGGGTCTCCCCAGGCTTCGGGCACTCGGTTCGGTTCCGCACAAAACTGCCCCCAAGATCGTCCCACCATCGGGGTGCGCAAGGGGGCGGTTCAGCCGGCTTATCAGCGAATCACGGAGACAACGGAAGGAGGCGAGGATATCGCGTGGGATGAGATGCAGAGGGGCGTCGCGACCGACCCGGTGAAGGACGGCAACGATCTCATGGCGCGGCGCCTCCTCGACGAGGATCAAGCCAAGCCGGGTCGCGGCAGAATGATCCCGCGCGCGTAAGTCGGGTGCCGTGACGATTCCCGCCCGCCTCCATTCCTGCCCGGTCGCTCACCGGGGCAGGAGCATGGCGGTGCCGGCTGTCGCAGACCACGGGCATCGGATTGGCGCGCCGCCGGGCGGCCAGCCGTCGGGCGTCTACCGACCGCGCCGGCCACGCGCATCCCCGCTCTTATGGCCTGCTCGAGCGGCGTTTCCGGCACTCGAGCCTGGTCTACGCTCACCCGGGGCCCGCTCCCGCCCACCGACCCGCTGCGCCATTGACGCGCCGACGCACCGCCCGGATATTCGGACCGGTACGAAGGAAACCCCTATTCCTCCTGCAAAGTTGGCTGGAACGCGATGACCGGCGAGACATCGGGTCTGCTCGAGATCGTGGCGCGGGAGGACTACTCCGACGTCACGTACATGCTCGAGGTGCGACACCCGCTCATGGCCCGGGCCGCGCGGCCGGGACAATTCGTCCTCGTCATGCTCCACGATCACAGCGAGCGTATCCCCTTGACGATCGCGGACTTCGACCGCGAGCGGGGCACGATCACCCTCGTCATCCAGGCGGTGGGCAAGACGACCCGCGAGATGCAGCGCTCGTGTCAGGTCGGCACGAGGCTCCACGCGATGGCGGGGCCGATGGGCAAGCCCAGCGTCACCGGGGCGGCGAAGAAGGTGGTGTGCGTCGGCGGAGGGCTCGGGGTGGCGCCGGTGTTCCCGCAGGCGCGGGCCTACAAGGAGGGCGGCGCCTACGTCATCGGGGTCCTCGGCTTCCGGACCGAGCCGCTGGTGTTCTGGAAGGACAAGTTCGAAAGCGTCTGCGATGAGCTGATCCTGTGCACCGATGACGGCTCCACGGGCATCAAGGGGCTGGTGACGGACGGGATCCGGCTCGCGATCGAGCGACACCCCGACGTGGATGAGGTCCTGGCGATCGGCCCGCCCGTGATGATGAAGGCCAGCGCCGCCGTGACCCGGGAGCACGGCATCCGCACCCTCGTGAGCCTGAACCCGATCATGGTGGACGGCACGGGGATGTGTGGCGGCTGCCGGGTGCGGGTGGGCGGCCGCGTGAACTTCGCGTGCGTGGACGGGCCGGACTTCGACGCGCACCAGGTGGATTTCGACGACCTGATGATGCGCCTGCGGCGCTTCACCGAGCAGGAGCAGCAGGCCCTGGAGCGCTGGTCGCAGGAGTGCCGTCTGAAGGAGCTTGCCCAAGCGGAGGCGGCGCCCGCGCAACCGGGCGCCGCCGCCCGCGGCTAGGGAGACGCGCGATGGCGAAGAAGCGAACCGTCCGGTCGATCCCCCAGGAGCGGACTCCCGTTCGCGAGCTGCCGCCGGCGGAGCGGATCCGCGGCTTCGGCGAGGTGAACTGCGGGTACACCGCGGAGCAGGCGATCCGGGAGTCGGAGCGGTGCCTGTTCTGCGAGGACGCCGTCTGCATCCCGGGCTGTCCGGTCGCGATCGACATCCCGGAGTTCATCCGGAAGATCGGGGAGAAGGACTTCCGCGGCGCCTACGACGTGATTGCCGCGACGAATCTCCTGCCCGCCATCTGCGGCCGCGTGTGCCCGCAGGAGACCCAGTGCGAGGGCGTCTGCGTCGTGACCGACCCGCTGGAGCCGGTGGCCATCGGGCGGCTCGAGCGGTTCGTCGGCGACCGCGCGATCGCCGAGGGCTGGGCGAGCGCGCCGCACATCGAGCCCACCGGCTTCCGCGTCGGGATCGTGGGCTCGGGCCCGGCCGGCATGGCGTGCGCCGCCGACATGGCCAAGGCCGGGTGCGCCGTGACGGTCTACGAGGCGTTCCACGAGCCCGGCGGGGTGCTGCGGTACGGCATCCCCGACTTCCGCCTGCCGAACGAGGTCATCGACGCCGAGATCGACAACCTGAAGAAGCTCGGCGTGCGGTTCGAGTGCAACACGGTCGTCGGGCGGCTGTTCACCATCGAGCAGATGCTCGACGAGCTCGGCTTCCACGCGGTGTTCATCGGCACCGGCGCGGGCGCCCCGGCGATGATGGGCATCCCCGGCGACTCGCTGAACGGCGTGCTGTCGGCCAACGAGCTGCTCACGCGCTGCAACCTCATGGTGGCCCGGAGCTTCCCGAATTACGACACGCCGATCCCGCTCGGTCGACAGGTGGCGGTGATCGGTGCCGGCAACACGGCGATGGACGCGATGCGCGTTTGCCTGCGGCTCGGCGCGGAGAAGGTCCACTGCGTCTACCGGCGTTCCCGGACCGAGGCGCCGGCCCGCGTGGAGGAGGTCCACCACGCCGAGGAGGAAGGCATCGAGTTCCACTGGCTGACGGCCCCGGTCGAGGTGCTGGACGACGGCAAGGGGAACGTGCGCGCCATGCGCTGCATCCGGATGGAGCTGGGAGAGCCGGACGAGTCGGGCCGGCGCCGCCCCGTGCCCATTCCTGGAAGCGAGTTCGAGTTCGAGACCGACCAGGTGGTGTTCGCCATCGGCACGCACGCCAATCCGATCATCGGCCAGACCTCGAAGCTGGCGCTGAACAAGCGGGGCTACCTCAAGGTCGACGAGACCCTGGCCACCTCGATGGCCGGTGTGTACGCCGGTGGCGACATCGTCACCGGCGCGGCGACGGTCATCGAGGCGATGGGCGCGGGGCGGCTCGCCGCCCGGAGCATGAAGGCCTACCTCGGCATCCGGGACGTGGCCCAGCCGTACGACGGCAGCGGCGACCGCCTGTTCGGGATCGACCCGCGGGAGCGGAACTTCGCGCGCGTCCGCCTCGCGCGGTCGGACGGCCGTCAGCCGGCCGCCGGTGCGCAGGCGCGCGAGGGTGGACGGACCATGGCGGCGGCACGATGAGCACGGCGTCGGCCCGGGCGCGGACGAAGCGGCCGCGGGCGCAGGCTGCGGAGGCGGGCGGGGAGCCGCCGGTCACCGGCGTAACGGAGCACATCGTCGAGGTCATCAGCGACTCGGGCGAGGGCGCGCAGCGCTGCGGCCAGTCGTTCGGCGCGATCGCCGCGCGGACGGGCCACGGGGTCTGGACGGTCGAGATCATCCCGGCCGAGATCCAGCCGCCGGCCCGCAGCGTCGCGGGCGCCAGCGGCAACCGCATCCGGCTCGCCTCCCGGCGCGTCACGAACGGCGGCGACGCGGCCGATCTCGTCGTCGCGTTCAACGAGCAGGTGCTGCTCGGCCGGGTTCGGGCCGGAGAGCTGAAGCCCGGCTGCATCATCCTCCTGGAGAGCATGTGGCGGGAGGACCCGGACGAGCAGATCGCGGCGGCGTACGCGCAGACGTTCGAGGGGCTCGTCGCGGCGGGGTACCGCGTGCACGAGATCCCGATGGAACAGGAGTGCCGCAGGCTCGTCGCCGATCCCCGGCGCGGCAAGAACATGTTCGTGCTCGGCATGCTGTGCCGCCTGTACAGCCTCGACGTCCACCTGGCGCGCGACCAGGTCGCCCTCGCGTTCCGGAAGAAGGCCGCGAGCGTCGTGGAGTCGAATACCCGACTGGTCGAGGCCGGGTACGCGTGGGCGGGCGAGCACCTGCGGTTCCGGTACCGCATCCCGACCGTCCACGTCTCCGAACCGCAGATCGTGATCAACGGCAACCACGCGGTGGCCCTCGGCGTGCTCGCGTCCGGCATGGAAGTCTGCGCCATGTATCCCATCACGCCGGCCACGTCCGCGTCGCACTACCTCAGCGAGGTGTTCGAGCGGGTGGGCGGCGTGCTGCACCAGGCGGAGGACGAGATCGCGGCGTGCACGTTCGCCATCGGCGCCTCGTACGCGGGGCGCTGCGCGGTGACGATCACGTCCGGCCCGGGGTACTCGCTCAAGCAGGAGGGGATCGGCCTCGCCGTGATGGCCGAGATTCCGCTGGTGGTCGTGAACGTGCAGCGCGGCGGGCCCAGCACGGGCCAGCCCACGAAGGGCGAGCAGGGCGATCTCCTGGCGACGATCTTCGGCAGCCACGGGGACGCGCCGAAGGTCGTGATGGCGGCGAGCTCGATCGAGGACTGCTTCTACTCGGTCATCGCCGCGCGCCGGATCGCCGAGACGTTCAACATGGTCGTGGTGATCCTCTCCGACGCCAACCTGGCGACCGCGCAGACGCCCTTCCCCAGGCCGCGGTTCGACGAGGCCTGGATCGCTCCCCCCGTGGACCAGAGCGCCGTCCCCCCGGGGGCCAAGCCGTACGACTGGGACCCGACGACCGGCTTGGCGCGGCGGTTCGTGCCGGGCCAGCCGGGTGGCGCGCACACGCTGACCGGCCTCGCCCACGACGAGCTGAGCCGCGTCGCGTACGACGCCGAGACCAACGAGCAGGGACTCCGGGCCCGGAGCCTCAAGCTGGCCGCGTTCCAGCGGACGCTGCGGCCGCCCCAAGTCTTCGGCGCCGAGCGCGGCGACCTGCTCGTCGTCGGCTGGGGGAGCACGCGGGGCGCGATCGAGGAGGCCGTCGAAGGCCTGCGCGCCGAGGGACAGCGCGTGTCCTCGCTGCACCTGCGGTTCCTCCAGCCGCTCGCACCGGGGATCAAGGAGATCCTCCAGCGGTTCGGCAAGGTGATGACGGTCGAAGGCAACTGGTGCGACCGCCTGGAGGACGAGATCATCGACGAGACCAACCGGCGCCACTCGGCGCTGGCCTTGCTGCTGCGGTCGCGCTACCTGATCGACGTGGACTGCTGGAGCGAGGTGCGGGGCCAGCCGATCAAGCCGGGCAGCGTCCGCCGCGCGATCCTCGAGAGGCTGGAGCGGACATGAGCGCGGCCCCGACGATGCCGAACACCGCCATGCAGTGCCTGCTCCGGATGCACGACGAGCACCACGTCCTGGAGGACTACCAGAAGGGCGTGCCGCGCTGGTGCACTGGCTGCGGCGACAACGCGATCCTGGCCGCGGTCCAGCGGCTGTGCCGGGACGAGGGGCTCCGCCCGGACAAGACGGTGTTCGTCTCGGGCATCGGCTGCTCCAGCCGCCTGCCCCACTACATGAACACCTACGGGTTCCACGGGCTGCACGGCCGGGCGCTGCCGGTCGCCGAGGGTATCCGCATGGCCCGCCCGGACCTCGACGTCTTCGTCAGCACCGGCGACGGCGACTGCTTCAGCATCGGCGCGGCGCACTGGATCCACGCCGTGCGGTACAACATGAACATGACGGTGATGGTGCACGACAACCACGTCTACGGCCTCACCAAGATGCAGGTGTCGCCGACGACGCCGCTGGGCCTGCGGACCAACACCACGCCGAAGGGCGCATATCTCGAGGCCATGGAGCCGCTACCCATCACGCTCAGCGTGCAGAACGTCTCGTTCGTTGCGCAGGCCGCCGACTGGATCCCCGAACTCCTCTACGACATCCTGCTGGCGGCGTATCGGCACCGGGGGTTCTCCTTCGTCCGGATCGTGCAGCGGTGCCCGGAGTACCTGCCGAACCTGCTGGATGCGTGGGTCCGCGACCCCCAGAAGGTCCTGCTGCTCCACCACGCGCGGGGTCTGAAGATCAGCCCGTCGCTGGCCTCGATCTACACGCGCCAGCTGGAGCACGATCCCGCGGACCTCCACCGCGCGCGCCAGATCGCCTCGGAAAGCGACCCGCTCCCCGTCGGCATCCTGTACCACAACCCCGACGTCCCCTGCTACGAGGACACGCGGCGAAGCCCGGACCTGCGCACGGTGGACCTGATCCGCAGCGGGCTCGAAGCGGAGCTGGACAAGTTCACCATCTGGCCCAGGGACGAGGACACCGCCGAGACCTCCGACCCACGGAGCGAAACGTGACGTCGCAGGCGCAGAACCATGTGGCGTTCTACCTGACGGGCCGGACGGCCGGTCCGGGACAGGGCGGCATCGAGGGGCTCGGCCTGCTCCCGGCGCTCCTGGCCCGCTACCGGGACCTCGCCGCGCTGCGTCATGACTTCCCGCTCGTCCTTCTCGGACCGGGGGCGGATCCGGTCGTGCTCTCCCTCTCCGAGCTGTTCGATGACATCGTGGGTGGACTCGCCGGGGAGCCCGCTGCCGGACGGCTGACGCACCACGCGCGCCGGCTCGAGCACGCCATCCGCGCCCGGGTCGCCGGCGGCACCGCGGGTACGCTGTCGTCGCTGTGGGACGAGGCGGCGCGCGCCCTCGCCACCGGCGCCGACGCCGCGCTCGCGGACGACCTGGACCGACTGCGGACCGCGCTGGTGGACGGTGAGGTGGTCGGCTGCGACCGCGGCCTCCCCGCCCGCCTGCTGACGCACGCGTGGCGGAGCGCGCAGGAGGCCAAGGCGCGCTCCATGCGAAAGACGATCGACCGGCTGGTCCTGCAGCTCTCCGAGATCCTCATCGCCGACGAGGAGCACTCGGCGGCCGGCATGAGCCCGGACCGCCTGCGCGCCTCGGTGGGAACGGGGTTCGCGGCCGAGTTCGACTTCGACGCGATGTCCGGCCTGCTCACGCGGACCCGGGCGAAGACCTCGCAGTCCGACGAGCGCCGCCGGCGCATCCGGCGGCTGCTGGCGACGCTCGAGTCACTGGAGTTCTTCCCCGCGCGGGCCGCGACCGGGACGCCGGGTACGGACGGCGACCTGGCGTTCCGCAGCTGCGCCGCCGCGCTCGAGGCGTACCGGGAACGGCTGCCCCGCATGGCCGGAGTGGCGAAGGCCGTGGTGCTGGCCGGCCTGGAGGTCGAGGGCGAGTATCGCGACGGCGAGCACGACGCCGTGTTCGAGGCCCTGGGCGCCGCGGACCTCGAGAAGGAGCTCGCCGCGTTCCCGGACATCCTCGTCCGTCTCGACGCCGACCGCATGGAGGCCGCCGAGGGCGCCGTTCTGATGGAGGTGCTCGCCCAGGGCCTGCCGCTGAAGGTCCTGCTCCAGACCGACGACGTCGCGGCGTTCGCCCCCGTCGCGGACGCCCGGGCGCCGGCCAGCGTGAGCGTCCGACAGGTGGCGAACGCCGCGATCGGCGCCGGCGGTGTGTTCGTCCTCCAGTCGGCGTGCTCGCACCTGTACCGCGCCCGCGAGGGGATCGTCCGCGGAATGGGCTTCGCGGGGCCGGCACTCTTCACGGTGTATTCCGGCGCGGGCGCCGCCGCGAACGGCGTGCCGGAGTACCTCATGGCCGCCGCGGCGATGGAGTCGCGGGCCTTCCCCGCGTTCGTCTTCGACCCGTCCGCGGGAGCCGACTGGGCGTCCCGGTTCCGGCTGGAGGACAACCCGCAGCCCCAGGCCGACTGGCCGATCCGGCGCCTGGACTACGAGGACGAGTCGCTGCAGCGGGTCTCGCACGATGTGGCGTTCACGGTGGTGGACTTCCTCGCCTGCCACGAGGAGTACGCGGAGCACTTCTCCCGAGTCCCGCCGGACAGCTGGAACGGCCACATGATCCCGGTGCACGAGTCGGTCGCGGACGAGCGCGAACCCCTGGATGACCGCGTGCCGTACCTGCTGATGGTTGGTCCGGACGATGCCCTGCACCGGGTGCTTGTGGATCGGCGGCTCGTCCGCGCGGCCCGGCGCTGCCGCGACCAGTGGCGCAGCCTGCAGGAGTTGGGCGGCATCCACAACTCGCACGCCGAGCGCCTGCTCGCCCGCGAGAAACAGGCGTGGGAGGAGCAGGCCCGGCGCGAGGCCGAGAGCCGCCTGGGCGAGCCGGCCGTCGCGCAGGCCGCGGCGCCCGCGCTGGCCGCGGCGCCCGCCGGCGTGGCGGAGGCGCGGCCCGCCGTCGCGGAGACGCCGCCGGCGGTCCGATCCGACGAGCCCCGTATCGAGACGGCACGCTGCTCGAGCTGCAACGAGTGCACCAAGATCAATAGCCGGATGTTCCAGTACGACGGGAACAAGCAGGCGCACATCGTGGACCTGAAGGCCGGCACCTACGCGCAGATGGTCCAGGCGGCCGAGAGCTGTCAGGTGGCGGTCATCCATCCCGGCAAGCCGTGGAACCCCGACGAGCCGGGCTTGGCCGAATTGATCGAGCGCGCGGAGCGCTTCGGCTAGGCCTTCTTTTTTCCAGGCGCGGCCCCCTGCCCCCGGGCGGCGACACTCTGAGCCGGAGTTACTGAGCTAACGGCTGACGGCTACCGGCTATCGGCTGCCGGCTCCAGTCGCCCGCACTCTCGCCCGCGCGGCCTCCACCGCGCGCTCCAACTCGCCCACCGCCCGCACCGCCTGCGTCGTCGGGGCGGCATCAGCGTCCTCGATGAGACCGAGCAGCCCCGTGAGCTGGCTGTTGAGCCGCCGCAGGTCGCGCTCGACGGCCGCCAGCGAATCGGCGCCTGGCCCCCCGGCCGCGCCGGGCGCCGCCGCGCCGGACGCGCGCCGCAGCCCCTGCACTTCCGCCAGCAGCGCCGAGTCGGCGCGCATCGCCTCCACCACTCGGCTCGACAGCGCGAACATCCGCACCCACGTCGCCGGCGGCGTCGTGACGCGCGGGTCCATCCGCACGGCCAGCGGCTGCGTTAGCGCCTCACCCGCTGCCGTGAGTTGCACGGTGTACGTCCCGGGGAGCACCCAAGGCCCCACCGGCTCGCGCGGTGTGTCGCGCAGGATCGCCGCGATCGGGTAGCTGTGGCCGAGCGCCGGAGGACGCGGGTGGTGCAGGTCCCACACGAACCGGTGCGCGCCGGGCTCCGCCGAGAGGCGCTGCGCCGGGCGGATCCACCACGCCGGGAAGTTCGTGGTGGAGTCCAGCGGCTCAACCGGATCGTCGCTCGCGAAGCGCCGCACCAGCGCGCCGCGGGCGTCCAGGATCTCGAGCGTCACCAGCCCGTCCACGCCGGCGGGCAGCCAGTAGTCGATGACCGCCCCGTCGGGCGGGTTCGGCGCCGCGGGCTCGTCAATCGGCAGAGGCGTATCGGTGTTCATGTTCCACCGCACTCGCGTCGCGCGCACCGGCCGGAACAGGAATGCGCCCGGAGCCGCGCCCGCCGCGGCCATCTGCCGGAGCGGCGAGATGTCGTCGAGGATCCACGCCGAGCGGCCGTGCGTGCCCACGACCAGGTCGCTCTCGTGGATCCAGAGGTCCCGCATCGAGGAGCCCGGCAGGTTGAGCCGCAGCGACTGCCAGTGGTCGCCGTCGTCGAACGAGACGTACACGCTCCGCTCCGTGCCGGCGAAGAGGAGCCCACGCCGCACCGGATCCTCGCGCACCACGTTCACCACTTCGTTCCGCGGGATGCCGCTCACGATCTCAGTCCACGTCGCGCCGCCGTCCCGCGTGCGGTAGATGTGCGGCGCGATGTCGTCCAGCCGGAACCGGTTGATGGCGGCGTACGCGGTGAGGGTGTCGAAGTGCGAGGCCTCCATCAGCGAGACCTTGCTCCACGGCGTGAGCGCGGGCGGCGTCACGTTCGCCCAGCGGGCGCCGCCGTCGTGCGTCACCCAGATGAGTCCGTCGTCGGTGCCCACCCAGAGCAGGTTCACCCGCGTGAACGAGGGCGCGATCGTGTAGATGACGCCGCGGTGCGCTCCGCGCTCGGGGTCGAGTGCGGCGAACGGCCCCAGCGTCGCGGGCACGTCAGAGCGCTCGCGCGTCAGGTCGGGACTGATGACCGTCCAGCTCGCGCCGCCGTTCACCGTCTTGAAGAGGACGTTGCCGGCGAAGTAGAGGATGCGCGGGTCCACGGGCGAGAAGAGGATCGGCTGCGTGCGCACGAACCGGTACCGCCCCGACCGCACCGCCTCGGGCGCGACGTTCTGCGTCTGGCCGGTGTTCCAGTCGAACCGCGTGACCTTGCCGCCGTACACGAGGTTGGGGTGCAGCGGGTCGGGCGCGACGTACCCGTACTCCTCGACCCCCACCGGGTGCCATTCGCGGAATGTGATCTGCCCGTCGTTGCCGCGGCTCGACGTGCCCATCGAGCCGCTCTCCTGCTGCGCGCCGTAGACGCGGTAGGGGAAGGCGTTGTCGGTGATGATGTGGAAAAGCTGCGCCGTAGGCTGGTTGTACCACGACGACCACGACTCGCCGCCGTTCACGGTGATGACGGCGCCCTGGTCCACCGCCATCAGGATGACACGCGGGTCGTCGGGGCTGATCCAGATGCGGTGGTAGTCGTCGCCGCCGGGCGCGCCGCGCAGCGGGCCGAAGGTGCGGCCGCCGTCGGTGGAGGTCCACGCCGCGATGTTGCCGATGTGCACCACGTCGGGGTTGCGCGGGTCCACCTTCACTTCGTTGAAGTCGCCGTCGCGGCCCCACAGGCGCTGGTCGGTGTTGACGAGGCGCCAGTGCTCGCCGGCGTCGTCCGAGCGGTACAGCCCGCCGCCGCGGTTCGCGCCCACGATGGCGAAGAGCCGGTTCGGTTCGCTCTGCGAGGTGGCGAGACCGATGCGGCCGAGGCCCGCCTCCGCGGTGGGGAGGCCGTCGCCGGTGCGGCGCCACGTGGTGCCGCCGTCGGTGGACTTGTAGAGACCGTTGTTCGCCGAGAGGCTCCAGCCGTTCTCCCACGGCGCCTGCCGCGCGGCCCAGAGCACCGCGTAGAGCGTCTGCTGGTCGGCGGGGTCGAAGGCGAGGTCCACGGCGCCGGTGTTCTCGTCCTGGTAGAGCACCTTCTGCCACGTCTCGCCGCCATCGAGGGAGCGGAAGACGCCGCGCTCCTCATTGGGGCCGTATGGATGCCCGAGCACCGCGGCAAAGACGCGGCTCGCATCGCGCGGGTCCACGACGACCTGGGCGATCTGCTGGCCGTCCCTGAGGCCGAGGTGGCGCCAGGTGCGGCCGGCATCGGTGGACTTGTAGATGCCGTCGCCGATGGAGAGGTCAGGACGCTGGAGTCCTTCGCCGCTGCCGACGTAGAGGATGTCGGGGTTCGATGGCGCGACGGCGATGGCGCCGACGGAGCCGGTGGACACGCTGTCGAAGATCGGGGTCCAGACCCGGCCGTAGTCGCTGGTGCGCCAGACGCCGCCGTTGTTGACGCCGATGTAGAAGAGCCCGGGGCGCTGCGGGACGCCGACGGCGGCGACGGTGCGGCCGCCGCGGAAGGGGCCGACGAGGCGCCAGCGGAGCTGGGAGTAGAGCCGGGCGTCAGGCTGCTGGGCCTCGGCGATGCGCGGCGCGAGGGGCGCGAGCGCGGCGAGTGCGAGCAGGGTGTGGGCGAGTCTCACGTTGGGCTCCGTGGCGGGCGTGGCCGTCCGCCGAAGTTGCACCGTGGGCGGCCCGTTGCCAAGCGAGGGGCGGGCCGGCGTCTGCGCTGTGGCCGGGGGCTCTGGCCCTGCGGCCGCTCCTGCCGCATATACTGCGTGGAATCACAGCGAGCGGGGATCCCGCTCTGAGTAGAATCGTCGTTAGGCCGCTTGGCGGCAGCGGTGGAGACCAATTCAGCTGATCAAGAAGAGGCGGACGCCCCCGCGCAGCTGGACTACAGATCGTTCGCCGGGCATCGCGACCGGTGCGGCAATGAGCACATCGACCATGCGACGTCTCGTACTCGCTGCTTCGATCACCCTCGGATCAGTCTCCCAGCTGGCGGCACAGCGGTCGCCTTTCGCGCGGCTGACGGGTGGAGCGCTGAATCCGGGCGATCCCGTCGCCACCACCATCGCCTACGGCGCCGCCGCGGGTGTTCGCGACCAGCGGACGTCTTTCCTTGTGCTGGTACTGGTACAGAGTCAGAACAGGAACTCCGGCGCGGACCTTACCGAGCACGCACGCACCTTCGTCCAGGTAGGTTTCGAGCGTTCACTGCGCCCGAAGGGCGTACGCCTCCGCGAGCCGTTCGTCCGCGCCTCGGCCGGCGCGCTGCTCCGCGCCCCATTCGCTACGGCACCGGTGGCCGGCCTGGGTATTGGCTGGCGGTTCGCGCTGCTTCCGCACTTGTGGCTCGTTGCGAGCCTTTCCGATGAGATTGCGTGGTTGCGGCGTGAGCAGTTCTCATGCTCCTCGCCCTGGCCGCTGGCGACGCCTGGAACGTGCGTCATCAATGGCGGGCCGCAGAACAACTTCGGCGGTATGGTAGCGCTAGAGTTCCGCCCGCGGCACGGCCGGTCTGGTGCGGGGCCCGATTAGGGGGTGGAGATCCGGACGGACCCTCCGGTCGGGGCGTCAGATGGGCCGCGATTCGGTGCGCGCCGCACGATTCAACTGGCCGGTCAGCGCGCACGCATGTGCGATGGCGCCGTTGCTGGCGCCGTGGCCCACGAAAGCATAGACTGGCAGCCGCAACGCACCGTTCCGTGACTCATTGCCGTCGGACGATCCGGAGCTCATGCGCAACTCGTCGTGCTCCGAATGACGCCGCCCGATCCTGAGCGGGGAAGACGAGCCCGGCTGGGCTTCTGCGTGTCCGTGTGCGTGAGCTTGCTGCTCGTTGCGCCGGCCATGCTCGCAGCCCAGAGCGGTGCGCCCGCTCCCGACAGCGCACGCGTGCTGCTGCTCGAGCACCGGTTCGGCCCCGACTCCGCCGAGAACGTCGTGTTGACCCTGGAGCGATCGATCGTGTACTGGGCCGAGGTGACGGGTCCGGGCACGCTCGTCTTCCAGCCCGTCGCCCGCCACAGCCAGCCGGCGTTCCTGGTGCCCATCGGCGCAGGCGCCGGCGATCAGCCCCGGCGGTTCGAGGTGTACGCCAGTCGAACCGGCCCGCACCTGGTCAGCCTGTCCGACCTGCCACCCGGGGGCATGGCGACGCTCCGGCTCTACCGGGACGTCGGCCAGACGCGGCGGATCGCGGAGCGGCGCGATCGCGCGTTCACCGTCGGCCTCCTGCTCGGCGGTGGCGTCCACAGCGGCTACCGGCTCGATCCGACCGGCGGCGCCGACCCCAGAGGCGGTCGCGACCTCGAGGGGTGCCTCCTTGCCGAAACCGGCGACCGGCTGGGCACCTGCCTCGGCGTGGGGCGCCAGTCGCTCCCCGACGCTGGCTTCTCCGTGACCTGGTCCTTCATCGAGGAACGGGTGCGGCTGGTGAGCGGCCGCTTCCTGGGGGGCCGCCGCACCGACCTCGGCGCCGCGCTGCGATACAGCCAGGCCCTGGACGCCGGGCCCCGGAACCTCAGGGCCGCCCTGCTCTCGTTCGGGCTGCACGTCACACAGCACCTCGCAACCGAAGGGCGCCGCCGCGGGTCGAGCGTCTTCGTCGCCTGGCAGCACAGCCGGCTCGGCCACGCGCCCGAGACCGAGAAACTCGACACCGACCGGCTCTCTGCCGGCGTCATTTGGATGCCCTGACGATGCACCGATCCACGCGTTGCGTCGCGTCCGCGCCGTGGCTGGCGATGCTGGTCACCGTCGGCGCGTGTACCTTCTTCGACCCGCTGCGCCAGGAGGGACTCGGCGTCCTCCTCTCTCCTCCGGACACCGCGCTCTACGTCGGCGCCCAATTCCGGGCGCGCGGACTGATAGAGAACTCGTACGGCGATCAGTACCCGAGCACGCACCTCCAATACGCGGGGCTCGATCCGAGTGCGACCGTGGATGTGGGCGGCACCGTGACCGGCATCGCCTATGGGAGGGCCCGGGTGGTGGTGACCCGGGCGAACCTGGCCGATACCGGCTGGGTCAGCGTCGTGCCCACGGGAACGCTGGCGGTCGCGACGCGGGGGGACCGGTCCACGGTGTTCGTCGTCAACAGCGACGGCTCCGGGCTCCAGACGGTCGCGCTCACGCAACCGTACCACGGGGGGACGTCCGCGTGGCTGCCCGGGAACGCCGGCCTCGTCTACGAGTCCGTGGTCCAGGACGATACGCGGGGCATCCAGCTCGTCGTCACCGACCTCGCGGGCCACAGCCGGCAGTTGGTGCCGCTCGGCCAGGATCCACGCGCCTCGCGCGACGGCAATTGGGTGTATTTCCGGTACGGGGTGGGCGGAGGCGAGATCTGGCGAGTGCGCCCCGACGGCAGCGGGCTGGAGCAGCTCAGGTCATCGCCGAACAGCTGGGTGGGTGCCGGCGATCCAGACCCGTCGCCGGACGGCACGCAGCTCGTCTTCTGGACCACCCACATCCCCGACGACGGATTCCAGTTGACAGTGCGCATCTTGGCCAGCGGCACCGAGCGGCTGCTCGGTGTCGCGGGGCTGCTCCCCCGCTGGGCTCCCAGCGGTGACCTGATCGCCTTCTGGAAGGGCGACGCGGGCGGGTGGCACGGGGCGATCTTCGTTGTCAACCCTGACGGCACCGGGGTGCACCAGGTGTCCGCCGTGGGTCGCAACTACCGGCCCGCGGGCCTCGACTGGTCGCCAGACGGGCAGTGGCTGGTGGCGCGGGCGGACACGACGCTGGATTTGATCCAGGTGGCCACAGGCCTCACCCTGCCGCTCGGCTACTCCGGCGGGCATTTCGACGCCAGCTGGCGGCGCTAGACGAGCCCCGTCACGCCGGCTCCGCACACCCAGGCCGCGGCGGACAGCGCCGATGCAACCCGATGGAGTGTCGTCGCCCCTAGGACACAAGGACCTTCACGAACGTGGGAAGGGGAATCGTGTGACCAGACTCTCGCTTGTCTTCTCGCTCGCAGGCCTGGCGTTCGTCGGTGCATGCCGCGCTTCCAGCCAGCAGTCCGTCGAGGCCGCGGTCCGGGAGCGCGTGCGGCAGTACGAGACGGCCTACAACGCAGGCGATGCCGACGCGGTCGCCGCCATCTACGCCGTTGACGGCACCCATACCTACGCGCTCGGCTTCACCCATCGTGGCCGGCTCGAGATCGCCAATGGTCTCCGGGAGATGTTCGCCGGACCGTTCAAGGGCACACGACTCACCATCACCCCCCTGCACATCCGCGCGCTCTCGCCCGACGTCGCCGTGGAAGAAGCATCGTTCTCTCTCACCGGTCTCAAGGGGCCCGGCGGCACGGACATCCCGCCTGTGACCGGCTCTTGCGCGGGCGTCTATCAGAAGCAGGGTGGCCTCTGGTTCGCAGCCGCCGTGCAATGCATGGTGCCACCTCCGACCTCTCCACCGAACTAGACCGCGGCATCCGAATAGCACCAAACACGGAGGTCAGCCATGCACGGTGAGTTTCACCGCGGCGACCGGATCGGCTGGTTGCGCGCCGCCGTCCTTGGATCCAACGACGGCCTCATTTCCACGAGTAGCTTGGTCGTGGGTGTGGCCGCCGCCGCGCCGAGCCGCGAAGCGATCCTGCTGGCTGCCGTTGCGGGGCTCGCAGCCGGTGCCCTCTCGATGGCAGCCGGTGAGTACGTTTCGGTCAGCTCCCAGGCCGACACCGAGAAGGCCGACCTCGCGCGGGAGCGGGGCGAACTCGCGACCTCGCCGGAGGCCGAGCGGGACGAGTTGGCGGAGATCTACATCACCCGAGGCCTTGGTCGTGAGCTGGCGATCCAGGTCGCGGATCAGCTGATGGCCCACGACGCCCTGGGGGCCCATGCCCGGGACGAGCTCGGCATCCACGAGACGACGCGGGCTCGCCCGATCCAGGCCGCGGTAGCGTCCGCGGCCTCCTTCGCGGTCGGGGCCGCGCCACCGGCGGTTCTCGCCGCGATGTTGCCTGTCGGGATCCTGACGCCGGGCGTCGTGGGAGTGACATTGGGGCTCCTCCTCGTGCTCGGGGGCGTAGCGGCTCGCCTTGGCGGCGCGCCGCTCACACGGGGGGCCCTGCGGGTCGCGTTCTGGGGTGCGGTGGCCATGGGGTGTACTGCAGCAGTCGGGCGGCTTTTCGGCGCGGTCGTCTAGCGGCTCGTGGCGGCGAGCGACGGGGAACATGGGTGACGGTACACGTGGGAGCCCGGGTCAGTCGACGAGGCGTGGCTTCAGGGCATTGGCGATGAACGTGCTCATTCGACGCAGGTGGCGGTCTCGCGGGCACGCGCGGCTCGTGACGCGTGCGCTCACCATCCTGTGCTCGACTTGGATGCTGTGTGATCCCGCCTGGGCGCAGGAGGGAGGCCGCAAGGGAGACGTCGAAGTCGGCATGGACATCGGCTGGACTGGTTTCCGCTCCGACCTGGTGAAGCCGAACGGCTCCCGCATGTCGTTCTATGGCGGGTACTTCCTCACCCGCGGCATCGCTTTGGTGGCCGACATCACCTGCCTGGGCGGGAACGAACGAGCACCTACCGGGAGCCCCAACTTCACCATGTGCACCGGGAGTCTCGGCGGGTCGCTCGATCTGCGCGTGCGCGCCAACCTGGTTCCCTATGTCCGTCTGAGCGTCGGGCAGACCCAGCTCGACCGTGGGGCCCAGGCCGGCGTGTTCGACATCGAGGAACGAAGCGCGGCGCTGCAGGCCGGTGCCGGCACCCGCTTCTACTTCGGGAATCGAAGGCGCGTGGCCGTGCGGTTGGATGCGCTGTGGACGCGCACCGGAGTGTTCGACCGATGGTCCACCCACACCAGCGTCGCCCTCGGTGTCGTCTACCGGATCGCGCCGGCGCGATGACCGCGCGTCGGGATCACAGGTCGGATCCTCGCTGAGATCCGCCGCGGACGCACCCGCCTCGAGTACGACCACGCGCAGGCGGCCGTGAACTCCTGACAGGGAAGGGTCCAGAAGCATGCGTGCTGTCGTTTCCACCATCGCCCTCCTCATCGGCCTGTCGGTACACGCGGCCCGGCTCGAGGCGCAGGGCACGATCGTCGTACTGGTCCGCCATGCGGAGAAGGCCTCCCCCAGCGGAGACCCTGGTCTGACAGCGGCTGGAGAAGCGCGCGCCCAGGCCCTCGCCGATGCCCTCCAGCACTTCCGTCTGGACGGCGTCATCGTCACCCAGTACCGGCGTACCCAGGCGACCGCTTCGCCAGCCGTCGCCGCCCGGGGCCTGGTCCCCATCGTGGTCCCCGTGGGGAGTGTCGCCGCCCACGCCGAAAGCGTCGCCGTGGCCATTCGCCGCTTCCCGCCGCACTCCGCGGTCCTCGTCGTGGGACACAGCAACACGCTCGGCCCCATCATCGCGGCACTGGGTGGCCCGGCCACAGGCGATCTCTGTGACGCGGAGTATGCCACGATGTTCGTGCTGACGATGTCCGAGAACGGAGGCCCGGCGCGGCTCCTGCGGACGACCGTCGGCGCCCCGGACCCCGCAGGCGCGACAGCCTGCCCACGCTGAGCATCAAGGGACACCATGAGATCGTGGCACATCGGTATCGTCGGAAGCGTCGCCGTCGTGCTCGGCTGCGCCCCTCGCACCGCGCCCCCACCGGCCCCCGCTTCGCTGACCTTCGCCGCGCCCATCCCGCCGATTCGCGGTGAGCCGCGTACCGCGTTCGCGCTGCGCTACATCGAGGTCGCGGTGGGCGCTGGCCAGGCGGTGCAGCCGCGGCAGTGCGTCTACGCGCACTACACCGGCTGGCTGACGGACGGCACGAAGTTCGATTCCTCCCGCGACACGCTGCCGAACGGCACGCCGCGCCCGCCGTACGCGTTCGCTCTGGGCATGCGCCGGGTCATCGCCGGATGGGACGAGGGGTTTCAGGGGATGAGCGTCGGCGGACGCCGGCGGCTCCTCATTCCGTATCAGCTCGCCTACGGAGAACCGGGCCGCCCGCCGGTGATCCCGCCGAGGGCGGAGCTGATCTTCGACGTCGAGTTGATGGCGGTGGCGGACACCCTGCCCCGCGCCGACGCAACTCCCGGTCCGGCGGCGAGGTGCCCGGCATGGAGCGACCTGCCGGCACGCCTCTAGGAGACGACAGGTGCGAGCTGATCACGGCGCGATGAGACGGCTGCTGGCAACCGGCGCGCTGTGCGCGCTGACGAGCACGCCCCTGTTCGCCCAGACCCGCGGGACCTTCGTCGTCGTCTCCGGCGGCGACACGGTGTCGGTCGAACGGTTCGTGCGTCTGGCCGACCGGTTGACGGGCGAGATCGAGACCCGGGTGTCGGGGCGCACGTCACGACTGACATACTCCGTTCTCAAGGACGGGCGCGGCCGGCCGACCCGGCTCGAGTACGCGCTCACCGTTCCCCAACGCGGCCTCTCGACCGCGGCTCTCGATGTCGGGCCCGACAGCGCGATCGGACCCGTCATGCTGGCTGAGAGGGAGTCGTTCTTCCGAGGAGCCGTGCCCGACGGAGCGGTGCCGCTGCTCTACCCGCTGTCGATCGCGATGCTGGAGGACCTGGCCCGTGCGGCTCCTTCCCGCGCCTCGTCCGCCGCGGACATCCCGGTCTTCACCTGGGGCAATCAGCTCACTGGAGCCGCGACGCGAACGGTCACGCGAGTGGACGCGAGGACCGTCGACGTATCCGAACTGGGCGGCTTGCGGCTGTCGCTGAATGCCGGAGGCCAGATCGTCTCCGCAACGGATTCCGGCGGAACCACCACGATCGCCCTAGGGCCGCACCAGGCGATCGTCCCGAGCCTGACCACTCCCGCGTCGGCACCGGGCCGTGCACCCACGCCGCCCATGGGCTGGAACAGCTGGAACAGGTTCGGTTGTCGCATAGACGAGAACCTGATCCGGGAGACGGCGGACGCGCTGGTCAGCTCGGGGATGCTCGACGCCGGATATCGCTACCTCAACATAGACGATTGCTGGGAGGCGCAGGAGCGCGACGCGGACGGGAACCTCGCCGTAGACTCGGCGCGGTTCCCCTCCGGAATGAGGGCACTGGTCGACTACGTGCACGCCAGAGGCCTCCAGGTGGGCATCTACTCGTCGGGCGGCACGAGGACATGCCAGCGACGGCCCGCGAGTCTCGACCATGAGGTCGCGGATGCCCGCCTCTTCGCGTCCTGGGGAATCGACTACATCAAGTACGACAACTGCTTCGCCGAGCGCCGGCCCGAACAGGTGCGCTTCAGGGCGATGATAGAGGCGGTGAAGGCCACCGCGCGCTCCACGGTGTTCAGCATCTGCGAATGGGGAGAGGCCAGGCCGTGGCTGTGGGGACGGCAGCTCGGCGGTCAGCTGTGGCGCACGACCGAGGACATCCGGGACTCGTGGCTGTCGATGCTCGGGATTCTCGACCAGCAGGTGGGACTGGAGGGATACGCGGGCCCGGACGGCTGG